>Ga0308160_10000496_pt1 | contig 73405 bp, 132 predicted proteins | sample PhyFR1_FD_201036 | JGI IMG/M metagenome (GOLD analysis project Ga0308160, IMG submission 201036) | Phyllosphere microbial communities from UC Gill Tract Community Farm, Albany, California, United States - DLSLF.R1 | ecosystem: Host-associated > Plants > Phyllosphere > Unclassified | place... | reverse complement strand
CGGCCGGCGCCCATAATGATGCGAGAGGAGACATGCGATTGGGCGAGAGAAGGCGGGGAAAGCAAAGCGACGGATCGAAAAAAGCGACGGGAAAGGACTCCGGGGGAAGAAGAGAGCGTAGGGAGGCAACGGCGGTCTCACCCGCTTCTAGATAGAGACGCGGCGGGAGAGTGGGAGGGTGGGTTGGGAAGGGTTAAGGTATGGAGGCCGGGGTGAGGAGCTGCAGGAGGCGGCGGCGTAAGACACAGGGGCACCGTGGGGGCTGGCATGGGAGGCGTGAGTACAACGTTGTGGGGGAAGGGGGGAGGGGCGGACGGGCGGCCGGCACTGCAGGACGAGACCGACAGCTCGAGAGGCGGGGCCGAAAGATTATGCGCGATGTCGGGCGGCGTCCCCCTTTGGCCGAGGGCCGCACGCTTTCCGATCGGTTTGCCGAGCGGCGTAGGTTACGGGGTGAGGGCCGCCCGGCCGGCCCTCGAGGGCTTGCCGGGCAGAAAGTCTATGGGTTGAGCGGGATAAGGTGGTTGCGGCGGGCAGGCGCAGAGAGCGACGAGCGCGGGGCGGGGCTCTCTTCACTTCTTTGTCTTCGACTTGAGGATGTCGAAGCCCGTCTTCTTCTGCGGGCCGGCCGGTTTCGGCGGTGCCGGCGCCGGCGCAGGCGGCGGGAGCGTCGTCAGTGCCGGGAGGCCGGCCGAGGAGGTGAACGAGCCGGCCGAGGACGACTCGCCCGACTCGCTCCGCCTGCGCTCCATCTGGTCGAGCTCGCCCTGAACGACGATGCCGCCAAGCCAGGGGTGGTCGACCATGTCGCGCGCCTGGGCCCGTTTGTCGCCGAGCAGGTGGAGCATCGGCTGGAGGAACGACGCAAAGAGATCGGCCTCGTCCTTGGTCATCCCGTACTTCTCCTTGAGGACCGACGTCAGCGGCCAGTAGCGCAGCTTGTGGATGTGCTTGAGCTCGCCCGTCTTCTTGAACAGCTCCTTCGAGTAGCGGCCGCCGAGCGCTAGCGACCTCGGCACGTCGCCAAGGAGCTCGATGATCTGCGCCATGTGGTCGTCGTCCTTGTCGTACTTTGTGCCCGGCTGCGGGTCAAACAGGTAGTCGCCCGTGATGAGCTCAAAGATCTGCGCGACAGCGTCGGAAGGGGAAGAAGCTTCGAGTCAGCGCGAGTCGTTCGAGCGCTGGCGACCGGCAGGCAGAAGAAGGGACAAACGAGGGCGGCGGCACTCCAGTTGTCGACCGTCGGCCCCCAGGGCGTGCCGATGATGATCTCTGGACAACGGTACTGGCGCGTCTGGATGTCGTTGGTGAAGTGGTGGTGGACCCAGCAGGCGTTGCCGAGATCGGCAATCTTGACGGTGATGCGCTCGAGCGAAGCCGGGTCGTACGGCGCCGGTGGCGGCAGCGTCGACGGGTCGCCCGCGGCCGGCGCCGGATGGTAATCCGGCAGCGAGCGCGCGCCGGCGCCATGCGACTGGGGGATGACGGAGCTAGGCACGAGCGACTCGGCCAGGCCCGGCGGGAGCGCGGCGAGCGAAGCCGGGTTGAAGCCGTCGGCGCCTGGCGACGGCCGCGCAGGCGGGTCATCCGAGACCGAGAGGGTCGACATGAGCGAGGTTGAGACGCCGACGGGCAGCTGAGCGGTCGATGCCATCGGCGTGTTGGGCGCCGAGACGAGCTGATCGGTTGACGACGAGCCGTTGCCGTTGATCGTCGGCGGTCGCCCGGCGCTCAGGGCCGAGAAGCCCGACGAGCCCTCGGCGTGGTGCTCGTGCACCTGCTGTGACAACAGCGAGAGGTGCGACGTCTGCGCCGGCGCCGGTGGCGTCGCCTTTTTGAAGAAGTCGTCAGCGGGCGAGGCAGGCGGCTGGTTGGCACCGCCGTTGCTCGGGCCCGACTTGGAGGCGGCCGCCATCAGGCTCGCCGACGCGACCGGCGCGGGCGACGAGTTGGAGATGGACGTCATGCCAAAGTTGTGGCGGTCGAGCATCGAGCCACTGCCGTACGAGCTGCTCGGGCTCGGCAGCGGCTGGCTGCCGACAATGAAGATGCCCTCCCGCCGCGGCGTCTGGGTCCCGCCCCGGCCCTGGCTCGGCGGCACGCCGACGAGCTTGGTGGGCACCGCGGCCGGACAGCTCGCAAGCTCGGCCGCGACGACCGACTCGACGTCGTCGATGCAGATGAGGACGTTCTCGGGCTTGAGGTCGGTGTGGATGATCTGGCACGAGTTGTGGAGGTAGTCGAGCCCGAGCAGAACCTGCTTGGCGATCTGCTGGACGATGTGAGGCGGCACGCCACGGTGCTGGTAGCGCTTGATGAGGCCAAGCAGGTTCTCGCCCAGGACCTCAAACACCATGCAGACGTGCGAGCCGTTGGGGCCGACGTGCATAAAGTCGTCGAGCAGGGCGACGACGTGCCGCCGGCCTGGGTGGTTCGGGTCGGCCGTCGCTAGCTTCTGGACGAGCTGGATCTCATCGAGCGCCGTCTCGGTGTAGTGGCTGTCCGACTTGACGACCTTGAGTGCGACATGCCGTTTGACGCTGCATGGCGGGACACGAAGAGTGGACGGAAGTTTGGAAGGTCAGCGCCTCGCGTCCTGTTGAGCTCGCGCGCGGGCAGGCATCTCGCTCCTCCCTCGAGCAACAGACCCGCTGCTGGTCGGCCAGCTGGCTCCAGCACACCCTGGACCCCGTCTCCGCAACTTCCGGTCGACAGGCCAAGAACGATCGCCAGGGAGCGGACAGAGAGAGGGACGCACTGCTCGTCGCGCGCGAGCCAAACAGTCGAAAAGTGGCCCCAGCCGAGCTTGCGGACGACGACGTAGCGGCCATCCTTGAACGTGTCGCCGATGGAGATTGGGTGGTAGCCTCCCGGCCGGTACTCCTCGAGGTCCTGGAGGCGGCGGGAAGAGCCGGGCAGAGGGCCAGGAGGCACGGGGGTCGGTCAGGACGACAGACGGGAGAGGGGGGAAGGGCGGTGTCTCAACCTCCCCGACCGAGCCCGGGCGCGAGAGCCCGACGCGCGTCACCCTCCTCTCTTTCCCCTCCGTCCTTCGAGAGCGGAAGCAAGACGGACCTCCTCGTCCTCGGTCATGACGCTCGTTGCCGACTGCGATGAGGACGGGTGCGAGGCAATCGACGACGGCAGCGAGGCGCCTGGGTGGGAGGTCGCCGCGGCCGAGGGGATGGGCTGAGGCGCAGAGTGCTGCGTTGCGCCCGGCGAGATGGGCCGGCCGGCGACGGGTGGTGGTGGGTCGGTCATTGTCGCGTGCGCGCAGGTGGAGACGGGCGAGGCGGGCGGCGAAGGGACGGAGGGAGGGTAGAGGGAAGAGGGTGGCAAGGTGGAGAGAGGTGTGGGCCTCGGTCAGCGATCCATCCACCCACGTCGAAGGCGGCAGCTCGCTCAACGGGGATTGGCGGCGGCGGCGCGCGTGGGCGGCGCGCGAGTCTGGAGCGGGGGACGCACCGACGGCACGGGCACGGGGCCTGAGCTCGACCCGGGTGGCATCTGGGTCATCCGGCCTTGGGTTGACTCGAGCGGGACGATGAGGGCTTGGGTTGGGAGGAGTCGCTGTCGAGAGGAGGAGGAGGAGGAGGAGAAGCGGAGGTCTGAAAGAGGGGGAAGGGAAGGAAGCATGTGCCATGAGGGGGGACGGAATCAGCCTTGGGCCGACACGTCCACGAGGGCTGGGCGGGCGTCTGCCGCAGCTGGAAGGACGTACGCGGGCCGTCCGATGCGCGCGCGTGTGGTCGAGAGAGGAGAACGATGGGGTCGTGCGGATGCCGGTCCGAGGGAGGGAGACGGGCGAGGAGGAGGAGGTGGCCAGGGGAGGAGATAGGAAGGGGACGGGGGCGAGGGCTCAAAGAGGCCAGCGGGCGCGCGGGAATTGGTCGCAGCGGCCCGTCAGTCGGCACGAGCGACGGCCTGCCTGCCCGAACCTCATCGCGAGGACCGACCCTCCTCCCGCTGTGTCGACTAGGGGCGCATGCTATCAAACGCTCTCGCAAGGGACAGCTACTAGTTGAGCGATCGTCCCAGCGGCTCACCTCCTCTTGGACTGAGGGGTCGCCGCGCACGCGCCTGCTGTGTTCTGCTCGCGTCGGCAGCAGCGGCCTCGGCTGGCTGGCCGGCCGTCGGCGTTGCGTCGGGGGCTGAACGGACGGACGGCATGACAGCCGCGCCCGCCGGCCGCCCCGAGGACAAGCATCTGCTGGGCCCGATGGCCGCCCGAAATAATGAACCTTATCAGTCGCCGTTGTCCATCTGCCTGCATGTTGTTCGGTGGTCGGAAAGAGCCGCGCTCGCAGGTCGCCCTCCCTCGACGTCGTCCTCTGTTCTCGAGTTGACAGCCCTCCTGCAGACACACACTGCAACCTCAAGCCCCGATGTCAGGGACTGACACAGAGGGCGACCCCCTCCCGACCAACGCCGAAACCGGACAGGAAGGCCGCCTTTTGCTTTGGACATGCGTCTCATTCTACAGTTCGCCCCTGCCTTTGACAAAGGCGACGGCCGAGCTGAGCCAGGCGCCGGCGCTCGCCGCCCACTGGTAGGGCGTGCCGATGCCGAGGCCGCGATACCACCGGTAGAGGACGAAGGCGCCGATGGTGCTAAAGCCGGCGGCGGCGAGCGCAGTCGGTAGCCTGGGGATCAGGCTGGTCGACGACTTGGCGGTGATGTGCAAGTTTCTGGGGGAGAGGGCATGATTGGCAGCCGGCCGGGGGGTCAGCACGTGCAGACGAAAGAAGGCGAGAGAGGTGGGGGCAGCAGACGCACGGGTTCATGGCCACCCGGACCATCGCCGAAAAGACGTCGGCCGTCTGGCCTGAAGGAGCGAGTGAGAGATGTCAGTCACAGATGCGCCCAGGCGAAGCGCAGGAACGCGGACAGAAGGCTCACCTAATCGGACGCTGACCGAGATGGGCACCGGCAGGCCGAGGCGCTTGCAGTAGACGTCCGGCTGGACCTCGTGCCGCTGTCGCATCGGAGCGGCCACAGGCTGGGTCAGTCATGCCGAGCGGGGCGAGTGACAGTGTGGCCTATCGACGCACCTGCTGCGCCAGATCGAGATCCGACTTTGTCGCGACAAAGAGGCAGGGGATCTGGTGGACGCCCTTGTACTGCTGCCGGAGGTTCGAGATGTATGAGAACGAGTTGGTGTCGCTCGAGTCGTGGACGTAGACGATGACGTCGGCCCGCTCGAGTTTCTTTGGATTGCGCAGCGTTTCCGACTCGTAGATCGAGCCAAACTCTTGCAGCTGGAGAGTGAAAGGGGAGCAGAGGAGCCGTCAGCAGGGCCTCGAGCGGGGTCGAAGACCGCGACAGCCAACGTGACTGACCACCAGATACTTTTCGCCGCCGCCGCGCTCGACGCCGTTGACGACCGACGTCACCCGGTTCGTCGGCTCCCAAGCGTCCTCAAAGCCCTTGTTGGCAAACGCCCGCAGCAGGGCCGTCTTGCCCGAGCCGGCCGCGCCGACGACGTAGACGAGAAAGACGTTGCGGGTCACCTTGCCCGCTCGCCGGTCCTGTCGCCGCGGGCGGGTCACCTTGAGCGCGTTCGTCGTTGGCTCGTCCTTCGAGGACGGCTGTGACGGGTAGCCGAGGTAGCACAGGTAGGCCAGCGTGATGCGGTGATCGAGCAGCGTCGTCATGCTGAGAGGAGACGGGGCAGGTCTACATCAGCACAGTATCGATATCAGACGTCCATCAGCAAGGCTCACCTCCACTGGGCGAGCCACTGCGGAGAATTTCAAGGAAGAAGGAGCGGGTCAGCGTGGTCACAAGTCGTCTAGATCGAGAAGGCCGCTCAGCGTACCCCTTGCAGCGTGACCTTGCCAAGCGACGTGACCGTCGTGTCTGGGAAGCCAGTTCCGAGCCACGGGTTGCCAGGCGAGGTCGAAAAGACGTCCGCCATCTCGACCTCCGAGAGCGCGCCGTCCTCATCCTGCGGCCGAAGGGAGGGAATTAGTCAGAAGTCGAGTGGCTAAGCAACAGGCTTCGGCACGGACCTGGTCAAAGATCTCAAAGATCTCGGTCAAGAACTGGTAGCCGCTGGGCGAGAGCTCTACCGAGCAGTCGTAGGGGACCTCCAGTCTGCGAGCAGCTATCAGCAGCCGATCAAAAGAGTCCGGATCAAGGGGCCCAGCTGTGACTGACTTTGGTCGCAAGACCTCCTCCTTGAGCTCGAGGTCCTCGCCGTAGCCGAAGCTCGAGAGGACAATCCAGATCGTGTCTGCAGAGGCCAAACGTCGACCGTTTAGCGCAAGCGAGACGCGGCGAACAGCCCCTCTGTCGACACCACGCACCGACTCGTCCCTGGTGGATGAAGCGCGTGTGAAAGTAGAGCATGCCCTCGGCCGTCATGCCGCCGTCGGTCACCATCGACGGGTCGTGCTCGGCGATCATTCGGAACAGTGTGTCAATCTCTTGCAGCTGCAACGGCGTGTCGAAGCACTTGCGCTGCGAGATGGGAGCATGAGGGTTCTCGGATCAGCGAATCCGCAACTGTGATCGAGACGGAGTGATTGGACGCACCTGGAAGTCGTTCAGCTCGGTAGGATCGAGCACGCCGTCCTTGTTGACGTCGCAAAGCTTAAAGATCCGTCGCAGCGCGTCAACGCATTTCGGTTTTAGGGCCTGCGAGGGTGAGGTGACCGTCAGCACTGACAGCTTGAGAGCCAAGGCAAACGATGGTAATCGCTGAGGGGCGTACGTGTTCCCGCGAGTCGTACAACGGTGCGAGCGGGTAGCAAACGGCTTTGAGCGCAAAGAAGATGACCTCGGTCACGTTCAGCATCGTTCTTGCCGAGGTCTCCACGCACGTCTCGACCTCCTGCAAACCGGCGCAGGGTCTGATCAGCCGCGAGGTTGGGGAGCGAGCGGCGCCGCGGCAGCCCGTCGGTCGAGCGCACCTTGAACTCGTTCATGATCGGCATGATCTCCTGCTCGAGGTCCTGGTTGGTCACCTCACCGCCGCGGAGGTCGATCTTGTTCCCGCAGAGGATGACGGGCACCTGCGCATAGCACGGGTCGCGTCAGAGAGGCCCGCCGTCTCGGTCGTCTAGGCCAGACTCACGTTGACGCCCTGCTGCCGGATGTACGGCAGCCACCACGCCGACAGCCGATCGAACGACGCCGGCTGGTCGATGCTGTATACGATGACGATAACATGAGCCTTGCGCAGCTCGACGTCGAGGTGGGACCGCTCAGCTAAGCGGGCTGTCGGTCGGTCGACGCATGCGGGGCGTCAGAGGAGAGTCAGCTCCGTTGACCTCGGCGCGCGCGGCCGGCGGCGGACTCTACGCGACGCAGGCCGAGCTCAGGGTCGATGTCGGGCTGCGGGACGCACAGGACGAGTCGACAATCGAGGCAGTCACGCCCTCCATGCAGTCCGGGATGGTGATCTCGGGCAGGACGCGCTGGATCTACGCAAGTGGGCAGGTGCCGGGCCAACCGGAGGCGACGCATCAGCGCCTCGGCTCGACTCGGCACGCCTCCGACCGGCGCCGAGGAGCACTTCTTACATTTGGGACGAAGGAGCGCTTGATGAACTGCAAGAAGTCGGGTAGGTCAGCGAAGCCTTCTCGATGCACCAGAAGCTTGGACGCGCGAAGCTCACCGAGGTGATCAGGGTCGACTTGCCGACGCCCTCTGCCGAGGGGTTGCGGGAAGCGGTAGCCGTCAAGGGGTCAGCCCTCCTGAGCCGAGCTCAAGCGGTCGGTGCCGGACTTTAGGTAGGCAACAAAGGAGGCAGACGCACCGTCGCCGACCAGGAGAACCCGGACATCCCTCCGCATCGTGTCTAGGTTCGTGCGCGAGCTCGGCCGTCTGCGTGACCGGACCTGGAGGAGGTCTGCGTCGGCGTTAGAGCTGCTTGAGTGCCGGTCGCAGCGCGCCGCGAGCTTTCCGGCCGGGGCAAAGGAGGTCGTGGGGGGAAGGGTTGACAAGGGGCCCGGAGCAAGGGCAAGGGCAAGGGCAGGGAGAGGAGCTCGACGACAGCGAGCAGACGGGCCGAGAAGCTGTTCGAGAGAGGGCAGAAGGGGTAGGTCGAGGCAGCGAAGGGGGTCGGGGGTCGAGGCGAACGAAGGCGACCGGGCGGCCTCGCTGCGGGCAACAGGTACTCTCTGATCGTTTTGGCCGTCCGAGCCTCGCTCCTGCCCTTCGAACCCGACTTACCATCTCTCACCGTCAAGGCGATCCAAACGAAGTCTGCAGCCGGAGAGAACAGCACAGCCCAAAGCTCTCGCCGCCAGCACAATGAACGGCATCGAGGTCGACATGGTCGACGTCTCGTCGGTCGACGAGCTCGACCTGATCGAGTACGCGCCCGCCCCGACCGTCGTTCCCCCGACGTTGGTCGCTCACGAGCTTGAGCAGGCGCTGGCCGGTCCGTCTCGGACGACGAGCCGGTCACGCTCGCCGCTGCCTATCCGGCTGCCGGCTGCTGCTGCCCCGTCCGCCTCGACGGCGAGCCAGCAGTCGTCGGCCCGCGTGCAGTCTGACGCGCCGGTGACCCGGTCGTCGACGAGCAGCCTGACGCCCGAACCCCCGCTCGCCCTCACGCTCGCCCTCGCACCCAACCTTTCACGGACGGCGCTGCTGTATGACGACCGGATGCTGCTCCATCGCGAGATTTACAATGATCACCCGGAACGGCCAGAGCGGATCGGCGACACGTACGCCAAGCTCGAGCAGCGCGGCTTCCTGAAACGGCTTCGGCGGCTGCCGACGCGCGAGGTGACGAGGGAGGAGGTCCTGCTCGTGCACTCGCTCGACCCTTGGGAGCGGGTCCAGGAGCTTTATCGTACGTCGCGCGTCTTGATCCGCGCGTCATGCCCGGCAGACCGTTGGCTGACCTTGAGAGCTCGTCCGTGATGGACGGCCGCTGCGCGCAGACATCGACGAGTTGTACGTCCGCGAGACGCACATGGACTACGAGAACCTCTCGCTCTACATCTCGCCCGACACGGCCATGTGCGCCAAGCTCTCGTGCGGCGGCGTCATCGAGACGGCGCTCGCCGTCATGAACCCGAGCTCGGGCATCACAAACGCCTTTGCGCTCGTCCGGCCGCCCGGCCACCACGCAGAGCCCGAGCAGGGCATGGGCTTCTGCTTCTTCAACAACGTGGCCGTCGCTGCCCGTGCCGTCCAGGAACACGTCGGCCGCAGGATCAAGACGGTCATCATCGATTGGTGAGTCACTGCGTCTTGCCCCTGCTGACGGTTCAAAGCTGATCGCCCTTGGCTGGCTCCCATCGCAGGGACGTCCACCATGGTCAGTCGCCTCCGCTCCGCGCCTCAGCAAGACAATTTCCGACCGAGCTGACGACTGCGCCCGTCATACCTGCTGCAGGTAACGGCACCCAGAAGGCCTTCTACGACGACCCGTCGATCCTCTACGTCTCGATTCATCGGTACGACGACGGTGCCTTCTACCCCAACTCGGATTACGCCGCCAACTGGCGCTGCGGCGTCGGCGAGGGCATCGGCAAGAACGTCAACATCGCCTGGGGTCCCGGCCAGAAGGGCGACTCGGACTACATCTACGCCTTCCAGCGGGTCATCATCCCCATCTGCCAGGAGTTCGCGCCCGAGCTCATCTTTGGTCCGTCCCCGGCGGCGAGCGGCTGTGCCGGGTGGTGAGCTGACCGGCTGCTGAGCGCATATCCCGATCGGCTGCAGTCTCGGCCGGATTTGATGCAGCACGAGGCGACCCGCTCGGCGGCTACGACGTTACGCCCGAGGGCTACGGGTACCTGCTGCACATGCTGAACGGCCTCGCCAACGCCAAGGTCGTCGTCGCGCTCGAGGTCGGTCATCGAGCTCCCAGTCCAGCGTAAGACCTGCCTTCAATTGACTCAAGCCCTTCTCTTCTCTTTCTGGGCCAGGGCGGCTACAACGTCGATGCCGTCTCTGAGAGCGCGCTGACGTGCATCAAGGTCCTCATGGGCGACGGATACGGCACGCTGCCGCCTATCTCCATCACTGACCTCACCCGCCAGACAATCCACGAGGTGGCGCGCATCCAGGCGGCGCACTGGGATGTCATCGACGTCCTGCCAGTCGAGCCAAAGAGCGGTCCGTCGCGCCGCCCGAGTCTATGCAGTTCGCGCGAGGGGACGCAGAGGTTGACCAATTCTCTCCGGATTGTTCAGACTACAAGGCCGTTGCCACTTCGATCACCGACTTCACGGGTATGTGCTCGCTCTCGCGCTCCTCCTTGGGGATCAAACGCTCACGCTTCACGTGCATTCGTTCCACAGACATCGTCGCCGCGCAGCGCAGCAAAGAGCTGCACGAGAAGTTCGGCCTCGTGCCGATGCCGCTCGAGAACCCAGACCTCAAGCTGGCCTTCCACAACATGGTCCACCTCTCGTACGGCTCCTCATGCCTCTCTAATTCATCTGGAAGGTGCAGTGCTGACCTCACGTCGGCTTTGCTCCACCAGCCGCGACATCTTCACGGCGTCAACGATGGTCCTCTTCCTCCACGACCTGTGAGCAGATCTCCTTGCCATTTTCTGAGTGCTCCTGCGACTGACCGGAGACCGTCACGTTGATCCAGAGGCAATATCAAGATGAGCTCTGCGGCCGCTCGGCACAGCGACATGGATCTTCCGGGCGCCTTCCTGGTACGTGTCGCCCGGCGTCGGTGCCGCATGACTCAGAGCGACTGCTAAAACTTCGGCCCATCCTCCAGGTCGATCCTTCGCACCACATCGTCGACTGGACGCTCTCCCGTAATGCCGAGACTGCACTCGCGCGCGGCCAAGAGACGAGCCTGATCGACATCTGCATGCCGAAGCAGCTGACAACTGCGACGGTCGGACCGGTCCGTCCCGAGTTGCCTTCCAGAGAGCGCTGAGCATCGGTTCTGACGCTTCCATCTCCTTGCCCATACCTTCAGCTGAAGAAAGCGGTCAAGGACCAGTACCGGCAGATTGTCCTGCACATTTGGGACAACCTCGTCGAGTGCGTTCAGGCATGGCCATTCCAAATCGCGAGCCGAGCTGCCCCACTGACTGTCGCGTGCTCTTCTCGGGTCTCAGGTTGACAGACGTCAAGGACATCGTCATCGTCGGTCACGGCACAGGTTGCGAGGTGCGACGGCTACGCTCGGCATTCGCTGCGACGCGACGAGCTCCTGACTGACGTGCAAGACCCGCCGCTACCTACAGGCCATCATGCAGCTCATCAACAGCCGAGGTCGGTAACGATGCCCTGCGCCATCCATCCATCTTCGCATCATCAGCTAACCTCACGCGGCCCTTGCGCAGACGTTCGGAGCAAGGTCCGCGCCGTCGTCAAGGTCCATGGCATGGACAACCTGACCGTCGTCGACGTAAACGACCCCAGCCTTCTGCCTTGGTTCCAGGAGGTGCGTCTCTTGTCCTTCGTCTGTCGACCGCCCGCAAGGAGGCTGATGGACCCTGCGATGTCGGTGCACTGCAGACGGTCACGTCGATCGTCCCTGAGGGTCACGTCCAGAAGATTCTGAAGAAGCACGGGCCGGTCGAGAAGTCGTGTACGTCGCGCTTCGGCTTTGCGCAATCGGCTTGCCTGTTGACCGCCCTTTGCTTCCTGCAGCCGAATCCCGCCCGCTCTTCGTCCTGCAGGACTCGCTGCCGCGCATCAAGTCGTTCGTAGCTCGTAAGCTCTTCCCGCACGCCGTCCCGCCGGCTATCACGCCCGGCCTCCCCTCGGCCACATCGCTGCTACACCCATCCCCAGTCGTCGTTTGAGCAGTTGTACCGGGACCTGCCGATCGATGGCCTTGCCACAGATGGTTTGGGCGCGGAGCGCTGTGGCCCTGGTGTAACTCTCGCAGCCGAAGGCAATCCGCCGAAATCAGGAAACACGGAAGAAGCTCAGTCTGTTCTAGGAGAGATCTTTCTGATGGCGGAGGCGAGCACGACAGCAGAAGGACGCAAAGTAGCCGACTCGAGCAGAACGGCAGGCCGCTCGCGATTCCCCAGTGCGCCGGGCCGAGAGCGAGCGGCGGCTGAGACCTTTTGCGCATCGCGGATATCCGTCCGCAGGGTCGTGAGCGTCATCCATGGTCTACGAGAGGGGAGCAGAGGAGAAGGGAACCGAGAGTACAAGCAAGGGCCGGGTCGTAAGGAAAGAAGCTAAACAGGATAACAAGTCTCGATGACGCCGCCCGCGGCTAGATGACAATCTCTGGTATCCGGCTGGTCCCGCCGACGTCGGTCTTGCGGTCCCAGCCGACGTCTCCGGCACCCTCGTACGGCGTCGCGAGCAAGTCCTCATCGGAGCCGACAGCTGACGAGCCGCTCGGCGAGAGGTAGACGCCCGTCGACGGAGAGGCCAAGGCGAGCGAGAGCGGAGGGGGAGGGGCGAGCGTCGCTGACGTCCGCGGCGTTGGAAAGGGCGAGGACGGGTTCGAGGCGAGCCGATGGCGAGCAATCATGCCCTTGATGTTATTGGCGAACCAGTGGATGTGCCTGCGAGCCAACAGAGAGGTACGGTGTCAGCGGCACTCTGAGCGCGATCGGAGAAGCGCGTAGGTCACGCACAGGACGAGCGCAAGTGAGATAAGCGCGACGACACCCCCACCGACGACGGGCTGTTCAGCGCCAAAGGCCTCGCGCGCAAAGGAGGCAAGCACCCAACCGTGAAGCGCGAGCCGAGTCGCGGCAAAGATGATGGCGAAGAGCCGGTCGTTGCGAGCCTTGGGGACGATCGTGCCGAGCGCAAGGAGGAAGGTCGGCAGCTCCAGGAAGGCGCAGAGGCCGAAGATGTAAGCCTGTGAGCTGGCGAGGGCGTAGAGGACGACGAGAGTGTAAACCGAGTGGTGAACGAAGCCGGTGAGGATGGTGATCGTCTGAGCCGAGGAAGCGAGAGGAATCAGCCCGATGGTCCGTTGCGTCTAACGACCCGTTTCCCGAAGAGACGTACCCCGAGCGCATGACCGACGATCGTGTCCTCGATCAAGAAAGCACCAAAGACGGCGCACATCCACACAGCCGTCGAGTCATGTGTTTCGGCCGCGAGCTTGAAGGCAGGGACGTCGCCTCCGCAGCGGATGAAGGCGGTGAGGAACGGCAACGAGGCGAGAGTGAGGAAGGCGGACGACCAGAGCGTGAGCACCCAGCCTCGCCGCTTGGACTGAAGCGCCGAGAGTTGGCGCGGAAAGGACCGGAGGGTGGCGAGATAGAGGACCGGGAAGGCGACGAGCGCGACGGCGACTTGCGCGACGCCCATCGTCGAGAGCGGGGCGTGGGAGACGGGGCGCTCAGTAGGTCGCGGGTGATGGTCGAAGCTGCTGGATAAGTGGCGTTCGCGGATGCCGGTGGTCTGCCGAAGCTCTTTTGCCTGCTAGCGGCCGTTGCTGGAAGCAGTCGTGGCGGGTTGGTCGGGTCGCACGTTGGGCGTCAGGAGGCCGGAGCGACAGGCGAGAGCCGGCGTCAGGACGTCGAGTGAGGGGCGGCTGAGCCTGACGCCGGCTACCGGCCAAGCCTGGCACTCCGCCACCCGGGACCGTCGGACTTTCGACGCCGACGAGAGCCCCTTCAAACGAGTCAAAACGACGACGAGAAGCCCGACCGACGACCAGCTTCCGACAGCGCTCAGAACCTCGTACTCGCAGCTCGGCATGTTCACAAAGGCAAAGGAGGACCGGCCGACGCCGCCTCAGGTCTAGTGAGTCTCCTCCCGCCAGTCGCTGCCGGCCGCTACAGCTCTGCTCGCCGCCGCCGCTGCCGAGCTAATTCCCTTCCTTCGGGCCGAACCTCCGTTCAGCTCTCTACGGCTCTACCTGAGCGCGCTTGCCATCGCCTGGGGAGCCTGCCTGTTTGGTTACGACAGCTCGTACATCGTCCGTCTTTCTTTCCTGTCCGGTCGCTTGCGGCAACTTCAAGCATCCGAGCACCGACGGCTGACGACTCTTTGTGACGCCTGCCTCCCTTGATGCCGTCAATCCAAAGGGCGTCACCATAACTCTACCTAGTTTCACACGAGACTTTGGACTTGAAGGTCTGCCGAAGAACGAGTTAGACGTGCGGTCTGATCTCCACACTTGCGCACAAGCCTCGAGCTGACATCACGCGCGCCCTCGCCTCCTCTGCCTCCCTCTGCCACCTGCCGCAGCTGATCTCGGCAAACATCGTCTCGACCTTCCAAGCCGGTGCCTTTGGCGGAGCGCTCCTCGGCTTCCCTCTGATGGAGTCGGTTGGCCGGCGACTGGCGCTCATCGTTGCCACCGGCGTCTTTATCATCGGCGCCATCCTCCAGACGGTCGCGACGACCCAGCTCTCGTACATCTACGCCGGACGGGCGCTCGTCGGCCTCGGCGTCGGCGGTATCACGTGCGCCGCTCCGGCCATGTTGGCAGAGATCTCGGTTCCGGCCGTCCGAGGCCAGCTCGTCGGCCTCTACGAAATCGCTTATCAGGTCGGAGCCGTCGTCGGCGTACGTCCCTCCTCCTGAGCGGCCACCCCGTCCTCTGCTGCTTGACTGACCTCCCTTCGCAATGGGCCGCAATAGTTCTGGATCAACTACGGAGAGAAGGCAACGATGGACCTGAACTCGTCCAAGGCCTGGCGCATCCCAAATGCGATCCAGCTCGTGCCGTCGGGCATGCTGCTGATCTCACTCGTGCGTCAGGCCGCTCTTGCCTGCCGGCTCTTTCGACGCTCGGCTGATACGACCTTGCGCATCGCAGTTCTTCGTCCGCGAGACGCCCCGCTTCCTCTGCAAGCAGGGGCGGACCGAGCAAGCACTCGCCAACCTCGCCTGGCTCCGCAACCTTCCGCCCGACGATGAGTACATCATCGCTGAGATGGAGGCCATCGCCTGCCAGCTCCGCGACGTCTCGGTCCTGAGCGCCAAGGACAGGCGCGACGGCCACTGGGCGTGGTTCAAGGCCTATTGGAAGGGACTCGCTCGCTACATCTTCAGCAAGGGCATCCGGAACCGCATGGCCATCGGGTGAGCCACTTTTCCAACACCAGTAGTCGCCCTCTGTCGCATCACTGATCGGTCCGACTGGGCTTCCTTCAGCTTTTTCATGATGGCGTTCCAGAACCTCGTCGGCACAAACGCGATCAATTACTACAGCCCGCGGATCTTTACCTCAATCGGCGTCACGTGAGTCCAAGTCTCTCAGATCGTCAGTCGTGCACCTCCCTGAAGTCGAGCTCTCCCGTACGTGTGTGCAACGGCAGCCAAACCTCGCTCTACACCGGTATCTACGGGGCGCTCAAAGCTGTCGCCTCGGTTGTTTTCCTCGGCTTTTTCGTCGACCTCGTTGGTCGGCGTAAGCCGCTGCTCTGGGGTGCTGTTGTCTGCACGATCTGGTGCGTCCGACCCTCATCTGCTCCTCTTACGTCTCGCCGCGATCGTCGCTGACCCGATTGGTCGGTCCGACAGCATGTTCTACCTCGGCGCCTTCATCAAGATCGCCCACCCGTCAACCGCCGCCGGCGCAACCGTCTCGGCCAGCACGGCCGCCGGAGGTCGCGCCGCAACGGCAGCGATCATGATCTTTGGAATCGCGTTCTGCTCGTCTTGGAACGGCCTCGCTTGGATCATCGTGTGTATCATTTCTCTTGTCATCGCCGCGCATGGTTGCGCCCGCCTGACGGTGCTGTCGCTATACAGTGCTCGGAAATCTACCCACTCCGGATTCGGTCCTTTGCAGCCGCCTACACCGCCTGCTGCCAGTGGCTCTTCCAATTCATCATCGCACGCTGCACGCCCGCCATGTCGCGCTCGCTTGGTTTTGGGATGTTTTTCCTATTCGGCTCCTTCTCGTTTTGCGCGGGCATTTTCGCCTTCCTCTGCATTCCAGGTTGGTCACTCACTCTCGTCTGTCTTCCGGCGCTGCCACTGACCTCCATTCTTCCGACCCATAGAGTTGAAAGGTTTATCCTTAGAAGAGATGGACGCCGTCTTCGGCTGGCAGCCTTTTGATGCCCTTGAGGCCGAGGAGGCCGACCGCAAGGAGCGCGTCAGCCTCTGAGCAGGGGCCGAAGCAACCCGGGCGGACCGCCACCTCTCCACGACAACCTCTCCGCAAGTGCCGTCTGTTGTAGAACATGTAGAGCCAGATGGGCGCTGTCTTTCGCTGCTTGAGCGACTCGAGTCGGGTTATAAGGTAGCAGGGGGAGCAAGGGGTGGTGGAAGGTAGAGTCGGCTTGGGCGGGCCATCTAGAGCTTCGAGCCGCCCGGCGTCGACGGCCGGAACAGGGCGTCAACCTCAGCCGACGTCGGCAGTGGCGTCTGGGCGTACTTGACCTGAGGACGAGGAAGACCGTCAGGCAGGTCAGTCAGTCGGCCGCCGAAGAAGCGAGCAGAAGACAGGACGGACCATCTCAAGCTCCTTCTGAGCGAAGCCGCACTTCTCGTAGAAGGCTGCGGGGGGCAAAGTCAAGCGTCAGCCGCGTGGATGCAAAACTCGAGGCTGCTGCTGCGACGCACCGACGTTCTCAGCGCTGCAGTCGAGGATCGTCTTGTAGCAGCCGAGCCCCTCGCCGACGCCGACGAGCGCCTGGATGACGCGCAGGCCGAGCTTCTGTCCCTGGACCACCTTTGAGACGGCAATGTCCTCGATGTGGCCAACGAGACCGGCGTCTGCAGCGACGATGCGATGAAGAGGCGATCAGCAATCAAAGGGGCGGCCACCGTGATGTAAGGTATGGACCGACTGCGGATGAACTTGCGCTCGATGAGGAGCGTGCCGGTGCCGACGAGCTTGTCAGTCGCCTTGTCGACTATGACTGTCCGAGAGGCAAGGATAATCCCTCAGTCAGCACATGCCATACCGGCTCTTCCCCATGCCAGCTCTCTAATCGAGCCGCAGCCGCGGCCTTCCGGACGAGGCTCGGCTGGCAAGGCGTGACAAACAGGGGCCGGGCCGAGACGTACCTAGTGGGTAGTAGCCCCCTCGCCGGCCGCGGCAGCGCATGTCGTCAAAGACTTCGCCGTACGCGGCGGCATCGAGCTCGGGCGCCTGCGTCAGGACGCGGAGGAGGGTGAGGTGACCCCTCCGGTGGTCGTCGGAGGCGAGCGGCCGGATCTGCCGGATGCGAGCCAGGGCGAGGGCAGCAGCATCAGCACCTCCGCATCTGTGCTGAAGCTCATAGCCGCACAGAACGGGCACGGACGTGGTAAGCCGAGGAAAGCGCCGACGCCACCGTCGCAGGGATGAGCGATGGCGGGAAGAGGAGCGTGAGCCGCTGGTCGGGCGTCCAGCTGCTGGAGGTCGAGGCGGTGGCCATGGCGGGCGATGACGGACAGCAAGAAGAGCAGCAAGCGGAGTAGCCGGCACGTGTGTGTGCAACAAAAGGCGATGGGCGAGAGCCGCCTGGAGTGCTGCAGAGTCGACTGTAAGGGATTGAAAGGCGGATAGGCGATGGGGGGTGAAGGAGGAGGGCTCGTTGACCGAGCCAGCCGACGTCTCGTCGCGCCCGCCCTCGGCCGGCACTTGGTCAAGGTGTCGCGCAGCAGCCCCCTCTGCCCTGCAAGAACTGTCAATGGCTGCTGGGACAAGTCATCGGCGGTCAATCGCTCGCGGTCGAATCCGCTTAGCAGAGTTCTCTCTAGCAGTCAATTCGAAGTAGAGATCCAAGCATGAAAGAAGAGAGGCTGCATGCGGGTCTAGTGGCAGATTGGCCAGGGAAGCAAGGCGGCAGGTACAAGTCGGAGGAGGCACAAGAATGACCGGAGATTGCTTTTAGTAGAGAGCGCGATGAGCAAGGTCTAAGGATTGAACAGATTAGAGAGAGCACAGAGCACATCAGGCTGACGCGCGAAGGATGGTTAGATGGGGGGTCGCTGCGAGCCGTGCGCCTGGCGCTTAGCAGTGATGGTGCGAGCGGCGGGCGATGGCTGTCGGTTGGAGCGTCGATTGTCAGCACCGGTCAAGCGTGAGCAAAGGGAGGACCGGCGAGAAGGCGCACCTCCGCCGACGCGCTCGCCGTCGATGACCTTGGCCTTGCCGACATGGTTCTCGAGCCAGTCCTTGTTCTCGTCGGCGTTGAGCTGCTGGGTGATGGCGTCGACGTCGAGGCCGAGCGTGTCGATCATGAACTGACCGAGCTCGACGTTCTCGTGGTTTCCGGTCAGGACCTGGGTGAGCTCGTTGTGGGGGTAGGCGAACAGGCTGACGTCGACCGCCGAGTGACCTGGCGAGATGCGGGAGTAAAATATCGATCAGCACAGGCGACTCGACGGTGGATCGCGATAGAGGAGAGTAGACAACGTACCCAAAGTCGTCCACTTGACGAGAGCACGGCGCGAGAGAGACTGGGCGATGTGGATGTCAAGGAACGAAGCCGAGGCGTTGTGCGCGACGGCGACAGAGACCTCGGTGGCGTTGGCGTCATTGATGCCGTACTGGGGGAAGATGGTGTTCTGGACAAAGCTGCGAGGAGAGGAAAGGGTTGGAAGAAGAGTCAGTGACGTCGCTTAATGAGGCAGACATGGCGCGAGGGAGCTCACTCGTTGAGGTCGTCGCCCTTGTACTTGGCAATCTGGGAGCCGAGGAACGACGACGAGTGCTTCGCCGCAGCAAGGCTCGAAGGCAGCCACCCGTATTCTGGAGCACCACTGAATTGCCCACCGGCAACGAGGCCACCACACTCGTGGTCGGCAGCACTGATGAGGACGGTGTCGCCGTCGGCGTCGATGAAGTCCTGCAGTCGGTCGGCCGATCGGAGAGGGAGGGTCAGCGAGCGACAGAGGCGGGAGAATCGAAGCGGCAGCAGCGCACCTTGATGACCTGGATGGCGTCGTTCCAGGCGAGGATCTCGTGCATGTGGCCAACAAGGTCGTTCGAGTGGCCAGCGTGGTCGATACGCGAGCCCTAGAGTGGTCGGCGGCAGTAGGTCAAGGTCAGCTCAACCCCAGCTCATGCTGAAGAAGATTATGGCGCGCACCTCGACGAAGATGAAGAAGCCCTGCTCGGTGTCCTGGGTGGCCGCCTTAAGAGCCTGCAGCGCGGTCGAGGTCATCTCTGCAAAGTGAGATAGCGAGGGTCAGCCGATGGGCGCCTCGGCGAGCGGGGTCAGGCAGACGCACCGGCGAGCGAGGGCTCCTTGGTCGCGTTACGGTCGACCTCGTACGACATGTGGCTCGGCGTGAAGAGGCCAAGGATGGGGAGGGTGACGTTGTGGCCACCGCCGAGGGCGTCAAAGCCAGCACGGTCCTGGAAGACCTTGTAGCCGTTGGCGGCAGCGTCGGCAAAGACGTCCTCGCCGTCCTCGCGGCACGAGCCCGTCGTCGTGTTGGGCTGGAACCAGCACGAGCCACCTCCAAGCAGGAGGTCGACCGTGTGGCCGAGAGGGGTGCCGCCAATGAGCTGCTCGGCGATGCGGTCCTCGAGGTCGCGGTCGTACGTGTGCGAGGCAAACGCGGCCGGCGAGGCGTGGGTGATGCGCGAGGTGACGACCATGCCAGTCGTGAAGCCCTGGGCCTTGGCGGCCTCGAGGACCGTGCCGAGCGGGCTGGCGTCCTCATCGACACCGATGCCACCGTTGTACGTACGGACAGCTGCGGAAGTGCGATGAGAGGTCAGCGCAGCGTCGCGCGAGATGTATGCGGCAGTGGAGGGCAACGAGATGCACCAGAGGCGTAGGCGGTGGCGGCAGCGGCCGAGTCGGTGACAAACGAGTCGGATGAGCGGGTCCGGACCGAGCCGACCAGGATCGTGTCGGCAGCGAGCTGGGCGTGCCAGTCGAGGCCGTTGACCTTCTGGTAGTAGTCACGGGCGAACGTCTGGCTCGCGGGGCCGAAACCTGAAGCAAGAGAACGGATGTTCAGCGGTCGCAAAGAGGACCAAGGCAAGAGGAGATCGCAAAAGAGGCTTACCGTCGGGGAGAGAGAAGATGAAGTTGCGGACCTAGGATTGGAGAGGAGATGGGGCGAGGTCAGCCGGCGATCATCGGGGCCTGGGCAAGGGCGGGTCAGGCGACTGCGCACCTTCGAGCTCTTGCCCTGCGACGGCGTCAGCGGCTGGCCGGCCGAGTTCTTGCCCTGCTCGACGTTGGGCGGGCCGAAGCTCTGCCGGCTGCCGTCCTCGCCCTTTGCGTTTTTGGTCGCGGGCGAGGGCGCCCAGGTCGTCTGAAGCGGGGCCGGGACGGGGCAGGTGTTGGTCTGCGCAGCCGTCTCGTTGGCGGCCGACTGGCGCGGGAGGAGCTGGTTGGGCAGGTAGGCGGCCTGCGACGTCTGGAGGGCGAGGAGCGCGAGCGCCGAGGCGGACAGGAAGGAAGCGGCCATCTTGCTTCGGTCGAGGAGGAGAGGGAAGCTGGTGGGCGGGTTGAGGGAGGGCAGCGCTGGGCTACCGTTTGGCCTTTAAGGGCGCAGCTGGCGGCGATCAGCAGCAACCCCGTGCGTGTGTTCGGCACGAATTGCGGGAGCCACATGGCCCTAGCCCGAGCAGCGGCCCTCTGCCTTGCCTTGTCCGGCAGTCAGAAAGAGGCCAGCCGCTGGCTGCCTTGTTGGGGGCGGGAGCAGGGCGGAAGGCGAGGGAGCTGGCTCGACGATGCCCTCGAGGCGGGCGACCTCCCGGCTCCTTGTATGCTTCAGAGCAGCGCTAGGAAAAGAGGTAGGGCCGACCGCTCCGTCCGCCAGTCGAGACAGGGCCGCCAGCAGGCTATCGCAACCTTGTGGGCGACGCCTCGAGCCAACTCGAGCAGCCCGTGCGTCCGCGTCCAGAGTTGTGCTTGGCGGGCGAGAGGCCCAAGAACGTGCGGGTGCAGACAGGCAGGCAGCGGGCCTCGTCCCGATGGCGGCGCCGGTCGAAGCCGACCAAACGACCGCGCCCTCTCGCAAGGCAGCAGCGAGCAGCGCTTCCGAACGTGAGCAGACAATGAGCCGTTGGCCGTCATCGACCGCACGGAGAGGTGATCAGGGGGGTTCCTAGTCGGAGGTGCGGCTCGCGGGCGTATCGCTCGGTGCGCCGACAGCAGCTGGTTAGGCGGCGGCGACAGGCGGTGCCTCAGCGATGAGCTTGAACCTCATCCACTGCGTCCTGGACGAGTGTTGCATCTCCTACCACGGCTTACGAGGAGCATCTATCGCAGACTCTCCCTTCGCATCCTTGCCATGATTGGACCATGGGAGGGCAGCCTCTTGGTATGGGGCGAGGCTCGTCGGATGGGAACGCGCGGCGGCGGCGGCCAAGGTCGTCCCGCGCAGTCGCCCTCTGGTCAGCGGCTCCGACGGCGCCCGAGCCGGGCTGACATGCACCGTTCCCTCGCCTCTCCACCGAGTGCTTCGCCTCGGCAGGGGATCTGAGGCCTACGTCTGTCGTTAACACGATTGGTAGCTGCTGACAGCACGAGCGACCGGCCCCAGTCATCTCATCAGCCACTGGCCAAGAGGGGCGCCTTCGGCCAAGGGCAGCAGCGCTCGTCGGCCGAACCTGCTCCCTGATCCTAGCTTAAGACAGCGCGGCCGCCGCAGATTGACGACGTCCCTCAAACCACGACCCATCCCATAGAGTGCTACGACCTGCCTTCCCATCCATCGGTCAAGCAATGTCCAAAGAGATGAAGAACGTCGTCATCATCGGCGCCGTGCGTCCTCTGCTTTGACGGCAATGTCCTCGGCTGAGCTCGAGGTCGGACGACCATGGAGGCAGTTAGGACTGGCCCCAGTGACTGACGCAATGTCCCATCTACAGAGCCAAGCTGGCGCTGCCCTTGCCAGGCAGCTCGAGAAGAAGCTCCCTGCGACCTATCGCTTGATCTTGATCGACAGCCAGGTGCGATGCGGGTGCCTTCTTGCTCTAGCTCGGCCGCTCCCGTCTGACCAGACCGTTGCTCCTTCTAGGCTTTCTCGTTCTACCCGATTGCAGCTCTGCGGGCCGCTGTCGTTCCTGGCTGGGAGAACAAGGTCCTTGCCGAGCTCAACGGCTTCTTTGCGGCCGGCTCGCGGCATGTCACGCTGCCCGAGACGCGCGTCGTCCAGCTCGGCGAGGGCTATGTCGAGACCAACCGCGCCAACGAGGCAGAGGGCTTCGGCACCCGAATCCCTTTTGACGTGCGTGCCGAGGAAAGGCCTGCTGGCAGCCTGAGGTCTGACCGGTGCTTCCTTGATGTCTCAGATTGCTGTCATTGCTACCGGCTCGACCTACGGCTCGCCGATGCGCCTGATCGCCGACTCCATGGAGGCCGGCAAGGAGAGCCTGCGCGCGCTCCAGCAAGATATCGAGGCTGCGCAGCGCATCGTCTGCGTTGGCGGTGGGACCGTCGGGATCGAGCTCGCGGGAGAAATCCTCGAGCGTTACCCGGAGAAGAACGTCACAATCATTCAGGTCCGCGCCCGTCCTCGCCCTGTCGGCCGCCTGTTGATCGCTGTCCGCGAAACGTAGCGCTGACTGTCTGTCGCCGCCCTCCCAGTCGAGCGACCGCCTGCTGAGCGAGAAGTGGCCAAGGAAGCTGTCGGATAAGCTCGCGGTGGACCTCAAAAGCATGGGCGCCGAGCTCATCTTTGGGCAGAAGGTCTCTCCGGAGCAGCTCAAGCAGAAGTCGGGATCGGTCACGCTGACGGATGGTCGCGTGCTCGAGGGTGCGCACGAGCGGCTTCTGCCACATGTTATGACGCCGCCCGATACACCTGCTGACCTGCTTCCGTCCTTTTTTCTTGCAGCCGACCTCATCTTCGCGACGGCCGGCATCTCCGTCAACTCGCAGATCGTCAAGGCCGTCGCTCCCTCTGCCTTGGACGGATCGGGCTTCGTCAAAGTTGATGAGTACCTTCGGGTGCGTACCAACGGCTCGCGCTTTCCTTCAGCATCGGCTCCGCTGACCTGAGTGTCTCCTGATAGGTCGACTCGAAGGAGGGACCCTTTGCGACCGGCACCTACTTTGCCATCGGCGACGTCGCCGCCTCGCCAGGCGGACCCACCGCCCTCTCCGCCGGCAACGACGCCGGCTATGTCGCCAAGAGGTCCGTTCCCTCTATTGTCTGTCGCATCTACGGCCGCTCGGCTGACAGGCCGTCGGTCGGACAGCATCCTCGCCCTGGCATCGGGCTCAAAGGCCTTGTCGAAGGTCCCTCCGCCGGTGACGGCACTGGTCGTCCCCGTCGGAAGCAAGAAGGGCCAGTCTGTCCTGCCGATGGTCGGCGTCGTCGGCAACTGGATGACTTCCCTCGTCAAGGGCAACACCCTCTTCCTGCCCAAGTTTCAAGCCCTCTACGGGGTCTCGTCGTCAGTGAGGATCGCGCCGTCCCCTCCGCTCCTCACACGTCACATGCTGAAACCCTTTCGTCTCTTTCCTCGCAGGCTTGAGGCAGCCTCGAGCTCGTCCAACGTGTCGACTTCGGTCGTCATCCCGGCTGTCGGCGCTGTCGCTGTCGCTCTTGCCCTCGTCCAGTTCGGACTGCTCGACAAGGGCCGTCTAGGTGTGATCGGGGGCCTGTTCTAGATCTGCTTGCATCTATAGTCTCTATCATGACCCTTCACGATGTGCAAACTGCAGTCAAACTCAGCTGCTGTGCCGTTGCGATCGTGGGACGAAGTCAGAGGCAGGCGTTGTGTGCTGCGCGTCGAGGCAAAGGCCTGCGCTGCTGAGCCCAGCTCCCCACCAGCCACGATCAATCGCTCGAACGGCAGCCACACCGTCGGCCCTGGACGGGTGGAGAAGGATTTTCACGCCCCATCCACAGCCTCAGTAAGCTGCTGATGCCATCCTTGCCCTGCTGCCTGTCTCGGCGAGGCCGCAACGAGCTGATCGAACCTCCTCCGGCTCGCCTCGCACCGACCGCAGCGCCGTCAGACTTTAGTACCTAGGTGCTCGCCCTCTGATCGTCCCAACACGAGCAGGGTCTGCTCGAAGGCACGGTCATGTATGTTCTACGAGACGTGGCTGCAGATGACGCAGAGCGAGAGCTTCCCGATCAATCAGAGGCTGACGACAGGCACACTCCCACCCTTCACGTGCCGATCAGGGCTGGAGCAGTTCTGCCGCTCGAGCTCCAGTACGCCGTCATCCTCCAGGTGGCTGATGGGGGCGTCTCGTCCACAAATCGTGAGCGGCTCCAGCTGCTCAGCACTCTCTGCTCGGTCTGCCAGGCTTGGAAGGCGCGTTGACGGCTGCAGCTCGCCCAGGGCGGACCGCCCTTGTGCTGACGTCGGCCTTCTGCGTCCCCAGGCCGAAGCCCAGCCTCTCCTCTTCCGGCGCTTCACAACGACGAGCCCGAGTCAGCATACCCGGCTGCTTCTCCGGGCGCTTCAATCGAGCACCCATCTCAGGTCCTATGTCCACTCGGTCACCTTTGAACGAACCTCGTTCGAGGCGACGGACGACCTCCTGCGGAACCTGCGTCTTGTCCCCAACCTCGCGCACGTCGCCGGTCTCGTCTGGCCGTTCGACCCGCTCCTCTCGCCGCCGGACTCCGACGTGCGGCCTGCCCTCCAACATCTTTCACTCGACGTCGATGCCGCCGCAGCCGGCGTGTCCTCTCTCGCCGCCTGGTTCCGCCTCGACGGCCTCCAGAGCCTGACGACCTACGCCGCCGACGAGCCGTTCACCAACCTCAGCTTCCTGGCCGACATCCCGAGCGACGTCCCCAGCCTCGCCTTCGTCTTCTTTTGCACCTCGATCTACCCGGATCTGATGGCCGAGCTCGCACGACGGCAGGATCTCGTCCAGCTCGAACTTCAGCCGGCCGAGGGCACCTTTGTCACCGCGCAGAACCCGCTGGCGTTACTGCCTGGCCTGCAGCGGCTCCAGGTCCGGAGCGTCGAGGACCCGACCTCGTTCCTCGCCGTTAAGCATGCCAACATCACTCACCTCGGCCTGAGCGTAGCCTTCGAGACGTGGACGACGGAGATGCCTCCGTCGCACCAGCTTCGACGCTTCGTTCACGACCTCTGCGGTCTGATCATCTCCGAGCCGACTCACTTCCCGAAGCTAGTCTCAGTCCAGCTCCTCGCCGAGGACACCTACGTCTCGTTCGAGGACGGCTACCGGTTCACATCGGGTGCTGCCGGTCTGGCGCGCAACTTGCGTCGCTCCGGTCTGTGCGTGCTGGACGAGGACGGCATCGAGTGGCAAGACGATTGGGCAGAGGAAAGCGGCGCTGAGGACGGTTCGTCGTCCAAGGGAGAGTCAGACGACTCATCCTCCGACTGATCTGTGCCCAAAGGGGGCGCAGCGGTGTCGGGTGCTCTCCATGTACTGTTGGCTGGCCCGTCACTCCTCTGACAACCATCTTGCGCGAGGGCTCAATCTCGGATGTGAAGGCGCGCAAGCGGGTAGCTAGGTTTGCGAGAGACCAATCTCGTCCGTGACGATTATTGCCGGAGCATACGCCGAATCGTGAAGGGTGGCGGTCGGGGCCCTGACTCACCCCAGGCAACCTAAGCCAGTCCGGCCGGACCATCGCGTCGAGGGAGGGCGCATTGAATCCTCCCTTCGCATCGTTACGCTTTGCCGCCCCATCCAAAGCCAAAGAGGCTGGCCTTCAGCGCTTGATCTTCCGTATCCAACGGCCCCGCCGCTTCGCGCGCCCTGCGTTGGATCGCCTCCTTCTCGGCGTCCTCGAAAGCGGTCTGCCGCGAGCGGTCAATGTCGCGCTGCTTGTTGGCGAGGTCGAAGATGAGCTTCATCTCGCGATGCCGCAGGCTGTCGCGCGAGCGGAAGAGAGCGAGGGCGTCAGCCGTCTTGCTGGCTGCGAGCCCAGGCTGGCGAGCGCCTCTCTCAGAGCTGCCAGAGTGAGGAAACAGACGATAACGTACTCTGCGACCTGAACCTTCCTTTCGTTCGCGAGCTCCTGACGGCCAGACTCAGTCTCCATCATCTCGAGCTGCCGCTTGAGCTCGGCCGCCTGCCGGGCGGCATCCTTCGCGGCGAGGTCGGCGAGCTGCGCCTGGCCCTCGGCCGTGCGCGACCATGCCTGGCGGTCCTCCTCGGCCTTGGCCGCCTGATAGTCGCGCTCGTCAACGTAGTAGAAACCGAGTACCGACAAGCCGTAGTAGCAGGCTGAAGAGTTTCGTCAGACCAACCGGTCCAGGGTGGTGAGGAGCAGAGGGGAAGGTCAGCAGTGGTCGAGCCCTGACTGGACGACAACGACGGGCCGACGACGGACTGACCGGCGCCGACGCATGTGTAGAAGATGACCGGGTAGGCCGGCCCTCTGCGCCGGATCACGTTGCGGACGGGGCGCGCTTTGCTCATTCTGAACTATGTAGGGTTCAAGTTGAGAGGGAGAGTCGGAGGATGTGGTTGGCGAGGTCGTCGACCGAGGGCTGAAGATGCAGGCGGCCGGCCGCGTCCCTCGCTCGTGCGGGCCGGAGAGGACGAAAGAGAGCGCGGGGACCCCTCGTCGCCCGGTTCTGCTGCGCGCGGCCTGTCAGCCCAGGAGCAGGACGAGGAGGATATTGGCCAGCAGCGAGCGCGCTGCTAGTCCTGGGCTCGGGGTAGGGCACAGCTCAGAGGAATCACAAACCCACGCTGAGATGTCCTGCTCTAGAGCATAATAGTGAGCGGAGCCGGAGTCGACCTCACCCAGGTGCGGGCGGTGCTGGTCGGCCTATTTGGCGGGCGCGCGCGTCGACCACGGCCGCGGGCGAGGAAGGCCAGGCCGACGGAGCTCGAGCCTTGCCTGGCGACATTCAACCACGTCGACGCTTGCACCTCTCTCCCTCGCTCGTCCCTTGACCCGAACCCCAAGCCCCTCATACGAACGTAAAGAGCGAACGCCTCCCATGTCTGTCGACGGCCCGCCTCCGGAAGAGGAGGATGAGGACGAGGAGGAGGACAACCAGCACAAGGCCTGGGAGACGCGAGCGGCCATCGCGCACCTGCTCGGCCTCTGCGAGGCGCTCGAGACGGTCGAACGGAGCGCGGGCGCGGGCGACCACCGCCTGACGGCCCTCTCGGCGAGGCGGCCGAGCGTCAAGGGCAAGGAGCGTGAGGGAAGTGAGGTGGCGGCAGGGAGGGCCGCCGGCACGTCGCCTCTTCAGGCCCTGGTGCGTGCTGTTCCTCCCCCCCCCCCCCCCTGTCTCCCGTCCTCTGTCGTGTACGCACGCACGCAGAGGTGCAGGAATGGTAGATCCGCCAGGCTGATGACGCCCATTCTTTCCTTGACGACAGCATGACAATCTCGTCTATCTTGTCACCATGTACCGGCGAGGTCTGCTGAAGGCGTCCGACCCGCCCGTGCCGCTGCCGACCTCGCGGCCGCCTGCCTTGCTCCAAACGACCGGGACGCCAAACGTCTACCGCTTCGGCCGGCGCGTCGCAGATCACATCATCGAGCGCGAGTGGCTCAAAGAGGTCGCAGCGTCGACTAAGGACGCCCCGGAGGACACGCTCGTCAAGAGCATCGCCGTCCATGCGCGCTACCTGGTTGGTCCCTTGGCTTGCGAGTCGGCTGCACGCGCCAGCGCTGACTGATCGTCCGCTCTCTCCAAAGCTTGCGCTCACGTCGCAAGACAAGGAACCTCAAGCGGCGATCATGCACCTCCAGGCTGTCCTCGCCATCCCGTCGCTCTCGCACCCGGACGCCGTCGAGCTCGCGCGGTCGGCCCGCCGCCGGCTGACCAGCCTCCAGACGCGGCTCTCACGCGGGCCGTCGGCCGCGCCTGCTCAGTCTCCGTCGAGCCCACGCTTTCTCGATCCGAGGACGGCCTCGCCCCGGGCGGCGCTCGGCAAGGCGCCTGCGGGCTTGCCGCTCCCGCGGAGGCTCAGGCCGGATCAGCCGACTGCGAGCGTCAGTACAACGCACACGTTTGCCTCGGCCTCGCTCTCGCTCGGCTCCCCTTCGTCGTCGGCGCACGGTTCGCTTCCATCTCCTCGGAGTCGTCACGCGAGTGCCCCACCCGGTAGCGGCCCATCTGCGGTCGGCCTCGCGGGCCCGTCCTTCAACCCGCACGCCGATCACAGTGCGGGCGGCTTCACCTCGCGCATGCGCCGAGCGACGTCGACCTTTTCGAACATGACGGCCAACTCGATCAACTCGCTCTCGCCTTCGCTCTTCAGCCTCAAGCTGCAGGACGAGCGGAGCGACCAGGCACCGTGTCTCGTCGACGACCTGCTCGTCCACGGCCAGACGGCCGGCCCGTCTTCCCGGTCGAGCGGCAGCAGCACCTGGGGCTGGTTTGGCCGCAAGAGCGTGGCCGAGGGCAGCCTCCGCAATCTCGCCTCGGCCAGCGGACGCGTCGCGAGTCCGCAGACGACGCGCGTGCCGATCCCGCGGGCGACGAAATCGTCCCGACCGCCGGTCCCATCGTCCTTTAAACCGCCGCGAGTGGCGGTCGACAGCGCGCCCCCTTCACCGGCCGCATCAGGTTTGACAACGCCGTCGAATGGCGGCCCCGAAACGGGCGGCAGCGGCCTGCAGACCCCGACGTTCAAGACCCGTGCGTCTGATCACGGCGACAAGACTCTCGACCCCCAGCTGCGGCTGCTCGAGATGAGCAGCAAAGTCACGCGCATGGCCACCTGCTCCGTCTGCGGGACTGAGGGTGTCAACCTGCCAGAGTGTCCGCGCTGCCGGCTCCTCTTCTGCTCGCGCGGCTGCCGGATCGGCGAGGATGCCGCGGGCGATGGCAAGTTAGTCGTCCCTCCCTCCACGCCCGCTCGTATGGCCAAGCCGGCGTCCACTGACCACTCGCCCTGTCGCACTCTTCTTCTACAGGAAACACATCTGCGGCGTGCTGGAGAAGCGTCGCGAGGCTGCTGCTTAAGGTACCAATCTATGTCGTACATCCCATCGACCCCGCCTAACGCTGCGTTTCGAGACCCAGCTCGGCACTCGTCCACTGATAGGCATCGGTGACGCTCGCGCCGCGCTCGTCCCGACGCCCGAGCCGCTCAGCCAAGACCTCGATGACGGCGTCGATTCCGACGTCAAAGTCAGTTTGGCCATCCGCCACAGGGAAGCTCATCGGCCGGTAGACCTGCGAGAGGAGCGACGCCTCCTCCCAAAACATGGCCTCGTGGACCGTATCGGGCTGGAACTCGAGTACGAGCGTGTCTGGCCCGGCGAAGCGGTGATGGTAGAGTCCGCCGCCATGTGGTCCGACGACGGCGCGGACGTTGGCGTGGAGAAAGGCGGCTGCCGCGGCGAACGATCCAAATTCCGCTTCATCGAAAATGAGCAGCTCCTCACCTTGGCCTCGTTCGACCAGTAGCGTCTCGATCGCGTCGAGAAGGGCGGCCTCGTTGAGGATCTTGCGACCGGCATTATTTGCGTGGCCTGTCGAACGAGACATGAATGCGACCTGGGCGTTTGAGAGGCGGAGCGGGAACTTGTTAGCCGAGTCAGGTTTCTGCTACTGCGTTCACTCGATCTGTACGCACCGTCTTGCGATTTTCAAGCGGGACGGGCTCGACGGGACCCCCGAGGGTTTCGATGGCGCCGAGGCTGAGGAAAGGATGGACGAGTGGCGCCCGACAGCTGAAGACGACCCTGTCGGCGCTGACGACGTTGTGCGAGTGGATGTGCTCGCCCTTGCTTTCAGAGAAGCCGAGCAGGGCCCACATTTCCTGGATCCGGTCGGTGCCTTTGCGACCGGTCAGGACCGCACGACCTCGGCCGTCCGACTGGCGATCGGGGACGAGATGCGCTCCCTGCTGGACGATATGCGTCGAACGATCGAGGAAGTGTTGCCAGGAGTAAGCGTCAGGGGAATGAGCGACGACCAGAGTCCCGACGTCATTCCGGTGCGGAGCTGCAAGCGCGACCTGCGTCGCGGGCGATGACGCCTCGGCTGGCTGGCCCGTCACCGACAGCGCGACGTTGTCGCTCATGCATGCTCGATCTGACCAGCTGTCGAAAGCGATGTCGATGTTGACCGTCGCGTCGGCAAAGACGAGATTCTGGCCGTGCTGGCCGCGATACACGATCCAGCCGTCATGCGCGCCGCCGACGAGCGCCCCGCGTTCGGGGATGCCGGCTACTATCGAGAGCCAATGAGCACGGTCGCGCGCGGCTTGCCGGCCATGGAAGAGCGGCGCTCGGAGCTTGAAGTCTGGGTAGATGAGCTTTTCGCCTGTCGTCCCTGGATGCGGATGCCGGGCGGCGAGGCAGGGAGCAAAATGCCCCGGCGTTGTGCCGTGATGACAAGTGCTGGCGAGAGCATAGGAAGACCGAAACATCAGCATGGAAGAACGGTAGACCCGAGGCAGGAGATGCTATTCACGTCAACAGGAAGGGCGCCCAGGAGGCTGCCGAGGTTCGTGGTGGCGAAGAGTGAAAGGCGGCCGGCCGTCGTGTTGAGCGGTCCTCGGCCAAGTCGTCCAGGTTCTGGAACGGTCGCGGCGTCGAAGGGGAGGGCCGCCCGACCTGCGACAAACTGGCGGTCATGGGCATGTGGAAGAGTTGATTTCTCGGCCGGGTGCCTCTCGTCGAGTGCAGACGGACGAGAAGGGCGCCTGCCAGGAACGCTACCAGGAGCGAAGCAACTCGCCGCCAGAAGGCGCGTGCTGCGATCGGGAGCGCGCTTGACGTGCGCCACCGCTCGCTGGCTCCTCGAGGTGTCGCAAGGATGTGCGAGCGAGCGCGCGTCGTTGGAAGAAGAGACATCTGGACGCAGGTTGATATTGTCGAGGGATGGTGGGCCGACGAGAGGACAGCGTTTAAGGCGGGTCAGTCTCCGAGCCCGCCCCTTTGGTTCACGTCGGTACGACTGAGTGACGGCTCGGTTGCCAACGTCAGCCCAACGGGTCCGTCACAGAAAACGGCCCAAGGAGCCAAAGGTCAGCGTGTAGGGACGTGCACGCGAACCCGACCCGCAGAGCTGTCGGCGGGGTGACAGTCGGTGCGACAGCCGCGCTGACAGGCCCGGCTGGGCTGCCCGTCTACTCGAGTGACTTGCTTTGTCAGGCTGTAACCGGACGCACGCCACTCGCTGCTTCGGCGCGCGTCCCGACGGCCGACCGACACCTCGACCTCACACAGACCCGCCCCAGAGAGCTCCCGAGCCAGCCCGCTTCCCACCCGACGACTCCTGTACGATGGCGGCTAAGCTTCCTCAGGCGCCTTCCAACCTCTCGCGCATCTGGGCCAAGCTCGGAGCCATCAGGGAGGCGTCGAAGCGTAATTGGAATGACGGTGCGCGCGCTCGCCCATCTGCCGACTCTCGACCTGCGCTGACCCCCCCCCCTCGCCTTGCCGTCCCTCCAGGCGCCCGGCTCGGACCAGACCCAAAGGTGCGCTCTTGCCTCAAACCATCACATCTGAAAGTAGAGCTGACGATCCACCGCTGCCGACAGTACTTCAAAGATCCGCTGCCGCTCGAGGTCTTCCACATCGCTGCGGCTGAGGATCTGTCGAAGATCGCGCTCGCGTCCGACTCTGATCTCGGCGGCTCGTCGCGCATCGACCTCCGTCTCGGCGCGTCTGGCGAGGCGGACGAGAGCTGGGCTATGAAGGGCGTCCCCCATGGTATCTTCAGCGGCCGCACGTCGCTCGCCGTTCGCGAAGAGATTCAGGGCCGCGTGCGAGGCGGCTTCGTCGGCTGGCGGACAAAGGTTCGTTTGCGCTGAGCTTTCCTGTAGCTGAACGGTCGATCTAGGATTGGGCTGATGACATCGCTTCCTTGTTGGCTGATCCTGGTCGTCCTCTCAATAGCCGCAGGTCGGCGTCTTTGGTCCGGCGTGTTTTGACCTGAAGCGGCATACCCACCTCTCGATCCCCGTCCGGCCGGGAGGCGACCCTGCCCTGTGGCCGCACTGGATGTTCAACATCCAGACGAAAGGCTACGAGGTCGATAGCGTCTGGTCGCATCGGCTCGGGATTACCGGCAAGGGAGAGCTCGGCGGAGGGTGGGAGGAGTGTCTCGTACGTTCGCGGCGCGCGCTCGAATCAAGCTCTCACCTACTGTTTGCTGCTGACGTCCCTTGCCTTCACAGATCCCGCTCAAGCAGCTAGCGCATTTTTCGCGTGGCCGGCTGACTGAGGTTCAAATCAGACCGGATCTAGACGTCATCACGACGCTCGGCCTGTCGCTCCTAGCCGCGCCCCGCGTCGACCAGGATCGGCTGACGCCAGAGCAGGCGCGCGAGGCCCTGAGGTCCCCGGAGGGTGTCGAGGGAACCTTTGAGCTGGCGGTCGGCCCGATGCGGGGCGTCTACAGGGTGCGCTCGTTCTCCCAATAATCTCGACCTTGGTCTTGATCCTGCGTTGACCAGCTCTCTCATCCCCGGACTTCGCAGACGCCGCACTTTATCAACCATTACCGGCCGACGTACTATGCGCCGCCATCGACGCTGTCCTTCTTTGAGCCGCCACCGGCAGTCCCGACCCTCGCGCCGACCTTTGAGGAGGCCAACTACCGGTCGACGCTGACGCCGACCTTTGCCCGCGGCAAGTTCCCGGCCTACGAGGACGGCTACAAGGGCCCGCTCCCTAGCGTGCAACAGAAGTCGCCGAGGCGGGCGATCGAGGGCGGGCCGAGCACACGCGGCCTGGGCGAGGACGGCAAGCCGGTCAGGGCGGCGCCGTCAGCGGCCAGGCCGCGAGGGCCGGGCGAGCCTCCGCCACCAGCCACGGCTCAGAAGAAGAAGAATCTGGCGCTCTCCGATGAGGAGGTCGCGCGTCGTCTGGAGAAGGAGCTCGGCTTGTAGCGATCGATGTCGATCGAACGAGCGAGCAAGTCGGGCCGGCGCTTCACGGCCAGTCCACTGCTTCCGACAGTCTCAGCGCCACGCCCGAGCAGGAGTCAAGACATCCATCGAAAGATCTCTCTTCACACGCCCCCGCCCTTGGACCGAAGCTGAGCCCTCAGCATCTGGACCTCGTCCTGGAGCGCGTTGACCTCCTCCAGCATCGCGATGCCGGGTCCTTGCATGTCCTTTGCGCGAAACTCGTCGAGCTCCTCTTGGGTTTGCAAGAGCTGCTGCCGGAGCTGGCCGAGTGACGACTCGAGGTGCGCCTGGAGTGAGCGCTTCTCTGCCGTTGCCGAGGCTGAGATTGACATGGCCCGCTGTGAGAGGGCCCTGGATCCGCGCAACAGGCGACGACAGCGCAGCTTGAGTTAGTCGAAGGCAGGAGTGATCAGTAAGAGAAGGAGTGAACCTACTCGTTGGCTTCCGAGAGCGAGTCGCAGGCCTCCATCTGCGATCGCAGGGAAGCCTCCATCCTCCGCTTCTCGTCGCGAAGCTCGGCGATGGTGTTTTCGAGCTCATTAAAGTGTGCGAGGCTGCCAATTCGCGAGAGTGGCAGCCCAAAGTTAGCGTCTGGCCGACACACCTATCGAGGGCACTCAAGACGCACCTGTCGGATCCTCCGCCGCCGCCCTCGCTCTCTAATCGCTCTTCGAGCGCCCGGACCTGCCGCTGGTACGTCTCGAGGGCTCCTCGACTCTCCATGACAAGCCTCTGTGCCCGCTCCGAGTTGCTTTTGTGTATGTCGCGCTCTCGGGCGTACTTGCCAGTGCGCTCGACCACAGTGAGCGCGTCCTCGACAAAGGCTTTAAGCCTGGCGCCGAAGGCCTCGACACCCGGGTACGGCAATTTGTTGACGGCCGAGAAGGATGCGATGAAGTGGGCCAGGTCAAAGTCGCCGGCCGGCGGTAGACCGGCCGCTCTGGCCGATGAGAATGATGCGTTGGACCGAGCAGAGCTTGGGGTCGGGGTAGACGTCGAGGGTAGCAGGCTCCAGAGGTGCGACAGCGTGGCGTTGACGGTGGCAAGCTCGAGTGTCGAAGAGGCGTCCGTCGATCTCTGACGCCGATGTTGGGTCGATCTGCAGCACGGGCGCTGTCGTCAGCAGCGATCTTGACTCGGAGCACGCCGTCAGAGCGGGCACGCACAGCTCCTTGACCTGCCGGACGAAGCCTCCGCGCTCATCCTCCCACTTGCGCTCCTTGGCTAGGTGGTCCTGCGAGGACTTCTCAGCATCCTCTTCGAGCCGCGCGCGCTCGAGGTCGTGAGCGTCCCTTGTCTCCTTGATCTCGCCTTTGAGAACCCGGACCTCGGCCTCGAGCCCTTCGAAGGCGTCTCGGACGACGAGCGCGAGATCCTCAAGCGTCTCGTCATCCGGAGGCGAGGCCCGATCGAGGAGCGGCGCGAGAATCGAGCGCACGCCCTCGACATCCTGCATCCGGCTGTCCTCCTCACGCGATCGGTAGTGCGCGTGCTTCTCCTCTGCGCCGCGCAGATGGCCCTGGAGCGTCTCAATCTCGCGTTCAAGCGATCCGCGATGCTCCTCGACCTGGCCGCGGTGACTCTCGAAGTGGCGCTGGACGGTCTTGAGCTCGGCCTGGACGACGGCTTCGCGCTCCCCGCCGTCGCCTACGAGGTCCTCAAGCTCGCGCACGCGGGCGTTCAGACGCTCGACCTCGGCGTCGAGCTTCGTTTCGCGGCCTTTGCCCTTGCTCGAAGACGAGGTGCTGCGGTCGAGCATTGAGGGCGTCGTTTGTGACGGCGGGTAGGGCTGCGGTGTTGAAGCTGCCGATCGGAGCGCGGTTTGAAGGCGACTTGACTCCCACGTCAGGATGGAGGCGTAGTGCTCGGTCAGGCGTCGACGAAGGCTTGCTTCACGCTCCTTGACCGCCCACATATCCTGCAACAAAGTAAGAAAGCAGAATCAGCGCGACGGCGTACGGAAGTCGAGGGCGGCTGTCGACATACACACCTTCTCGGCGGATGCGGCCCGCTTCTCGGCGATCGCCAGCTCTTCCATGGTCTGGCGGCTCATCCTGCGCTCGTTGATGCAGGTTCCTAGGTCGTCAGTAAGGCGTCTCTCCGCAGGTTGCGAGTATCAGGACCAACCTCTTGTGATTGACGTGCAACCCGGCTAGTGTCCGCGCAGCCGTCAAAATCTTCTGCTCGCGCTGGTGCCGACTGACAAGGCTCTGCAGGCGATTCTCGAGTAGCGCTAGCTCCTGCTCGAGTATCAGATCTGTCAGTCTCCAGCATTAGACGGGCGAACTAGAGGCCCGGAGACGGACCCTCTTGCCATCCTCGACCTCATCCCAGCCGAGGACGGTGAATGGCAGGTCGCGCACGTCGACCGCGGCCTGACCGGCGAGGATATCCATCATGAGTTCGGTACCGCCGCCCGATGTCGAGCCGCTCGCGCGCGTGTCGGTCGAGAGCGGGCGCGAATGCGTCGAGCGCAGGCCTGTCGAGCTGCCCGGGACGCCGAACGACGTCACGCCCGAGTAGACCGACATGGACGCTTCGGATCGACGCGGGTCGGTTGCGGGCAGCAGGGACGATGATTCGGCCGGTAGCGACGGGAGTGTCCGCGAGGGCAGGAAGATCCCCGGGGCGAGCAGGTTGGGTGAGTGGCCGGTCGTCCCGAGCGGGGAGGGTGGATAGAGAGCGGAGGCGCCCGAGGTCGACGCCGGCGACGAAGGCCGCTGAGGCGAGTCGGGCGACGGCGGCCGGACGGTCGGCTGAGGAAGAGGCGGGACAGGCTCAGGCGGCGAGCGCATGTACGATTGATAGGCCTGCTGGAGTAGAAGCAGCGGTCAATTCCCTGCCGAAGGTCGTCGCTGTGCTGCCCGACGGCCGAGCAGGACAAAGGGGGAGGCGAGCACGCCTCGCGAGCTGCTGGCCCTTTCTAGTCCGACGGTCAAGCGACGTACCCTGTCGCCCTCGGACGTCGAGCCGGCGCTGCTCCGAGATCCCTTGCCGAACGCGCCGGCCCGAATGCGGCCGCCGCTGCTTGCCGAGTGGGCACTGCCGGTCGGGCTGAGCGGCGAAGGAGGCGCGCCAGCGAAGGCGGCGGCTGGTCCGCCGTAGTGGTGGTCCTGTGAGGACGAGCCGGACGGCCATGAGAGCTCAATATCGCCCGAAGGGATCGAAGGAAGCTGCGGCCGGCTCGGAGCATGGGTAGCCATCGGCCGCGGTCGAGCTTGCTGCTTGCGAGGTCTAGTCGAGAAGGAGGACGTATAAGGGTTGGCCGCCCTTCGACGCGTCGTCGCCCGCCTGGCGCTGCGCCCGCGCGGGCCCGCGGGCCCGAAAGTCCTCGGCCGGGCCTGCTGGCTTGCCAGAGTCGCAGCGCGCACCGAGACAGACGTCGCTCAGGAGCAGAAAGCGGTCGGCGTAGGCAAGCAAGAGTGGGCCGGCATCGATCTCTGAGTCGCATGCTCATATCTTGTACTCGTGAAGTGGCAGGAAGGAGGGAAATGGGTTACCTCGGCCAAGCGACTAATCGCTCTCCGTCTGACTGTCGGCGTCATCGTCGTCAAAGTCGCTGCAGAGGTAGATCGTCGCCCATCTTGCGTCAGCACCTCTCCGAACGGGATCCGCTCGGACAGCAAGACGTACTGTTCTTTATCGTTGGCCCTGGAGGCCGTTGCCTTGGTTGCCTTCAGAGGTGCTGCGGTATTTTTGGCTGACCTGGCGGTCGCTGGTGCGCGGGCTGCGTGTGGGGGAGGCAAGGCGAACAGATGGTCAGCGCAGTTCGGAAGTAGGCTGAGCCGGGCAATGGTGCGAGGCCTGACCCTTCTTGCTGGCCGCACGCTTTGCAGGCTCTGATCCATCCTCGCTGGACCCGTCGCTGTACAGGCGAGATAGCGGACGCTTCGCATTTGTCTTGTGCAGCGTCTTGGCGAACGATTCTGGCTCATCCAGGACGTGTCTTGCGGGCGAGGCTGTAGAGGGCATGAGAAGGATCAGCGCCGGGACGAGAGGGATGCAGACGTCGGTCGAGTAACGCACAGCCTGGTCGAAGCACTGACGATGCCGGTTTGCTTTTCCGCTTCGTCGGGCTGCCGAGCGTCGCCTCCCCTTCCGAGTTCGACTCCGTCTCGCTTCCGATGAGGGTCGCCCGGGCCTCGCCTTTGGTGCTGGCGGGCGTGACGGCGGCCGTGCTTCCCGGATCAGTAACGCTGCCGTCTCCGTCTGGCGACAGCTTGCTCGTGCCAGCCTTGAATGGGATGACGACGTCGTCATCGCTCTCGTCCGTGTCCGAGTCGAACGGGCCGCCGTTGGTAGGCCTCGCTCTGCAATTAGAAAGCCGAGGTCAGCGGTCGCAAGCCTGCGCGCAACCAATGGAGGGCAGCACTCACTCTTTGACGTTTGGATTGGCAATCGACATGCCCTTTGGGCGACCGGCAGTGTGGTCGACTAAATGGAGGTCTTCCTGTCAGTCGTTGCTGTTGTGCAGGGACCCCCTTTGGATCGGACAAACTATAGGTCTGCGACTTGACGGGACTCTGGCTGGCAGCCTCCGCCCTGGCCGCCTTGAGCTGTCGAATCTCACGCTCAAGGAGCTGGGTCCTCTGTTCTTCGATGCTTAGCCGCGACTGCGACGTCGCCGGCACGGAGAGCTGCGAGGAGAAGGCCACCGGCGACGGGGCGACCTTGCGGGCGGGCGGGGGCGAGGGCGACTGTCGGCGTACGACTAGGGTTCGTTGGCGGGCGAGAGTTTTGACCGCCTGTATAGAACGCCAGATAAACTCCATCAGCCACTTTACTGGGCTGATGTTGCGATCAAAGGGCTCGCACATCGGCAGCCAGGGCCGTCATCCCGCTTAGCCAGACGCTCTCCGGCAGCCGCTGCAGCTTGACGACGAACGGACGTAGGGTACGTCTTGGGCTAGGATCCTGAATTTTGAGCTGAAGTGTTCAAAGACGAAGCGCAGGTCTTAGCGAGACGTTTGAAGGAAACGAGATGGGCTCGGGGCGATGACCTTGATGAAGGTCGATGGCTTCGTGGGGGCCTCCAAGAAGGCTCCGCCGTCCGCGAGCTCACCGCCTACCCGCTTGGCACTGTCGGATGAGTAAGAAACGGAAGAGGGGCCATCAGTAGCTTTGACAGAGCTCGCTTGAGTCGGCTAATCCGTCGACGTACAAGACGTCGTCCGTCGCATCCGGCATCAGGTCGCGCTGCGCGCACAAGCCCCGGCGAAAGGGCGGCCGATCGGAGGGCGCATCAGCCTCAGGTCCATCCAGACGACAAAGAGGGAACGAACTACGCACGAGATCGTCCACATCATCCTCCGGCCAGCCGCCGGACCACGCTCCCACGAGCGAGCCGTCCTTGAGCTCAAAGAGGCTGAGCAGCCACGACTTTGGCCCGCAGTCGGTCGACGTCGCGGCCGAGCGGAGAAGGAAGGCTCGCGCCTCACCGCTGCCGTCCTGATGATGATGAACCTCGAGCACGACGTTGAGGTCGTCGAAGCAGCCCATCTTGAGGCTTCGTCGTCCCTTTGGCGATCACTAACGGGACTCCTTGAGCAGAAGAAAAGGCCAGGCGGCTGGCGAGACCAAGGGTCACGGTTCGGAAGGCGAGCCGTCCGGATGACGGCGGGGTGCGCCTGACGAGCCGGCCGCCCAACGACGACGAGCCTCCGAACCCTTTCCAGCCCAGCCTCCCTACGGACCACAACGCCCGCCCACCGAGATGCCGCAGGCCGAGTCGCTACGCATGACCGACGAGGCCAGGGCCAAGCGGACGAGGGAGCTCTTTGATGAGAGCTATGTCGACAAGGAGTGAGTCTCGCTCGAGCCGCCGGCAGCCGCCTCTCACCCCTTCCCGTGCCGCCTGCCTCGCCCTCCATCGCCTGTCCGCGTAGCTGCCTTTAGGACTCATCGCTGACGAGGACTCCTTGCCTCTACTGCCTGTGCGCCTTACAGGCACATGGCCACATTCCGCCTCGCCCTCTCTGCGCCAGACCTCTCTTCGACCTCACCGACGTCGTCACCGACCACGCCGTCATCGGCGCTCCCCACCAATGAGGCCGACGTCGGGAGGGCCCTGTTAGATGCTGCCGCCAACGGACATGGCGAGGTCGTCACGCATGACGAGAGCATGACCGCAGGCGGGTTGGAGCTCCAAGGCGGCGTCGAGAAGCTCCGGGCCGTCAGCGACTTCGCGCCCATCAACACGCGCGTCAAACGGTGCGTCTGTCCAGCTTGCCGCCCTCCCGCTCGCCCGACGTCGGGAGGTCTTCGACGCTCAGTTGAATCCGCTTACTCAACGTGCTCCCCCTGGCTGCCTTTGTACAGCCGGCACAAGTCGAAGGTCTCGCGCTCCTCGGGCTGGTGCGTCGCATCTTTCATGACCCACGCTCCAGCGAGATGGCTAGGCTCGGGTCCTTCCGCGACGACTCCAGCCCACTCATGCGCCCACGCCTCCACTTCCAGGTCCTACCACATCTTCCGCTACCCGATACTCTTCTTCCTCCTCTTCATCATCTACGCCGAATTCTCGTGCTACGTCTTGACGCGCCAGGTCGTCAACGTGTTCGAGTACGTCGTCGCCTGGACTGGCCACAAGCGCGTGCTGCGCCGGCAAATGCGCCGCGCAGGGACCTGGCGCGAATGGGTCGCCGCAGCCGAGGAGATGGACAAGTATCTCGGCTTTCAGGCCTGGAAAGCAGTCAGTGGCCTGTGTCTTTCTAGACTCGCTCGGGAGTCGCGAGACTCGATGATCTCCGGCTGACACGTGCTTGGCGTCTGATAGGAGGACGAAGACTCGCAGTATGACTGGTCGCTGTGCGTGTGCCTCACGAGCTCGGGACGATCGACCAAAGATCGACACTGATCGCTCATCTCTTCCCTCTGGCTGCTCAGCATTCGCAAGGTCCGCACGTCGCTTCGCACGCTGCGCGCAAAGAACGACGTCCGTGGCCTTGTCGGCGTGCTCGAGGTGTGCCTCCGTCCTAACTTTGGCGGGATCGAGCGCGTCCGGCTCTACAGCGAGACCTTTTACGGCACCAAGGAGCTCATCGAGGGTGCGTTGAGTCCCCCTTGGTGCGCTGAGCTGTGCGTCGGCTGACGCGCGGGCCGCCTGTCTATGCCAGACTATGTCAAGGAGGTCGCTGCAGCGCTCAAGATGGTCCGCGAGAGCAAGGAGCTCCCTCTGGACGACAAGCGACGGTTCTACAAATCGTGCAACAAGGTCCGTTTGGCGGGCTGTCGATGAGCTACCCAGATATTCTGACATCAGCTGCTCATCTCGACTCAGAACTTTGGCAGCACGGCGCTCTGCCTCTCTGGAGGCGCCAGCTTCGGCTACTATCACTTTGGCGTCGTCAAGGGTGCGCAAACAGCATTATCTTGAGCGGCCTAGGCTGGTACTGACACTTGTGTCGTGCGGTAGCCTTCCTCGAGGCCAACCTCCTTCCGCGCGTCATCACCGGCACCTCGGCAGGGGCGCTCGTCGCTGCGTGCGTCCTCGTGCTCGCCAGATCGGAGACTCCAAACGACGAGCTGACCCTCCAGACTCGTCGACGATAGCTTTGTGTCTACGCGGACAGACGAGGAGCTCAAATTGCTGTTGGTGCCGGAGCTGGCAGATAAGCTCACGGCCTGCGAGGAATCGTGCGTCGAAGCCCTGAATTCGTCTCCAGCTGTCGCTGCCGGCCCGCGCTGACATCAAGGCGCGAATCGCAAATCGGCCCTGTCATAGGATGGGCATCTGGCTGAAACGCTTCTGGAAGACTGGCGCCCGGTTCGATACGGTCCAGTGGGCGGAGAAGGTCAGTCTGACGCCCTTTGCGCTCGTCGGCCACTCACAAACGACTGACCGCTTCGCCTCCCGGCAGGCCTCCTTCTGGACCCATGGCAGCCTGACGTTCCGCGAGGCGTACGAGCGCACTGGCCGCGTCCTCAACGTCAGCGTAATTCCGCACGACCGGCACTCGCCGACAAAGCTTCTCAATGTGCGCTGCTTCTCCTCTGTCGTCGAGACTGAACAGCTTTGCAACCGCGCGCTGACCGACGAGACCGGGCGTCGAGACAGTACCTTACTGCGCCCGACTGCGTCATCTGGTCGGCCATCATCGCCTCGGCCGCCGTCCCTGGCATCCTCAATCCGGTCGTGCTCATGACAAAGACTTCGAAGGGCGACATCGTCCCCTGGAACTGGGGCACCAGGTGCGCTCGCCTCCTGACTCCGCCGCTCCTCTCGAAAGCGCCGCACTCTAACCCCTACCTCTCATCCTGCGCTCAGGTTCAAGGATGGCTCGCTCCGGGTTGATATTCCGCTGCAGAGTCTTCATTTGCTTTTCAACGTCAATCACTCGATCGTCTCGCAAGTCAATCCGCACGTCCATCTCTTCTTCTTCGCGCCGAAGGGGACGGCTGGCCGGCCGGTCGCCCATCGCAAGGGCAAAGGCTGGCGTGGAGGCTTTGTCCTGTCTGCGATGGAACAGTATCTCAAGCTCGAGCTCACCAAGAACTTCAAGGTCATCCGCGACCTGTGCGTCGACGGTGACAGCGTCTTTTCGCCATCGGCGCGCTGGAGCTGACATTTTGCCACTCGACTGCAGAGAGCTCATGCCGACCATGCTCGGCCAGGACTGGTCGTCGGTCTTCCTGCAGCGCTTCGACGGCTCAATCACCATCACCCCTCGGTCCCGTTTCCTCGACTGGTTCCACCTCTTGACCGACCCTGACCGCAAGGAGCTCGAGCGCATGATGCGCGTCGGCCAGGCCGCGACGTGGCCAAAGGTGCGGTCTGCATCACAACGCTCCCTCGTTCGCACAAGTGCTGACGCTGACCGCCTCCTCGACGCTTCTACCAGCTTCACATGATCGCCAACCGCGACGTCATCGAGTCGGAGATCCTGCGCGGTCGACAGAAGGTCAGGTCGCAAATCGGTCGCGCGCGACGGCTCACCAACCCGGAGGCATCGCACTCGTCCACACCGCCTCGTACCGCAGCCGCCTCGCCTTTGGGCCACGCAGGGGAGGACGATGACGAGACACCGGCGCCAGCGCTCACGCACCGGCCGAGCATCCCCATCGACAGCGACGCCGAGACCAAGTACAACGACGAATGGCAGCAGCTGCGCGCCCAGGGAGGCGGCACGTCGGCTGCTCGGCGCAAAGCAGCAGCCTCCTCGAGCAGCAATGGTCATCGCCGGCCTTCCCGACCCGATGCTGCCGTCGGGCTCGGCAACGGCAGGTCCGACTCCAATCCGCCTGCAGCCGGCCCGAGTGGGCCCCGCCGGCGCGGCAAAGGCCGGGCGGCATACCTCGACCAGCATCCAGACGACGACGAGACGACCGACCAGCGCTCGTCAGAAGCCGAGGCGGCCGACGCTGCCTCGCCCTTCTCGACATTCCAGACGTCGCTTGGGTCGTCCTTCCGGAGGATCCGCACGCAGTCTTTCCCGGCCATCCATCTGCCGTGGCCAGCCGCTCGCTCGCGAGGGACCTCGCCGACAAAGCCCTCCAACGGCCGGAACTCGGCTCACCCGTCTCGAGCAGGTAGCGGCATCCGGCCGCCCCGGTCAAAGAAGGGCAGCGCAGCGACCTCGCCTCGGGCGACAGACGTCAACGAGGACGAAGACGGCGACGACGCCTACTCGCGCTTCACCTCGAGCGACGAGGATGACGAGGATGAGCTCCGTGTGCTCGCAGGCGACGACGACGACGATTACGACTGGGCGCTCGACGACAACCAGGCGGCGGCGATCGACAGCCTGCGAGCGCCCGAGGACGACGTGCGTTCGAGCGGCTCGCGCGAGGACGAATCGCACGTCGACGGCTTGGTGGACGCGAGTGGCCTCCCTTAGATGTGCTCGACGCGCTGGATCATGTACCGCTTCGACCTGTACTCATCCCCCTTCCGTCATCCGTGTCTGCACGTGTCGCGATCGGTCGCCTGATGCCCAGGGGTGGGTGGTTGGTGCAGCAACGGGACATAAAACATCGTCACGTGGCAGGCTTCGTGTCATAGGTCGGAGGAAGAGAGCAAGCTAGAGTAGGCTAGAGTACATGATGGGCCTGATCAAACGCGCAAGGAGAGCAAGGTCAGCACATGTCGTCTGAAGTCGGTGCCGCTGCGGGGCAGCAGTCGGTGACGGGGTAGCAGGATGGAAGGATGTGCGGAAGGTGTCAGAAACCCTTGTGGGTCGGATCAATTAAATTCCTTGGAGATTTCCTAGGTCTCCGTCGTAGTGAGCTGAGTTGATACGTTCATCACGTTGCGTGGGTCGGGTGAGGGGGGTGGAAGGGAGCGAGCGAGAGGGAATGGAGGCCGAGGCGTCGTCGGAGGAAGGAAGGAACACTCACTTTATCGTCGTAAGGAGAGCACAGAGCGGCCGGGGTAAAGCGACGCCGGGCGAGCAGCGCGCACCTGCACGAGCCGGAGGCGCGGGAGAGGAAGAAGGACACGTTGCTGTCGGCGTCGGCAGAGGCTCGAGACGCGTCGACCTGTCTTTGAGCGGGCCGGCGCAAAAAGGGCGTGTGGCTGAGGGGGCTCGGCGACCGCCGACACCGCTTCGTCGAAATCGACCGCAGCAGACCACCGACGACCCGTTGTCGTCGTCCCTTTGCGAGAGACTCTCGATCACCCCACCTTGAACCCCAGCCTAGATGCCCGCCGTCAACTCGCGCCAGGCGCAGAAGCTTCGCAAGGCCAAGGCGCTCGAGAAGCAGCGTGCCAACGCCCCGCCCTCGCCGCCGTCCGTCTTCGACAAGCCACGGACCAAGAAGCGCAAGCTCGCGCAGGCCGCCGCCGCCGCTCGCCCTTCGCCGGGTTCGGACGAGGATGAGGCTACCGGCGAGCACGAGAGCGCCGGCTCGGCCGCCGAGGATGACTGGGAGGAGCGCCCAAAGAAGGCGTCCAAGAAGTCGAAGAAGGCCGCCGCCCGCGAGCTCGCACCCATTCTGCCCGAGCTTCCCGCGATTCTCACCCCGGCCGACATTGCCGCCGCCCTACGTGCCGAGCAGCGGTCCGAGAGCCCTGAGCCGGCGCCGGCCAAGCCTGTCAAGTCGGCGAAGCGGCCTCCGGGAGCGGCGAAGAAGAACAAGAAGAAGGCCGCTCCTGAGTCGGCTGCTGCCCTCGCTCTGACCGTCCCTGCGCCCACTCCAGCATCTGTGGCGGCTCCTGCTGTCGTCGCGGTCTCCCCAACACTCACCCCCTCGCCCCCTCCTGCGCGTTCGCCGTCTCCGCCGGTGGCAGCCGCGGTCTCTCCCGCTGGTACCGTCGCTTCGACTTCGACGTCCTCCGCCGCTGCCAAGTACTTGGCCAAGCACGCGATCACCCTCTCCGAGTCGTACGCCCCGGTCACAACCTTCGATGCGCTGCCGATCTCGCCCAAGCTCGCGGCCGCCTTCAAGACGTTCAAGGCGCCGACGCCTATCCAGTCGTGTGCGTGGCCGGCTTTGCTCGAGGGCAAGGATGTCGTCGGCATCGCCGAGACCGGCAGCGGAAAGACGCTCGGTTTCGGGGTGAGTCGCAGCTGGCGCCTTGCAGCCCCTCGTCTCAATGCTCACTGACAGAACGATCACCATCACAGATCCCCGCGCTCGAGCATCTCCTTCACCTTCCGACCCCGCCCTACTCGTCCAAGGCGTGCGCACCTCCGATCGTCATCGTCTCGCCGACGCGCGAGCTTGCCATGCAGACATCCGATACTCTTGTGGCCCTCACCAAGCCGCTCAAGGCGCGATGCGTCTGCCTGTACGGTGGCGCGTCCAAGGATGACCAGTCTGCGCTCCTCAAAGGTGGCGACGTCCGTATCATTGTTGCCACCCCTGGTCGGCTGATCGACATGATCAACGACAAGGCCGTCTCGCTCGACAAGTCGGTCCTGCCCCTTGGAGCACTATCCGAGATTTGCCTCGCTGACTTTGCGATTTCTTCTCAGGGTGTCCTACCTCGTCCTTGACGAGGCAGACCGGATGCTCGACACCGGCTTCGAGGCCGAGGTCAAGCAGATCTTTGCGCGCGTACCAAAGACTGGCCGGCAAACTGTCATGTGTACGCCTCGACGGTCCAGTTTGGGCGTCGTGGCCCATGACTGACTCCAAGTCTTGCCCTCCGGTGTAGTCTCTGCGACCTGGCCCGACTCGGTCCGGGCGCTCGCCGACACGTACATGCGCTCGCCTGTGCGTATCACCGTCGGCTCGGACAAGCTGACGGCCAACGTCTGCGTGGAGCAGAGTGCGTCGTCGATCCATCGATCAGCCGCGACTTGTTCCTTGCTGACACCGGCTTGTGACCCGTCTCGGATCCGAAGAGGTTGAGGTGCTCGATTCGGACGCTGCCAAGGAGCCTCGCCTGCTGGCCGTCCTCCAAGCTCACAAAACGGCGTACGCCCGGTCGGGCCCAAGCTCGCCCCTGCGGGTCGTCGTCTTTGCGCTCTACAAGAAGGAGGCAGTGCGACTCGAGCTCTTGCTGCGCAAGGCCGGCTACAAGGTCGCCGGCTTGCACGGCGACATGCTGCAGGCCGAGCGGGTGGCGAGCCTCGAGGCTTTCAAGAAAGCCAAGGTCAACGTTCTTGTTGCGACGGGTTTGTCCTCACTGTCTTTCCTCCTCCAAAACAGAGCGTAGATGCTGACCCTGCTTCGCCTCCGTTGCGCAGATGTCGCTGCCCGCGGCCTCGACGTACCTGACGTCTCTCTCGTCGTCAATGTCACGTTCCCTCTCAACGTCGGTGAGTGTGAGCGCTGCATATCGAAGTACATGTCCTCGACTGACCCCGTGACTCTGCGCGCTTCCAGAGGATTACGTCCACCGCATTGGCCGGGCTGGCCGCGGCGGCAAGAAGGGCAAGGCGATCACGTTCTTTGTCCGTCCACGCCCTTGATCTCTGTACCCTGTTCATAGCTCCAACAACTGACCGAAGCATCGGCTTTATAGACCGGCATCAAGCACGAGAAGACGCTCGCCGGTCCCTTCCAGAAGGTTCTCCTGGAGGCCGGAGCCGATATCCCTAAAGAGATGAGCCGGTTCCCCAAAAACATCGTCTCGCAACGCGAGGTGCGCCGGCCCGTTGGACTCCCTGGCTGACGTCGTCGGGTGCTGACTCTACTGCGAACCCTGCGATCCAGAGCAAACGCCGATTCTTTGCTGAGAAGGACGCCAGGCGCGCGGCTGGGGAGGATGTCGACTGAAGTCATGAATCTTCAACGGAAACGGAAGATGGGCGAGCGCTGGCAGCAGGTTATGCACACTCTGCAGTCGAGAGCGTCTCGTGCTCGAATTGACCGAGACTTGCGCTGCTACGATCCATCCGGCGAGCAAACATGCGGGGTCGCGTCGGCGTCAGGCTGAAGGGCGGATGCGGGCCACTTCGAGCGCTTGGTCGTCATCGGGGGTGAGGCGATGCCGATGCGGGAGGCGACAGGTCAAGACTGAGTTGGCTGCTAGACATCCTCAGGTTCGAGCCCATGGCAGGTTATGCCGGCCGAGAATGTAACAGGCCCATCCCAAGTCTGCAAAGCGCCTGGAGGCCGTCGCTTTGCCGCTGCTGGCTGCTTCCAATGTCAGGCCCGGTTGCTCGGCATTGAGGTTCAGAGAACGATGCGCTCACGTGAGCCTTGACGGGCTTGATGAGTCACGTCGGCTTGAGACGCTTTGCTAGAGGACGACCGCAAAGTTGTTGCGCCCGCCTGAGGCGTCGAGGAGGGCCTTCTTCTCGTAAGGCGCCGTCGGCCCTTCTGGCGTGACCCGGCGGTAAAGCCAGTACGCGACGCCCTTGCCCTTTTTGTTGAGCCGCTCGCGCACCTGCTCGAAGCCGATAGAGCGCATGAGCCCGCGCCAGTGCTCTTCGGACGTGTAGCGGGAGTTTCCGATGCACGGCGTCGGCAGGACCATGAAGAGATACGCCGTCCGGGCATTGTCCTCCGCAGGATGCAGGAACGATCTGATATGCTCGAGCATGCGGCCTGCAGCGAGAGATGCACGTAGAGGGAAGGCAGTCAGCCTTAGTACGAGTCTCCGTCGACCTCGAGGGGTCTGACCTCGACCCTCTGGTGACGGCACAAAGTTGAGGACGAGCGAGCACGAGACGACGTCGTAGAGCGCCTCGCCCGACTGCGCAGGACTCGGCCGGTCCATAAAGTCCTGCTCCTGGATCTGTGGGTGCCGAGAGTGCAGGTCGAGTGGCGTGTTGACGATCCAGGGGTGGCCAGCATAGTTGTTCGGGACGAGCGCGCCGATTTCGAGGACTCTGAGCATGTCATGCAGCGGCAGCGAGAGCGGGCTGCAAAGTCAGCGGGTGCGCAGAGTAGAGCCGAAAGGTGGCCAGCCAACAGCGACTGAGACGGACCTGAGCGGATTCTTGGCCGAACGGTCGGCGTTCATCTTGAGCGACTTGAGCCAGTCGACCAGGACGTGGCTCGAGTCGCCACCGCGGTCCTTGCTCTGGCCGAGCTCGGATGCTGGAGGGGCAGGTGAACGAGGTCAGCTGGCCAGCCGGCCAGCCGGCATATAACGGCCGAGCGCTTCTTCCAGCTTGTCCTGCGAGCAAGACCTCGCACAGAGAGACGCACCTCGCTGGTACCACTCGAGGCCGCCCAGGTCGGTCATTTCCTGCTCGACCGCTTTGAGCTCGCTTTGAAGCGGCGTCGCGCCCTCCTCGCCGCCGCCATCTCCGGCGTCGAGTTTCTGCTTAATCTGAGCCTGCCGCTTGAGGAGCACGTGGAATCTCCGGACTAAAGAAAGCAGGTCAGGGTCGAATCAGAGCGCAGAGGAGCTCGAGCCGACGAACTGAGCGTTCGCGTCGCCAGGCTCGACGTTCCCGCGGCCGACTTGTTCGAAGGCAAGGAGCTTGGCCGAGCCGATGGCGCCGTGGTGATGGGCTGCTTCTTCTTGCGGACCGCCTTCGTCATCGCGAGAGCTCGTCGAGCTGGGCTCGTGCGCAAACGAAAAGACGGAAGAAGAGAGGTCGTTTGGGTTGGGTCTGACCTTGGCAGGGTCCGACTGGCGCGGCAGCGAGGTCGGTCTGCGCGGCCTGCGCAGCGACGCCCGGCTGCTCACGGCCGTGAGTTCGCGTTACATGCACTCCTGATCAATCGGCTCAAGCCTTGATGACTAACGCCGGCAGCAGGGAAGACGGCTGGGACCACTTCGATGTTAACATCGTCCTGGGGCTGCGCAGGGAGCCCTCCGAGGCAGCAGCATTTTGGGCGGCAAGCAGTAAACGCAGGGTCGAGGTCTGAAGCGACAGGTCAACATGAGATCGGAGCAAGCGTGATAAGGTCGTGAGGTGGGTGAGAGGCAAAGACGAAGGCGAAGGGAGCATCGGCGCATGGCCAGCCGGAGAAGGGAAGACTTGAGCCGACCAGGTCGACAGACGGGGTCGACCGGCAGCGAGCTGAGCGCTCAGAAGGTCGTTGTCCGCACTCGTGTCGGGTCCTCCTCTGCGAGGGCGATGTCGCGGAAGGCTCGGCGGACTGTAGGTGAGTTGGGGAGAGGCGTCAGGAGGCTGCAGTGGGCCTTCGGACAAAGATCCGCTCGACGCACTGCGCCGGAGGAACTCGTAGAAGTCGCGGTCTTTGTTGAGCCGGGCGAGAATGTCGCCCAGAGCCGGTATTGACGGCGACACGCCGGGAACTGTGGATCTAGCCGGTCAGCGAGCGCGTGCGGCACACGGCGACTCGCGCGAAGAGGACTGACCAGCGTAGGATGAGGTCGAAAGGTCGAGCAGAATCGAAGACGCCTTGTCCGGATCAGAGGGGTAGAGGTCGGTGAAGCGGATCAAGAGCGTGTCGGCTGTCGTATAGAGCGACGAGCAATGTCAGTAGCGGGTCCCTGGCAAGAAGCGGAGCAAGGGTCCGCACTCTTGACGCCCTCGATCTTGATGCACAAGTGGAGCTCAGCTTCGGTCAGGTCGGCAGCGACGGCCTTGCGCGTCTGAGCGAGCGAGGCCTCTCTCGAAGACTTCTCTGCGAGTTCCGGAGCGCGATGAGGGAAGACGAGCAGGTCAGCGGCGGTTTGCCCCCCCTTGCCGTTGCGCCAGACGCGACTGACCTCGGAGGAGCGTCTGCAACTGGGCCTCCCGCTCCTGGGCGTCGCCCTCGCCGAGCCGGATCTGGGTCTCGACCCCGCCCAGCGTAAGCTTGAGCTCTGCCAGCGCCTGCTCGAGATCGGCAACCTCGGCCTTTTCCTTCTCGAGCACCTTGAGCAGGCGGCCCTCCTTGTCTCCCTCGCTGTCGATCTCCTTCTCGAGCCGGGCGCGCTCCTCGGCCGCCTTCTTCATCGTCGACGTGTGCGAGATCCGCCTGGCCTGAATTTCATCCTTGCCGCGGAGGACATAGGCGTCGAGCGAGGCGAGGAAGGCCGCGCACGACTCTTGAAACGGGCCGAAGGCTAGGTCGTAGGCCTGAGAGTCACGGACCGAGGGCATCGGAGGCAGGAAGGGGTGCTGGGCCGACGAGGCCGACGGGTGGCCCGACCGCGAGGCGGAGAGCATGTGCGACATGGACACCGGGCGGCGAGATTTCTGGATGGGGGTGCAGGGAACGTCTGCCTTGGCAGCCTGCGGCGACTTGGTTGCGGATGGGTCCTGACTTGAGGCGTGGTCGTGGTCGTCGGGAGGGCGGCTGCCGACGGCCGGTTGGGTGACTTTGACTTCGCCCCGCGCGCGCGCGTAGGCGGGGGCGCAGCGCGAAGACGCGTCGGGCGGGGGGGAGCAGCGAGTGACGCTCGAGCCCAGAGCGGCTTCTTGCTCGACCCTGCGACCCCTCCTCCTTCCTTACCTCATCGTGTCTTCCCGCTCAGGAGACCTCCTCTAGCACCCCGCCCGTCATGATGTCGCGCGTGCTCAAGTCCGTCCCGCCGCTTGCCTTCATCTTCTGGCGTCGGTCGTGGCTGATCCCTGGCCTCTGCGCTCCCTCTTCGCTCCCCGCGCCGCCTGTCACTGCCGCCCTGGGCTGCTCCAGATCAACACAGAACCTGGCCGACTCGTTCAGGGATTCGCTCCCATCGTCGCCGTCTAAAGACAGCTCGCGCCAGAACGGCTTTGGCACGCCACCCGCCTCACCGACAAAGAGCAGCAGTCGAGGTACGTCGCTCAGCCTCAGGCCGTCAGAGGGGCGGGGGAGTGTTGGCACAGCACCGCGGTCGACTCGTGCGCTCGTTAGAGGGGATCGCGGGCGCTAGTTGGCCATCGTAATCCGGCGAGAGACTTCTGGCGCTATGGGGGAGGCTGTGGTTTGAGTTGAGGCAGCGCTGACCAGTCGCCGCCTTGTTGCCGCTGGCTCGCCCGCCCGCCCGCAGACGCCGCCAACCTGCCCTACGCCCAGTCGTGGTCCTCGCACGCTGCGGCCGCCCCGCCGCCGACGCCCTCACTCGCACGCACCTCGCAGGCGTCGAGCTCGACCGCCGATGTTGCAATGCCGACCTACCGGCCGCACGGCTCGGCGATCCCGGACGTCCGCATGCAGACGATGGGCCGCGGCGCGGGTGGCGGCAGCGCGGCCGAGCTCGAGGACGTCCGGATGATGACGATGCGCAACGACGGCGGCCAGCCGGGCCTCAAGCCCTGGGAGCTCGACCTGATCGAGTCTCCAGACGTCCGGCGGAAGGCCACGGTCGCTCAGCTCTACTTTCTCGACTATTACTGTGCGTCCCTTCCTGTTGACTGCTTGGCGCCCAACGGGCTGACGAGTTACTGCGCCCCGCACGCACGCGCGCGACGCAATCCGGTCAGTCGACATGCTCGGCTACCTGCACTCGCGCTCGCTCCGGCAGGAATCGTTCAAAGCGTCAACGGCCGAGCGGTCGATCGAGCCCGATTCCGCCGAGTACAAGAAGGAGCTCCGGTCGTACCTCGGCCGCGAGCGCGTGCTCCTCCGCAAGCGGCGAACAAAGCTCAAGGTGGACCAGTTCCGCATCATCGCTCAGGTCGGCCAGGGCGGCTACGGCTCCGTCTATCTCGCCCGAAAAGCCGACACGGGAGAGGTCTGTGCGCTCAAGAAGATGAAGAAGAAGACACTGGCCAAGATGGACGAGGTGCGTGAGAGCGGCACACGACAGGCGCGTACCGCATCGCTCGACCGTCGCTGACCGGCAAGGTGTATTCCCGACCGCAGATCAAGCACGTCCTCGTCGAGCGCGACATCCTGACGGCGACAAAGACGCCCTGGCTCGTCAAGCTGCTGTACGCGTTCCAGGACCCAGAGTACATCTACCTCGCCATGGCACGTCCTCCCTGCTGGCCCCACTCCAGCTCAGCGGGGCATCGACTGACGCTGTGCTTTTCATGCTGCAGGAGTACGTCCCCGGCGGTGACTTCCGGACGCTCCTCAACAACTCGGGCGTCCTCAAGGAGGAGCACGCAAAGTTCTACATTGGCGAGATGTTTGCCTCGATCGACGAGCTCCACAAGCTGGGCTACATCCGTGCGTCGATCTCCCCTGATCAAGAACCCCCTCTCCGAGAATGCTGAATGGCGTCCCACCCTCTGCAGACCGGGACCTTAAGCCGGAAAACTTTCTCGTCGACGGCTCGGGCCACGTCAAGCTGACCGACTTTGGCCTCGCGACCGGCGCGCTCAACCCGACCAAGATCGAGAGCATGAAGCACAAGGTGCGCTCCCTCTGTGCGGACGGCGCCTTTCTGTAGACCTCTCGCTCACCCTTCCCCGAACGTCCACTTGCCCTTTCAGCTGGACAAGGCCAAGGACGACAACCTCGTCTTCCGCAACACGCTTGAGCGCCGGACCATGTATCGCAGCGTGCGCATGAAGGAGCCGCGTTACGCCGACTCGGTCGTCGGATCCCCCGATTAGTGCGTCCTGACCAATCCAGCGTGGACCGCGCTGCTGCAGACCTGACCGAGCTCTACTCGACCCGCAGCATGCCGCCGGAGGTCCTCCGCGGCAAGCAGTACAGCTATTCGGTCGACTACTGGTCGCTCGGCTGCATCCTCTTTGAGTTCCTGTGAGTGGCGCGTTTCCCTCGGCCCCGCCTGGTGTGTGCGCGGCCGTGCTGACGACGTCGGCTCTGTGTCGACAGCGCCGGTTTCCCGCCGTTCTCGGGCGCGACCTCGGACGAGACGTGGACGAACCTGAAGAACTGGCAGAAGGTCCTGACCCGGCCGGTCTACACCAACCCCAAGGACCTCATCTTCAACATGAGCGACGAGGCCTGGGACGCGATCACCCGGTGCGTCGCTCGCTTGCCTTGCCTTGCAACCTGCAAGAAAGACTGACGAGATTGCCTGCGTCACCCAGCCTCATCGCCCACGACAAGGTCCGCATGGCAACGATCCCTGAGCTCGAGACGCTGCCCTTCTTTTACGGCATGCGCTTCAAGGCTTTGCGCGAGACCCAGGCGCCGTTCGTGCCCTCGCTCGAGAACGAGATGGACGTCGGCTATTACGACGACTTTTCAAACGAGGCCGACCTCGCCAAGTACGGTGCGTGTCGGTCATAGGCGTTGTCTCACCCCCGTGCTCAAGTGTAGGCTGGCTGACCTCGACTACCTATGGCCGATCGTATCAGGCGAGGTCTTTGAGAAGCAGCGCAACGTCGACGCCGTCCAGGAGAAGGACGAGGGCTTCAACCGCGGCGTCTGGCTCGGTTTCACCTTTGGCAAGAACAAGAATGAGACGCAGGCGCTCGCCGGCCGGCTCAAAGGTCAGGGCGAGGCGCTCGAAACCATCTTCTAGTCCGAGCTGGCCCCTCGCTCCCTCGACCGGTTCTCCCCCGCCCCTACGAACGATCCTCCCTCCCACGTCTCTATACCACCGGCAGGCCTGACGACCTCGACGCACCCTCTTTTGCTTTCCTTCCCCCTTTTCTTCACTTCGCGCCGACCTCGAGCGACTCTGCCGCTCTCTCGCTTCCTGTACTGCTTCCCCCGCCCATTCCATGTGCACGTCGCTTGAACGCGCCGCTTGGTGGATCGACTCGACGGACGGGCGGCTTGAAGCCGCCGGCTGATTGCTCCTTGTCTGATTGGGCGCGACCAGCGGCTCTTCGTACTTCAACTTTCCTGGGCCGCGGATCGGACCGAGGGCTGAGGGGCTGCTGCGCGGCGGCGGCCACTGCCCTTCTCCCTCCGATCCCCACAGGCGGCTATGTACTCGACCGCCTTTGCCCCTTGCCTCTGCCCTCTTCATTTTCGCCTCCCAACTCCCATCCTTCCCTTCTCTATCCCTCAGCATCGCTACCAACCGCTTCAGCTCAGAACCCTCATACACAGACCCCCCCGGCCCATGTCCCGCTTCTCATCGCGCCTCCGATCCGGGCGAGCGCTCCCGCTCGCCGCCCTCGCCGCCTCCGGCTCCGGCCTGGCGGCCTACACCTTCTCGCCCAACCGTGTCGCCCACGCCGACGGCGCCCCGAAGATCGATGCCGGCCTCCGGGCGACGCCGACCTCGGACCTCGTCCGGAGCTGGGTCGTCTACAAGATCTGGTGCGTCTGACGAAGCTACTATCGCTCGCCGTGCCTCTCGGCGGCTGCTGCATGAAACCGCGGGCTGACCAGGTCGGCGCGTGACCCTTGCCATCCCTCTCCCCTTCTGCAGCCAGTTCCCCGTCATTGTCGACAACTCGCCCTTCCTGCTCGAGACGTTTGGCAACATCCCCGTTCTGAAGCAGATCACCCAGTGCGTTCTTTGCTCACCTCTGCTGGCGCTGCTCGGCGGCTGTGTGCCGCGCTCGAACTTGCTCCTAACCGCCCCCGACTCTGTCCTCAGGTTCGTCGTCCGCTACACCTTCTTCGGCCAGTTTGTCGGCGGCGACACTGCATCCGACTGCATGCCCGTCATCCAGGAGCTCCGGCGACGCGAGATGGGCACGATCCTCAACTACTCGGTCGAGGTCTCGCACGAGGACTCGGAGTCGGCCGGCGGCAGCGTCGCCGTCGTCGGCGCCGACGGCATGACGGCCAACCGCCGGGCGGCCGAGGCTCGCGTCCTCGAGACGATTGACGCCATTGAGGTTTCTGGTGTCGAGAACAAGAAGGTCGTCCAGGCCTCGGGCGGCAAGGAGGTCGGCAGCACCTGGCTCGCCCTCAAGCTCGTGAGTCGCTGCGCGGACCCTCGAGCGAAATACGCGCCGCCCATGCGGGACACCAGCAGCAGCTGACCCACCCGGCTCTCTTGCCTCCGCCCTCCTCCCAGACGGGTCTCATGGCCGAGCCCGGAGCGCTCCAGCGTGCGGCGTCGACCGTCCTCGCTATGCGCCAGGCCAAGCCGGACGAGTCGACCTCGACCTACTACCCTGGAGTGCGTGTCGCCCGGGCGAGCTCTCACCCGCTGCTGCGCGCGTCCCGCTGACCTCCCTCCTCGGTCTTCGCCGCCCGCCCTGCGCCAGACCCCTGCCGACTACGAGCTCGCCCTCATTTCTCGCGCAACGACCCCGTCACAGGTCACGCTGCCCAACATTCCCGACGGCGTCCGCACCGAGGACTTCCAGGAGCTCGAAATCCTTTACCAAGACATGCGCCGCATCCTCCGCTCGGCCGCCGCTAACGGCGTCCGGATCCTGATCGACTCTGAGCACTCTTGGTTCCAGGTGCGCCCCGGACAATCTTGACTATACCTCTAGCGATGATGAGCGCGTTGCTGAACCTTGCTCGGTGCTTCCCCTCCAGCCTGCCATCGACTCGTTTACCGCCATCCTCTCGCAGGAGTTCAACCAGTTGCCAAAGGGCAAGTCGACCGTCGCCAAGCTCGACACCGACTACCCGGCCACCCAGCCTCTCGTCTACGGCACCTACCAGTCGTACCTCCGGCGCAACATCCCGCACATGAAGTACGCGCTCGCGCACGCCAAGGCCAACAACTATGCGATCGGCTTCAAGCTCGTCCGGGGTGCCTACCACGGCCAGGAGACCTCGCGCTGGCACGCGCTCGGCCTGCCCGGGCCCGAGCCCGTCTGGTCGACCAAGCCCGACACCGACAAGTGCTTCAACGACTCGGTCGAGTGGCTCATGGACCTGATCGCCGCCGACGCCAAGACCAAGGGCCAGGGCGGCGCCCCGACGGTCGCCGCCATGTTCGGCACGCACAATGCCGAGAGCGCCAGCCGCGTCATTGCTGGCCTCAAGAAGCGCGGGCTCGCGACTGAGGTTGGACCGGAGGACCCTGTCAACTGCGGCAAGCTCGTCGTCAACGACGAGGCCCGCAAGCGTGTCGCCATCGGCCAGCTCTTTGGCATGTGCGACGACCTTACCTCGTCCGTCACCGCCGCCTTTGTCCCCGGGACCGGCTCGCCGATGGCGTTCAAGTACATGCCGTTCGGCGCGCTTGAGGAGGTCATGCCCTACCTCGGCCGGCGGGCGGTCGAGAACAAGTCGGTCCTCGCCGACGGCGGCGCCGTCGCCGAGACAAACCGGGCCGCACGCGAGCTCAAGCGGCGCTGGTTCGGCATCAACTACGACTAAAGAAAACAGGTGGAGAAGACGACGAACGGATCTACAGAGCCTGCGCCGGGCGCCCCTCTTGCGAGATGGGCGGAGCGCGGGTACAACTGGCCGCTGCTGCTTTTGTTTCATTTCTCGTGTCCTAGACCTGCCTGCAACCGCTCCCCCTTCACCTTCTGCTTTTAACGACCTATCATGATGTACTTGCACGCCACCAAACGTTACGTCTTCGTGAGCAGAGTCGTCGGCCGTCGTCAAGTTTCTTTTTTTCCTGAGGCCCCCGCGGCTCCCGCGAGGCGATCTTGCTGCGCCTCGTCGCTCGTCGTTGGCCCGAGCGCCCCGGTCGACCTGCCCACTCACTCACCCTGCCCTCCGGACCTCCTCCTCCTCATCCTCAACCAAGCCAGACGACTCGAGAAGGCATCGCGCGTTACATTCCCATGGCAACCAAGTGCGTGTCCTGTGGAGCTGCGAGCGGTCCCACCGGCCTGTCGAGCATCGCCGGCTGACGACAACCTTGCCTTGCCCCTCCCCCTCCTCCGCCTTCCTCCCTCTCCTATCTGCAGCGACGACGCAAAGCCACGCCGCGCGCCCGTGAGCAACTCGACGGCAGCGCAGGCGGCTCGTGCCAAGCGCAAACGGGCCGCCGCTGCCGAAGAGGGCGGCGCGAGCAGCGGCGACGAGCGCGCCCGCGGGGGCAAGGCTGCCAAGGTCGCGAGCGGCGGAGCGGCGGGCACGGCATCGTCGAGAACGGCGCTCGCAGCGGCCTCGTCGGTCGCCAGCGGCTCGAAGCAGCCGGTCGTTCCAACGCCGGAGGAGGAGCGGATCACCAAGGTGCGACCTCATTCGGGCGTTTCCCGTAGGACCTCCTGCTTTTCGGGCCGGCGGCTGACCCGCTTCTGCTCGCGCCGCGTCGACTGCTCCGACTGCAGCTGGACTTCAACGCTTTCCCGGCCACGTCGCTTCGAGCCTACATCCTAGCGAACGGACTGATGCCGCGGCTCGAGCCGTCGCCCTACGCGGACGAGCCGGCACCGCTGCGTGAGTCCTGGACAAGCTCGTCGAGACTCGGTCTCTCGTCGACACGCGACTGACGAGCTTGCTCCTCGTCTGCGGCTGCCCTGCATCCCTGCTCCCAGCCGAGACCCTCTACCGGGACCCGAGTGTCGTGCCGGCGCCGCAGCCGGGAGAAGACTACCCGCCGCCGAAGCGAGTCGCCATCCTCGCCGACGTCCAGGCTGCGCACGAGGTCCTGTCCAAGCACGCCAAGGACCACTGGCACAAGACGCAAGGCAACGGCCCGCGCGAGGGCGAGGTTGTGACCGGCTTCCTGTATGCGTGCAAGGTCGGAGGTGCGTCGCCGGGTTTCCACCCTCGCAGTCGTCGTCGGAGGCACTGGCTGACTCAGGGTTGCGCCGCTCCGACTGCAGACCGCGTCCTCAAGATCGTCCCGCCTTCCAACTGACGGTCTCAACCATTCTTGCCTGCTTCCTGGTGAGTTTTGCGGGGGCAGCGCTTTGGTGCGTAGAGATCCGACCTGAACGCGCGATCGCTTTCTGTCGTAGTCTCCTCCTCACGATCCTTCCTAGCCGGCTGTCTCTTCCTGGCCGTACGTGCCTGGCACCACTTTCCTGCTAGCACGGGGCGCTTGTTGACCCTCCATGGCGACTGCTCAGTGTACTCTCACCTACCTGCTGCATTCCTGTCTATATGTGACCTCCATCGACGACCTGCGGCTCAACCCCCTCGGCCGCATCCCCCGATGAGACACTTCTCGCCCAGCCTAGCGAGCTTTCCGGGCGCCTCAAAGCGACGCTCGCTGTACTCGACCGCCGTCGTCAGTGCTTGACAGCCGGGTCGCAACCTGCAGGGTTGCCGGGAAATTTCCCAGGCACCGCGACCGGCCCCTTTTCTCCGCGCGGGCGCGTGCCTCCGCCTGCCTCCCTGGTCGTGCCTGATTTGCCGGCCGACGCGTCCGTCGTCCGCGGTCGACAAGGCTCGCCCGCGTTCCCAACCTTCCTCCCCTGCCTCTTGACCGCCATCCTCTTCCCGCCTTCATTCCCCTCTCCTTCGCCTCAGCCGGCACCCATCGGTCGCGGTCTCGCTTCGCTCTCTTTCCTCGACTCGCGTGCGCCCTCGCCCCGCCCCGGCCAATCAGTCGTCGCTCCGCTGATCAGCCCTGCGGCCTTGCTTCACTCCTCTTCCCCTCCTCTTCGCCCCAGGTGCCCGGAGCATCGCCACTCCTTTCTTCAGACGCTCCCTGTCCGACTCTCCTTCTTTTCCTCGCCCATTCCGTCTCCTCCCTCGGCTGGTCCGATTATGAAGCTCGGAGCTCTTCTCCTCGCCACCTTCCTCGCCGGTACATCGTTCATCTCGGCCGTGCCGAGCGTCGGCCAGCCCGCCACTCCTGAGCTGGATGCTCGGCAGTTCCGCGGCGGCGGCGGCCGCTTCAGGGGTGGCGGCCGACAAGGTACGTCTACGGCGTGATCCTCCACTGGCCGCGTCCTGTCCCGCTTAACGCCTCGTTGACCGCCATCTCATGCGTCCGTCAGGTGGCGGACGCGGTGGCAGAGGAGGTCGCAGTGGAGGTGGGCGCCCCTGCCGTCAGCTCATGCCGGTCAGATCGACTGATACCTCTTGCATCTCTGCTCATCTCGCAGCCACGTCCACGTCTGCAGCCGATGCTGGCGCGACCGCCAGCGCGTCTGCGCCTCCCGATGCTGCCGCCTCGACCGGGTCTTCCGTCGCAGACCCTGCCGCGACCGACGTTGCCACCGGCGGCGGAGCAACCGAAGGCGACGCTGGCGGAGGAGAGACCGGTGGCAGCGGAACCGACGCCGGCGGAGATGGTCAGGCTGGCGGCGGCGCCACTGGAGGCGGCAATGCGGACCCGCAGCAGTCGCTCAGTCAGTCCAGTTCCAATTTGGGGATCTTGACCAATGTGAGATGCTGACTGGCTCGACTCTGATCAACACCTGCAGCTCTCCTGGCCAACCTCGTCCAGCCCAACCTCGCACAGGATGGCGGCGCCGCTGCCGGCCAGGTGCCGAGCCTGACGTCGACGAACAACTTCATGTGCGGCATACCTCAAGAAGAAGTGTCCGCTCAACAGCATGCTGACCCCAGGCTCCTTTGTTTGCTCGCGCCTGGCAGCAATTTCTGCGACACGGTCCAGCTCCCGCTGACAGACGGCCAGCAGATCGTCGGCGGCTCATGCAACCCGACCCCAATGTGAGTCGCCATGCCCGGTCAATCCCATCTTCAGGCGCGACAGATGCTGATGATCGTCGAGCGCGACCAACGTCCCTTTCAGGGGCGTCATCGTCGCCCAGGCGCGAATGCCGTCGTGCAAGTTCACCTTCCCGGCCAACGGAGCCACCATCGCCGCCGACGAGACGTTCACGCTGACGATGGCGATCCGCAACCGTACGGCCGCTCGAGCAACTTCTCACACTCGGACGCCGTCCTGACTGCCTCGCCTCCCCCTCGCACAGTCGCGACCGGCAACTTTGTCAACCCACAGACCAACTACTTTGGCGCGCCCGCCCAGACCGACGGCCAGGGCACGCTGATCGGCCATTCGCACGCCGTCATCGAGCAGATTGCTTCGCTCGACGCGACGACGCCCAACGACCCGCGCGACTTTGCCTTCTTCAAAGGCCTCAACGACGCTGCCCGTGAGTCCGAGTGGGCGACGGAGAGCGTCAAAGGCTGTTTGCTGACCGCGCCCTGTGGCTTTTCTCTGGCTCTCTGCCGAAAGAGAACGGCGAGCTCAGCGCTGAAGGTGCGGCTCTGTCTCTCGCTCCAGTCTGGGTCGCGCAGATGCTGATTCGCAGGCTCATCCGTGCGCCGCAGTGACCGGCGGCCTGGCTGCGGGAACGTACAAGATGTGTTCAATCAACTCGGCCGCTGTACGTCCCTCTTGATTCCCGAAGGCGGCTTTCACTCCTGACCTTCACTCGCTCACCTCCTGTCGCTTCAGAACCACCAGCCGGCGCTCGTCGCCGTCGCCCAGCACGCCTCGCTTGACGGTGCGTCTTCTACGAGCCGACGGCCTCTCAACGTAAAACGACGCTGACGACGCTTTGCTCTTGGACCAGACTGCGTCTACTTCACCGCTACCGCTGGAGGTGCTGCCGCTGCCAATGCTGCCGGCGGGAGCGTAGGCGGGGGCGCCAGCGGCGGCGGTGGTCAGCAAAGAGGCCAGCGGAGCCGTTCGTTCCGTCGGCGCCGGCTCCCGGTCAAGCGTGCCAACCGGCACGTCTGAGCCTGTGCCCGCCAACCCACACCCTGCCCTTTCTGCAGCTTGCCGGGTGGTCGAGCGCAACTGACGCTCGCGTCGCGCGCGGTTGCCGCCCATGTCGCCCAAGCCGCTGGCTGTCCCGACCCCACCCCTCCCTTCCCCTCCCCTCCACATCTAATAGCACCCACTCCTCGCCGTGCGACACTCCTCCTCCCTTTCTGCTGCTGCGACCGCCCGCTGGCCGGGTGTCGTCCGCTGCGATTCTCATGCTGCCTGCTTACCTGGTCGTCGGCTGTCGAGTTCCGGGTGAACCTGTTGTGACGGATGACAGCGATGTCTTGTAGGAGGGTTCGTCTCCTTCGCTCGCCCTCTCTTGCGGCGCGGCGGCGGCGGCCTTCCCTCTGCGTCATCTCTCCTGCAGCACCAACCTCAGCCCGCCTCCCCTGCCTCGCTCGACCCCTCACCCTCTCTCGCCCTCTCTCTCTCTCTCTCGTGTCTCCTGCTTCTCTCCCGTCCGCCATGACGCACCAGCCGCCGAACGCCCCCATCCTCTACTCGTTCCCGGACAACGGCGAGCTCGTCGACAGCGTCGCCGAGTTCGTCCTCAAGGCTCAGAACGACGCCATCAAGAAGCGCGGCGCCTTCACGCTCGCAATCTCGGGCGGCTCGCTCCCGGCCAACCTCAAGGGCCTCATCGGCAAGGAGGGCGTCCTCTTTGACAAGTGGTGCGTCGTCTGTCCTTTGAGCCGACCGCCATGCGCCGACGCTTCCCCCCCTCCCCCGCGCGGGTCTCACCTTGGCGCCGCGGCGAGAGGCTGCTCGCATGGCCAACCTCGGCTTGATGGGAGGTCGTCTCGGGAGGCTGCCAGAGATGAGCCTGAGCTGTCGATGCCGACAAGTCCGAGACGTCAGGCGCTGGGTGTCGGATCTTCGCGCGACCGGCCGCAGCTGAGCTCGCGAGCTGACCAGTCGACCGTTTGTCCTCCCTTCCCCGCCTGGATGCTCGTCATGCCGCCGATCCTCTCTCTCTCTTCTCTTCGCCTTCCATCCTCCTTCGCCCTCCCGCCGTCTCTCAGGGAGGTGTTCTTCTGCGACGAGCGTCTTGTCGACCTCGACCACGAGGACTCCAACTATGCCTCGGTCAAGAAGCTCTTCCTCGACCAGGCCAAGATTGCGCCGTCCCAGGTCCACACGATCGACACGTCGCTCATGTCGGACCCGGAGGAGCTCGCCGACGAGTACGAGCGCCAGCTGATTGCGACGTTCGCCCAGCGCGACGCGGCCCGTTACCCGGTCTTCGACCTCATCCTCCTCGGCATGGGACCCGACGGCCACACGTGCTCGCTCTTCCCCGGCCACCCGCTCCTGTCGGAAGAGGACCGCTGGGTGGCCTTCATCGAGGACTCGCCCAAGCCGCCGGCCAAGCGCATCACGTTCACCTACCCCGTCATCAACCACGCCTACCGCGTCGCCTTTGTCGCCGCCGGCGAGGGCAAGCAGGACGTGCTCGCCAAGGTCCTCGACGAGCCTGAGCTCGGCCTCCCCTCGAGCCGGGTCAAGCCGGCCCACCCGGGCCAGCTCTACTGGTTTGCTGACGACGCCGCGACCGCAAAAGTCAAGTACACCAAGGTGCGCTGCGACGACTCGCACTCGCTCCTGCCAGTCCTTCGACCGCTGACATCAGCCCTGCCTCCCTCACAGACGCCGTTCCCCAAGAAGCTGCAGGAGAGCGAGGAGAAGCTGCTTGCAGCTCAGGATTAGGCGCGCATCCTTCTTTCTCCGACGTACGGTGGGGCCGCCCGCGACGCGAGGTCCGGGTCACGACGCGGCTGTGGTGACAGAGCTCCCTTCGCTGGTCGGCCAGCCTGCTGGCGAGGCGGCGACGAGGAGGGAGGCCGGTGTATGCGCTCTGAGCGGCCACCGGCGGGGCGCCTGGGTGGGCCGAGGCGGCGGGTAGAGCACCCTGATTTTCAACTGTAGCGATCTGATTCTCCTTTTCTTGCTCATCGGGTCGCCCGGCGCCCGGGATGTTCAGACAGGCACATATGAGAGTCTAGGGCGTGAAAGTTGAGTGGAAGGCGAGGGAGCGTGAGTCTGTAAGGGAAAGAGCGTGCGGCATGAGGAGCGCGAGTGAGGGACCAAGGAGATGCAAGAGGCGAGCGCAAGCCAGGCGCAGGCCGTGTCAGGTAGAGGCAGGAGGAAGGTACAGGAGAAAAGCCCGGTTGCGCGCGCGTCACTCGTCGTCCGAGTCGGTGTTGATGTTGCGTTTGGACGAGACCGAGGTCGCGCGGTGCGTCATTTCGAGCGTCTCGGTCGAGACGAACGGGTCGGCCAAAACCATGCTGGGCGAGTCTCTTTTGCAAGATGCTAAAGGGGGAAGAAGGTGCCGAGTGTGGTCGGCGTTGCATGCCATGACGATCTCGCCTCGTGATCGTGCTGGCAAGCTCCGCGGCAGCCAAGCCCGTGGCGACAGCCGGCTCCCCTCCGGCGCTCACGCGCCTCGTTGCGTCCTTCATCGGCCGCTGCCGGTTGACCGCTCACCCGGTGCAGCTCGATCGGCCTTGCCCTGGGCCAGGAGGCTCTGCTCTACAATTTACCGCCTGTCCTGACGGTGATTGAGTTTTGCGACGCGGGAACGAGCCTCTTCCGGGGCGGCCAGCGAGCAAACGCGCCCGCTCCTTCCCCTCCGCCGCTCTTCAGCTGGACCCTCTGTCCTGCTCAACACTTGGCTGGCTCTCCTATATCTCGATCCCTGCGCGTTCCATGAGTCACTCTGGTACGTCCCTTCCAGTCGCCTTCTCTTTCGCTTGACGCCTCTACCTTTTGCAGCTCGATACCTGCGCCACTTGCAGCCTGACACCGGCCGGAGCGGTCAACGTGCGTTTGTCGCCTCTCCTTTTGCGCAAACCGAAGCTGACACATCGCTGCTCTCTCGAAACCTGCAGGCCTCGGTCCGGACGGCCGCGTTGTCGGCTCTTGGCGGGAGTCAAGGTAGCTTGACTCCTCAACTCAGGCTTCAGCGCAGGCCAAGGCAGCACAACTCAACCCGGCAAAACATCTCGAATGGGCGTGACGGACGAGCGGGCGGTGCGGTAGAGCAAGCGAGAACGAGGCAGGATGGACTGCACTGCTCGGCTGCGGCCGTGGCTGTATGCTCCTCGATCTCATCGTCTGCTCTCTAATCCCCCTGTATAAGCCTAAAGGGCGAGGCGAGCGAGCAAACCCCGACGACAGGCTGCATAGGCAGACGTTGGAATAGAAGTCAAATCACTCAAAAAGCATCAAGATCAGGCGCCCTCCTCCGCCTTCAGCAAGTCGCCCAGGAGGACCTTCCACCCCCTTGAGAAGTCGACAGCCTCCGAAGCCTCCCGGCAACTAGCCGCCAAATCCTTGCCCTCCTCCGTCGAGAGACCAGCCGCGCCGCCGACCAGAGCACCCGCCTCGACAAGGTCGCCCACCCAGCCCATAACCGACCGAAGCTCGGCCTCGTTGGCTCGCAGGTTGCTCATCTGCAAAGCGCGGACAAATTGACGCGAGTGCCAGGTGCGGAGGTAGATGTTGCAAAGCTGGAACAGAAAAGGGAGGGTCAGCTGCTGCGCAGCGGGCAGGAGACGATGCGGAGAGAAGGCCTCACCCGTTCGTCCCAATTCTCCACAGTCGGCGCCACCTTGGTAAAGCCGGTGCTCATCGTACGACCTTGGACGATGTGACCGAGTCCGCCGTACGTGCTGGCGCCCTGATGCCAGAGCATCACGGGGAGGCCGGTCGCCGGGTCGAGGCAGCCGTTCCGGATCTGCAGAATGAGGAAAGCGCCGATGTTGACCACGGAAAGATGCTCGTCCCAGTAATTCCTGTGAAGGAAGGAAGTCAGCTGTGCGCCCGCCGTCAAGTCCAGAGGGGTTGAGGCGTACGCGTTGCAGTCGAGCAGGTAGCGCTCGTACCGGCGTCGGAACTCGTATTGAACCTCCTCGGTCGTCTATATGGTATGAGTTGTCCCGTCGACCGTTAGTGCCCACAATCGACCCACTAAGTGGAACAGGATGGACTGACCGGCAACTTGTCGGCAAACATCTTGTACTCGGCCGCGGAGCACGGGACCGGCAAGCGGTCCTTCTCCGGGCCCCTGGTCCAGTGCACGACGTAGCCCTCGGCCTCCATTGCTGCAGAGAGGCGACGAGAGAGTTCAGCGGAGGCGCATCCTCGGCATCGAGTCAAAAAGCAAGACCCACAGCGGCCAATGGCGCGGATCGCCTCGAGATCGTCGGCAGAGAGCTTGAAGCGGTAGCGAGCCGAGTACGTGTGCCGAGACCACGAGAAAGACGACGCCTTCGGCTGACGCCGCTTCTCGATAGCGGCAGAGTCTGGCAGGGCATTGATGTCGAGTTCAGCGCGGGCACGGTGCCGGTCACCGGCACCGAGTCAACGCACCGACTCGACTCAGCTCGGGCCAGCGTTTGATCGACCAGGCCTCAGTACCGGGCCAGAGCGCGCCGGTTGGCTTGACCTTGGTAACGTCGACGAACAGGCTCAGCGCGGCGTCGAGGTCGCGCAGGCGAGCAACCGTCTCCGCTGACGAGATCTGCACACGTTTCTCGAGCAATTTCCACCTGGGATAGTCGTAGGCTTTCTGGATTTTGCCTAGTAGAAGAATAGTGTCGAAGGCGGCGGCGAAGATTCGGTCGATGGCAGCGGCGAGAAGGGGCTTGTCCTCGAGGCGGCGCCGGACGATCGAGAGCCCGACGCCTGAAGAGACAGCGCTTCGTCAGCGACAAGTTGTAACAGCGCGCCTCAATGCCAGCACGCACAGATCAAGCGGACGAGAAGGTTCTGCTTGGCGTCGTCTATGGCAAAAGCGTTGCGCGCCCAAGTTGTCGGGATCACGTTGCAGTAGAGGGGGTCGTTGTGGATCACCGTTTCAAGACGTTTGGGCGTGGAGGGGTCGAGCAAGACGAGGAGCTTGATTCCTGAGAGAACTGCGTCGATCGAAATCAGCGGGCTGTTCCCCTTGACGTCTGCAGTAGTCAAGACGCGGGGCGTCAGCTACGGCTTTGATACGAGGCGTCACGGCCGGCACGCTTGACGCACAGGTCGAAAGAGAGTCGCCGATCATAGCGCAGCGGTAGGTTACAGTCGGCGCCTTGCCGTGCTGCTTCCAGGTGTCGTCGACGGTGAAGCGGTCCTGGATGTCGGCCTCGATCTTGGTGCCGCCGAGGACATGGTCGAAAAGATCGAGGTGGCGTCCTTCCCTGAGAAGCTTCTTGCGAAAGGCCAAGAACTGGTTGGCAAGAGGTTCCGTCAGCGCGCTATCCTGCCTCGGCCCGTTTGACGGACGTTCGAAGGACCAACAGGCCGAGGGACCGTGTTGCCGTAGTCGTACACCGTCATCGCTGATTTTCTTGCGACGGCTAGGGGCACGCCGAGAATGTGGATGTCGTAGCAAAGGCGGCACCTGTTGGTCGCCCGTTTTATCAGCCTTCGTCACAAAGGACCTCGCCCATCTTCAACGTACAAGACAGGATCACCAGACGTCCAGCCGTCGTCGAGCTCGTCCTCCTTCGCTTTCCGACCCGCGCACGAGTGGCAAGTGAAAGCAGTATCGTCGCTGCAAGTGTAAGGAGAGGTCAGAAAGAAGAGCACGTCGATGGGCGCTTGAAGAAGAGAAGCCCAGACGCACGGAGCAGGGCCATGAAGGGACATGAGGCTGAAGAAAGTTGCCGAGTCGGTCGCCTCATCCAAAAGAGCTGAGACGAATGAGACGACGAGCGAGATGTCGGAGGTTGTGTTGTCCTCGGTGAGCTGAGAGAGGCGAGAGTCAGGAATCGGTCGGCATGGCAGAGGAGAACGGGACCTCAGGGCTCACACTGGAGGACAGCCAGACGTTCAAGCCCAAGACCTCGTTGCGCGAGCGACGAGTGAAAACAGCCTCGTCGGTGGCGGCCAAGATCAGCTGCCACTCCGACTGAGTGGAGGATGAAGCAGGACCCGACGGCGCCACGTAAAAAATGGTTGATCCTGAGAGAACGGACTGTCAGCGCTCCAGACTGCGGTCAAAAAGAAGCGCAGCAGCGAAGACTCACGGCCCCGTAGCTCCGCGTTGATCAGATACATTCGCTTGTTGAGCTCCTTCAAGCCCCGAGGCCGAGGGCCCGCATTCTGAAGTGGGAGAGTGAGTACACGTCAGCAAGACTGGCCGCTTTTGGTAGAGCAAAGCAGAGTCAAGCTAACCTCGAAGCAAGCGTTGACCGCACAGATCGTGGCGTGCAGCCTCCGGAGTTCGGTTGCGCGCAACTCGCCCACCTCGGTCCACGGGGATTCTTCAGCCAGCTTGTTGATTTGCTCTTCCCATGACTGGAGTGCGCGGGCGGAGCGGATCTTGGTGTCCTTGTTCCCATTGAGGTAAAAGTGCCGGGCGTCGAGCGGTGGCTCAGACGCGGCGCCGTCGTCTCGATCTGGACCGGGAGGGGTGGCGTCAGTCAGTCCATGCGAGCCAAACTTCGTGCTGATTGCACGCGATGAACCGACCCTGGAGCGAAGGAAGCCTGATCGCTTTTCTGCCGGCTTCGTAGCCGCCTCGAGGGTGCCAATAAAGGACAGGCTTGGTCGCCTTCTTCTTGACAAAAGAAAGCGTGAGGTTGAGGGGCAGGAGCACGTTGCCGACAAGCATCGAGGGCACTTGCACGCCGATTGCCCTCGCGCCGATTCGGAAGCCGAGCTTCAGCGTCTCGCCAAGCAGAGTTCTGCCATGAAAGCCGTGTCAGCTGCGTCAGCTATGCAGTATACAGGGCGAGCTAGCCAAGCGACACTCACTGGCACCGCCGGTAGTCATCGGTGTCCTTCTCGAGGGCCAGCGGGTCGACGTTGAAGCGGGCGAGGACAACGGCGGCCAGCTTGCTCCAAAGGCTGTTGTATTCGTCGGATCGGGTTTCCTTGCTGCGCGGGGCCGCTCCCTCGCTCGCATCTGCGAGCTGGAGGAAGTTGTCTGCTTGGGCGCCGCTGGTGTTGTCTTTGAACGTCTCGCCGATGAGCTGGGCCGGCTTGAGCCGAAGCTCGTCAAAGTTTTTCGAGATGAGCCCTGGTTCCTGCCACCTCAGCGACGAGCTCGACAGGGTGCGGACAGCGAGACATCAGACTGACCCTGGGCTGAAACGCCGTTGATGCAATCTTTGTGCTTGAGTTCTCCCACCGGCGGGCCGCCAGCGATGAGCTTCTGGATCCTACAAACGGACGATGCAACCGTGAAGGTGTCGCCCGCACCATTGAGCATGCCACTGTTGATGAACCGAGTGAAGAAGCCTTTGCAAAGAGAGCGGTAGTTAGCGAGGCAGCTAGATCATCCACTCTATCAGTCAGAAACCGGACGTACGCCAGAGTCGAGATTCGCGACCTGGAAGACCGTTGTAGGCCGTCTCAATGTCCTCGCAGGTGACAATCCGTTGCGACAGGTCATCAAGACCATCATACTCGTCCTCGCTCAGATCAACGGCCGTCTTGGACGGGCCCTTCTTCTTGGCAGTCCCGCCGTCGGCCGCTGGCTTGCTCTCATCTGAAAGCTCCGACGACTGGACCGGCGCGGCTGCGAACGCAATCAACCCCGGTATCAGCTGGGTAACTGCCAAAATCGAGCGCAGACAGGACGCACCGACGGCAGCGGACAGGCTCGACTTCGAAGCGGTCGAACGGATCAGGTCTGCCAGCCGCGCGACGTCATGAGCTGCCGTGGGCACGCCGGCGACCGCGAACAACAACGCGGCCTATGCGGACGAGCGAGCAAGGTCAGGTCTCAAGTCCCCCGGCCGGGTCAGCGTCGTCTGTGGGGGACGTACGTTGCCAGAAGTCGACCTGGAGACCACCTGGCTTTTAGGCGTCGCCAGCGATGCCTTTGGAAGTGCCAGGCTCGTAGTCTGCCGTCGAGTCGTCGAGGTCAGCGTGCCGAGGAGCAGTAAGGCCGAAGCAGTCAAGCGACACGTACCGTTCCGCGCTTCTCCTTGCTCTTGCTCTCTCCCTCGTCGATGCTCGTCTCGTTCGCGAAAGGGAACTGCAGAAGCGCAATTGCAAGGTGAGAGTCGATCAGCAGTCGTCGCACTCGCAAGAAACATAAAGTCGACGTACCAGCTCCCCGAGCAAGCCGGACGCCTCGATCTGGTCGTCGTCGCCGACGGTTGTAGTGTAAGTGTCGGAGAGCTTGCCGTTCTTGACCATCGATGCCTGTCATGGCCGGTTGAACTTGTCAGTGACGCTTGGAGCGGATTTTGCTGGCAGACAGTCCCGACGCACACGTGGGGCTGGTGGGCGGGTTGCGCGACGCCCTTTGCGCTCGCCGATCGTCTTGCCGGTTGCGTCCTTGCCGTTGTCGTCGTTACGCTTCTTGCCGCGGCTGCCATCGTCCGAGGAGATTCTGTAATCGGGGCTGTCAGGGCCGCGCACGGCGACTGAGGGTCAGCAAGGGCGACGAAGAAGGACAAGGTCGACAGAAACGTACTCAGATGAGGGCGGCGCGGCATTGGCCCTGGCTCCTTTATCATGAGCAGCGCGGCCGCTCGGGATGCCCGAAAGGCCACCAAGCTCAGCCGCGTCGTCGTCCTTGCCGACATTGTCGTCCGGCTCGCCGTTGCGCTGGCTTTTTGCCAGACGGGAGGCTCGAACGCCGATCTGTCGAGCGAAGGGGATGAAGGGTTAGTCGCGAACGGGCGTGGTACAAAGGATGGACTTGCCGAGATCGAGCTTGCTCCGGGACTGGGCTCGTACTCGGATCCCGAGTCGGCGTCCTCCTCGCTCCGCCCGACGTTCGAGCCGCCGTCAGAGGGAGTAGGTGAAAAGCCGCCAATGGGAAGCGCCAAAGAGTCCTGAAGATTCCAGGGTCAGATTCCTGTGCGGCAGGCCTGATTCGGCAGGGGGCGTGAGCGGAAGAAAAGCGCGAGGAGGGGCGCACCTGGATGGCCTGCTGAAGGGCCTCGTTCGCGTCGTCCCCACCCAGCGTAGAAGCAAAGCCGGGCGATTCGGGCTCGTTGAGGTTGCAGAGCTGGCGGATGCTCGGCGTTGGCCACCGAGGTGCGTTCGAGGAGATTGCATCCGCCGGAAGCGTGACCGGCGGCCGACGCAGCAGGGCGTAGAGCGCGCCGGAAGTGATTGTCGTGTCCCTGCACGCAGCGAGCACTGGTCAGCTTGGGAGCAGGCGAGCGAAGAGGGCTAGAGGAACGCACGCGGTGACCGTCATGTAGAGCTCGTGACTTCTCAAGATTGGTCGCTCAGTCAGTCATGCGACGGCAAGGCGGGAAGTCTGGTCAGAGACCCACAATTTCTCGACCAAAACTTGACGTTCTTTGATGACCGACGCAGCCATCTTGATGAACAGGTCGCTCCCAGCTGGCAGGCGGACTCGGCTGGGATTGGCCGTCTCGCCGTCAGGCAGCTCTTCGACCGTGCTGTTTGGGAGAGGGAGACGTTCAGCGTGATCAGTTCATCCGAGAAGTCGATGAACACGAACTGACGTGCGGTCGATCGTCCTCTCGCTGGCATCGCGAGCCCCCTTCGATGTCCAGAAGCGTAGGTCAAAGGTAATCTGCAGCGGCCGAGGTCGTCAGCAGCTGGCTAGGTCAGAAGAGGTAATGTCCGAGAGGACAAACGTAGCTGGAGGGCACGATCGTCAGGGTTACCATGCCGTCGTCCCGAAGCGAGCCGCGGAGCAAAGGCTGAAAGTTGGGCGTGGCGCTGGCCGGTGTGTGCGCCCCTCGGAGTGAGCCGAGCCGGGGCGACAGCAGTTGAAGCTTGTCACTCGCGCCGCGCGGGTTTGGGAATGGCACATCTACTCGGAGTGAACCGCGTAGCGGGAGGTCGAGGATGGCAACCGACCACCTGGCTGGGGTGGCCGCCACCCGCAGCGAGCCGCGGGCGAGAGGCCGGCCCGAGTGGACCGCGACTGTGAGCGACTCGGCTGGCGCGAGACCTTGAACCGGGGCCGGACGATTCTCATCAGTAACGCTTTGTTCCGAGGTCGAGAGGCTAGACAAGACGAACTATGCGAGTCGTCAGCGCCGAGAATCGGTGACGACGGCTGCCGAGCGTGATCAAGCTGCTGCTGCCGAGCGTGATCGAGCTGCCGAAAGGCAGGTCAAAGTGGCATATGTTGATCAGCCTCAGATGCGACGTGACTGATCAGAGACACAAGACGACGTACGAGGTCCTGCTTGCTGAAGAGAGGCTCGTCGCCCGGCTGCGAGTTTGGGACGGTCCCTTGGGAGTCAGGGATAGTCTCGTCGGTCTCGTCGTCCGGCCGGCGGTCAGGCAGCCAGCCCGTGGTCGGAGAGCGGTCGATTCTCTGGCCGAGTGAGTCGAACCGGTAGCCTCGCGCGTGCTCGCGCGGGCTGACGGCCGGCTGAGAATCGGGGACGACGCTGTCGCCGTCGTCGTTGTCGTTCGGGTCGCGGCCGGGGGAAGACGCCATGTCACCTGAAGGCTGAATCAAAAGGCGTGCGTCAGTGAGAAAGGCGCGCCAGTTGGATGAACAGGGCATACGGACGTCGAGGTACTGTAGGAGCTTTAGGTTGGTTCGTCGAGCTGCAGAAGATCTGAAGCTGAGGATGCTGCTGAGGCTGCTGGTCGAAAGGAAGGCAAGATGGTGGCGACCGGCAGGTCAGCGACCGCGGAGGGCAGCCTTTGTTCTCGGCGTGCGGACACCCCGCACGCGGTGGCTGAAACAACAAAGGGGCATCGACGCGAGAGCAAAGCAGGCGCGCGCCGAACGGGGCGGACAAAGGAACCCCACACGGCCGTCGATCGCCGCGCCCGAGAACATGCCAGCGGCGCTCTGCAGAAGACCGTTCGCTCGAGCTGGGCAGCGCGGTCGAGCTCTCCTCTCTCATCCGACCAATACCTCTTACCTCCCGCCACTTCCCTCTCCGTCTCGTCCGCCGGTATGCCGCTCGACCTCGCGCCCAAGAGAAGCCACAGGCCGGAAGACAAGGTGCGTTTGAACCGCCCCCATTGTCAGACTGTCAGCTCTAGCGAGCTCGAGCGCGCTCTGACCCTGAGCCCTCCCGGCCTGTCATCTCGAGCAGGCGGTCTGGGACGACCATATACTCCCCCTCGAGGAGCTCCTCCAGCAAGCAATTAACGCTGCCAATCGCCCCGACCTCGGAGATGCCTGCAAGGAGCTCACCCAGATAATCGACGACCGCCGCCTTAGCAAGCCGACCGCCAGGGCCCCTCAAGCTGTCCTCTACGTGCTCCGGTCGGAGGTCCAGGCTTACCGTGGCCAACGAGACGCGAGCTTGAGCGACCTCTGCCGGTGTAAAGACCTGCTGGACGCAGCGGACGAACACCAGCTGTTCGTTTGGTCCGAAGCGGTGGCATTCGCTCGCCTCCAGCACGAGAGGATCGCCGACGCTCACAACGAGCAGAAGCACGTCCAGGGTCAGTCCTTACGCGATCTGTCTCGATCGAGATGAACGTGACTGACTTACCATCAATATCGTCGTTGACACGCCGCAGCGTACGTCGCCCAGCTTCAGCAGGAACCGGTCGCGACAGCCGCCGATCAGGTTGACGCTCTTGCCAAACGACTGTCCGGAAGCAGCCTCGGCAGCGAGAGCGGCAACCGCGGCAGGACCTCGGCCAAGTCCTCGTCGACACCGTCCTCCAGTGGCGCACCCGTCGTGCCGACCATCCAGGAGGTCGTCGAGCCTCCCACCCGAGCAGAGCCTTCCGGTTCAGGCGACAAGTCGATGTCGCGGACGGCGAGCCTTCCGAGCCTCAGCAAGAAGGGCTCTGAGAAGCCGAACAAGTTTACCAAGTTCGTTCAGTCCACGCTCTCGCAGGTCGGAGTAGTGCAAAACCGCGGCCGGAAGAAGCTCGGGCCCGAGACGTTCTTGCCGACTCCTCCAGCTCCGGCACAGCTCGGGGCCGCTGGACCGTCCTCTTCGCGGCCTACTCGTCGCTCATCAGCCGCTTTCTCGAGCGCGGGCTCGAGAACGGGCGTGCCGGTGTCCAAGAAGGCCAAGCAGGACGCAACAGAAATGGGCCACCGCTGAGTAGCCTCAAACGATCCATGACGACCCTATCTCATCGGGATTCGTGAGGGAGGACCTCTCGTGTGTTCGCGATTTATCGAGCTTCCCGAGGTGAAGGCAAATGGTAAATCGAGTTGCTGCCAGCGCCGACAAGAGAGGATGCAAAGCGCGAGGAGGGCAAGTCAGTCGGCCTGTCGCACAAGCAGCCCTCAAGCGACAAAGGCACTCACCGCCAAGTCGTCTGCGGGACGTAGGAGGCGGCACGGTCAGCGACTCGGCAGCTGGACGAGCTGGCGCAGGCGTTTGTGTCCGACCTTTTGCAAGAGCCGGTTCGGAGCGAGCAATTATGAAATGGCGGCTCAGCGGGCCGGCGCCAACGTCGGCGTTCAGAGCGAGGGGGTTGAGGGGTCGACAGAGTTGGCTTTACTGGTGCCGCGCTTGCGCGGGCTTCGACTCGTGGCCGTCTGCGCTGAACGTCGGCTGCCGAGACGCTCGGTCGGGCGACGGCGGCGGTCGAGTAGCCGGCGGGAAGGCTGGCGAGGAAGGTGCAGAGGCGACGGAGGTGAACGTTGAAGTGACGCCGACGACCGACGAGAGCGACGAGGTGACCGGAGCGGTCGAGTGCGAGGCGGGGGCGGCGGTAGGGGCGGGCAAATTCGCGTACTTTAGTCGCCGCGGCGGTGATTGAGCAAGCCGACCCGGAGGCGCCGGCGAGGCATGACTCGAGCGAGTTCTCAATTTCCCTTGCTCAAGTCGTCAAGAGACCGAAGCAAGCGTAGCCTCGGCGTAGGTCGCGTCCAAGGCGAGCAAGTCCTCGACCCGAGGCGAGGAGCGTGTTGGTGGCGTACTGCGTCTGGACCCAGTAGATGCGAACCGTCTTGAAGCAACTGAGCCGGCGGCTGACGAGGCGCCTGAGCGGGTGAAGCTGGTCTTCTAAAGCGCCAAAGCAGAGCGACCCTAGTGAGCGACGGCCGGGGCGAAGGCGGCGGCGACCTTAGACCCGACTTGGAAACCAAGACAAAGGCCGACGAGGCCGACCTGGAGGCGATCGCAATCATCTCGTCTCGACAGCCTCAATCGAGAGCGTCGTGGCAGAAGCGGCAGCGTTGTCCGAGAAGGAGGCTGCTCCCGATGAGACGTCCGACGCGGCCTTTGCCTGCCGCCACGTCCGCTCTGGCGAGTCGCGTACCTGCTCCTCCGAGGACCACCGAGAGGCAAATCTGTCAAAGACGTGGCCGAGAACGCCCGATCGGCGGGTAGCCGGCGGCGGCGAGAGGTCCTCCTCCTGGCGGGCATCGTCCCGCGGTGTGTCAACGTCGATGAGGTCAAGCGTCCGGGACGACGGGATGGACGCGAGTCGCTCGCGGGTGAGCGCGGCATCGCGCAGCCGAACGGAGGGCGAAGCAATGGTCGAGTAGCCCATCTACGTCGACGGCGAGCTAGAGGGTCGATGCGGAGTGAGGCTGCAGACGGGTGGAGATAGAAAAGCGTCAGCAGACGGGCCGGCGCGCACTGGACAAGAAGTGCGTCCGCGCACCTGGCTCCGAGCCCTCGCGTCCATAACGGTGCTGAGCTGTCCAGTCGGCCGTCTCGGACTGTCGCATGCCGGCAGCCGAGCCTGCGGCCAAGTTTGCACCAGCGACGGCGAGCTGCTCGCGCGAGCTTTTGAGTGTGGCGATCAGCTGCGCCGCCAATGCGCGGACCTCCTCGTCGCTCATCCGCATGGCGTCCTTGAGGATCGCCGACATAGCTTGCCAGCTCTCGACGTCGGCGAACTGGCCGCAGTCATCGACCTGCGAGGCAACGAGCTCCTCGCGGACGAACCGGCTCGCCTCGACAAGCGCGTGGTTGGTCTGTTCGACGGCTGAAACGAGCGCGTCGGCCGTTCGGACGACCTCGGCCGTCGAGAAGAGGTCGGCCAGGCGCGAATAGTGTCGCTTAAAGGCCTCCGAAGCGGCGAGCATATCGCGGACGTGGTCCGGCTGCGAGCTGTCGGTGTCGGCGAAGGAGGACAAGCCCGACTGGACCGACACGGACGCTGGCATACCGTAGGACGACGTCGAGCGCAGATCCATCGGGGTCCGCCGACCGGCGTTGCTGCCGAGGCGAGACGGGTCGCCAGAGAGCCGGCGACGGCGGACAAGGCTCGGTGAAGGGCTCCCTTCGCGATGGCCCGACTGCGACCCGCTGCTGCTGGGCGTCTGCAGGTTCCAAGCCGAGCGG
>Ga0308160_10000495_pt1 | contig 73575 bp, 63 predicted proteins | sample PhyFR1_FD_201036 | JGI IMG/M metagenome (GOLD analysis project Ga0308160, IMG submission 201036) | Phyllosphere microbial communities from UC Gill Tract Community Farm, Albany, California, United States - DLSLF.R1 | ecosystem: Host-associated > Plants > Phyllosphere > Unclassified | place: USA... | reverse complement strand
GGATGGGCCGCAACGGCCCGATCGAGCGCGGCGATGACGGTATCCTGCTGTCCCAGCGACCAGGTCTCGGGATTGCCCATTCCAGCCATTTTGCCTCCTGTTGTCGGGCTCCGCCGAATGGCCCGGCAGGCTCCCATGCGATTAGTTGTGAGACGAATATAAACAGAATCGCGAAAAGTGTCAAAGTATTGCGTGGTCTGGCGCCATTCGAACTTCTGCGCGTGCGGTCCTTGCGCTACAATCCAGGTACGAAAAATATGCAATGAGGGAGTAGATCGATGACGGCTGCCGTCAAATCAAAGAAACCGACGAGCGCCGCAAAGGCAGGCGGTCCACGCGCGGCAGGCGCCCGCGCCGTCCCCGCGGTTCGCGTCCGGGCCAAAGCGGTTGCTGCTCCCGTGGAGCAGACGCAGGCAAGGGTGCCGGCACCGGCCGCGAAAGCGGCGAGAACCACGAAAGCGGCGAAAGCCACGAAAGCCACGAAAGCATCACCGGTTGCGGCCGCACGGCCCGCGCCCGCGCGCGCGAAGTCCGCCGCGCCCCCGCCCGCGCCTGTCGAGAAGGCGAAGAAGGCCGCACCTGTCGAGAAGGCGAAGAAGCCTGCCACGGTGCGCACCAGTTCGGCGCCGGTCAAACTGAACAAGCGCTCCAGCGACACGATCGCCAGGATTCTCGCGACGACGGAAGAGATCATCCTGCAATCGGGCGCCGAGCGCATCTCGATCCTGGACGTCTGCAGCGACAGCGGAATTTCGCGCGGCACCTTCTACCGCTATTTTTCGTCCCAGGACGACCTGCTCGATGCGTTTTCGCGGCATAAGCGCGACCAGTTCCATGCCCGCCTGATCGAGGCGACGGCCGCATCCCAGGATCCCGACGAACGCTTCCAGGCGGTGCTGGGCTTCATCGACGACTACCTCGAGCGCAGCCGCGCGCGGCGCCTGCTGCTGGTGGCGCCGGAGTACGCGACCCGCTGGTTCCAGCGCATCTTCCACGATTCGGTGCACCGCTTCCAGGACGTGCTGGCGCCGGTGTTCGACGCCTGGGAAGAACGCCGCGGCATCGTGCTCGACCGCGAGCTGATCGGCGAGCTGATCGTGCGATTCATCGTGAGCGACGTGCTCGTACCGTCCGGCGCCGACCGCCGCAACCTGATGCGGCGCATGGAGCGCTTCGTCGTCATGCTGCTGTCGGGCCGCGTCGCGCGCCGCTGAGCGCCCACGCTTTACCTCGGGTAAAACTGTTCTTCAGGCCGTAGGCCCGGCCTCGTGCTTCAATCCGGCGGAGTTCAAAACAAAACCGGAGGAGACAGGATGAATCGGGACAAGCAATACGACGTGGCGATTGTCGGCGGCGGACACAACGGCCTGGCCGCCGCCTGCTACCTGGCCGAAGCGGGAAAAAAGGTGGTTGTCATCGAAGCGCGCGAAAAAGTCGGCGGCATGGCGTCGAGCGGCTACCTGATTCCTGACGCGCCTCAGCACCTGATCCATCCCTGCGCCCTCGACCTGATGTCCTTGCGCGTCCATCCGATGATGCCGCAGGAGCTGCAGCTCGAGCGGCATGGCTTTCGCCAGGTCGAGATGAACCCTGGCTACGTCTATCTCCACCCGGACGGCAATTCGCTGGTGTTTGGCCGCAGCGCGCAGGACACCGCGGCCGAGATCCGGCGCTTCTCGGCGCGCGATGCCGACGAGTTTCTCTCCCTGATGACGCTGGTGAACGCCTTCATCGACGTCGCCATCCCGATGATGCGGGTCGACCCGGCCCAGCGCAACCTCGGCGCCAAATGGCAGGCCTTCCGGACCATGTTCAGGAACCGCGCGCTCAAGCCGGAGCTGATGGCGCTGATCGGCAGCCCGGCCTACACCTCGATCATGGAGCGTTTCGAGCATCCCGTGACCCAGTCGGCCCTGTGCTGCCTGCTCGGTGCTGCCGGACCGATCGCCGGCGAAGCGACCGGCATTTACTTTGCGCTGCTCGGCTTCATCCATCGTTTTGGCCTGGGGCGCGCGGTGGGCGGCATGCAGACCCTCTCGAACGCGCTGGCCGCGCGCTTGCGCGAGTTGGGCGGCGAGATCATGACCGGCGCGCCGGTCGCGGAAATCATCGCCGAGGCGGGTGTCGCAAAGGGCGTGCGCCTGAAGAGCGGCGCCGTGATCGGTGCGCGCGCGGTGATCGCCTCCATCCATCCGAAAATGGCGCTCGAGATGGTCACGCCCGGGGCACTCGACCGCCGTACGCTGACGCGCGTGGCGCTGGCGCCGGCGAATGCGCATGGAGCGTCGCCGCTGAAAGTCGACGTCGCGCTTTCGGGGCAGGTCGCGTACAGCCGCCATGAAGCGCTGCGCCCGGACGGCCTGAGCCTGCGCAAGAGCGTGCTCCTGATCGGCACGTCCGATGCGGTCCTCGACAATTTTCGCGCGGCCGCGCGCGGCGAAGTCTCGCCCTTGCCCTACATGTGGATCACGGCGCCGAGCGCCGTCGACCCGGGCCAGGCGCCGCCGGGGCAGGATGTGGTCTACCTGTACCCGGTGGCGATGCCGGTCGAGCCGCGCGAGGGCTGGAACGCGATTCGCGCACAGGTCGGGCAGCAAGTGATCGACCAGGCATCGCAGTACATGGACGGACTGGCGAGCCACGAGATCGGGCGCAGGATCGAAGCGGCGCCCGACCTCGCCGAGCGCCTGAATGTGCACCGCGGCTGCGTGGTGCATATCGATACCAGCCCGGCGCGCAGCGCCTTGATGCGTCCCGCCGCGGGACTGGGCACCGACAAGCTGCCGCTGGCCGGCCTGTTCCTGGGCGGCGCCGGCACCCACCCGGGCGGCGGGATCAACGGCCTGCCGGGTCGGATCGCAGCGCGCCGCGTCAGCCGCTTCCTGGCGCCTTGAACACAGCGACGGGGCGTGTCAGCGGATGTTCGCTGCTGCGTTCGCGTTCGAGCGCCGAGAGCACGAAATCGACCGAGAAGCGGCGCCAGGTCTCGGCGTCAGGCGCGCTCGCCATGTCCAGGCCGCACAGCGTCGACACCGTATAGCGGTTGACCCAGGCGCTGGTGGTGGCCAGCGCGGCGACGGCGAGCAGCATGTCGGGATCGACGTCGGCCCGGAAGTCGCCGCTGGAGATGCCGCGTTCGAGCGTTTTCTTCAGCTTGAGCCTGAGGCGCGGCGCCAGCTCGGTAAAACTGTTGCGCGGCGTTGCCCGGCTTTCGTGGAAACGGATGCCTTCCTGGGCCAGCGCACTCAGTTCGCCTTCCTCGTAAGGCTGGACCATCCCCTGGAGCAGGGCGCGCAGTGCCGCGCGCGGCGCCAGGTGGTCCAGCTCCAGCGTCACCAGTTCGTTCATCGCCTGCGCCGACGATTCGTCCAGCACGCAGGCGAACAGCTCCTCCTTGCTGCGGTAGTAGTGATACACCAGCTGCTTGGTCACGCCCGCTGCCTGCGCGATGTCGTCGACACGCGCATCGGCCAGGCCCTTGCCAACGAATTCGCGCCGCGCCGCTTCGAGGATCCGCTTGAGCGTTTCGCGCTTGTTCGGCAGCGCTTTCGGCGGCGCACAACTGTCCGGCAGCTCGTTCATTGTATCGCCCTGGTGGTCTCGGTTCAGCCAACTTTACCCCGCCGCTTGACTAATGGTCAAACAAAGTTGCCACAGCCAGCCGCGCCGGTACGGCCCGCCGACGCTAATATGTGAACACTAAATAAATATATGTCCAGGTTCTCTGGCAGCCCGCCCGAGCGCCGCTGGGCTGAAGGAGGCAACCGTGAATCAAACAATCGACGATCAATCGCTGGAACGCGCCTATTCCGCGGTTTCCGACACCTACAAGGGCGCTGGCGACATTCACGCCGCCTGCCGCTTGGCGCGCTCCGAATCACCGATTTACATCGGCGATTTCGTCAAGCAGTTCGGCGTGCCCACGAATGCCGGCTTGCAACAAGGGACGCGCCCCACCTTCGCGTTGTTTCGCCACCAGGACATCATGGCCGTGCTGCGCGACGCGACCAACTACACCAGCGGCTTCATCGCCGAGGGACTGGGTGCATTTTTCGACGGCTTGATCGTGCTGGCGATGGACGGCGAGCAGCACCGAAAGGTAAGGGCACTGCTTCAGCCGGCGTTCATGCCGGAGACCGTGAATAAATGGCGCGACCCGATCGACAATGTCATCCGCAAGGACTTCCTCGAAAAGATGATTCCTTTGAAAAAGGCGGATCTGATGGAATTCGGACTGGGTGTGCCGATCCGCGTAATGTATGCCTTGCTGGGCTTCCCGACCGATAACAAGGAAAAATACCGTCAATACGCCGCCTGGGCTCTTGCGATGGTCGGCGGAAACCAGGTGGACAAGGAGCGTTTCGAGGAAGCGCGCCGCAGCGCGGGGGTCGCAGTCGCACGTTTGTACGAAGTGATCCACGAAGTGGTGGTGCAGCGGCGCGCACAGGGCAGCCAGGGCGACGATGTCATCGGCAGGCTGCTGCGCGCGGAACACGAAGGCCGCATGCTCGACGATCATGAGGTGACTACTTTCGTGCGCTCGCTGCTGCCGGCGTCCGGTGAGACGACGACGCGTACCTTCAGCTCGGTGATGACGCTGCTGCTGACGACCCCAGGCCTGATCGACCGCGTGCGCGCCGACCGTTCGCTGGTGCCTAAGCTGATCGACGAAACGGTGCGTTACGAGCCGGTTGCCACATTCAAGATACGCGAGACGGCGAAAGAGGTCGCGTTCCATGGCGTGACGATCCCCAAGGGTTCGTTCATCCAGTGCATGGTGGTGTCGGCAAACCGGGATGAGGAAGTCTTCGAGCATCCCGACGTCTTCGATATCGACCGCCGCACGAAACTGTCGTTCGGCTTCGGCTTCGGACCGCACATGTGCATCGGCCAGTTCGTCGCCAAGCTGGAACTCAACTGCGCCATCAACGCGATACTCGACTTGCTGCCGAACTTGCGGCTCGACCCGGACCACCCGGTCCCAGTCATCGAAGGCGCCCAGCTGCGTGGCGCACCGCATATCCACGTGCTCTGGGACTAAGCCATGCGGACCTTTACGACAGTTCCGCAGCGCGGCGATTTCGATTACCAATGCCTGGTCGCTCCACAGCAGGTAAGCGGTGCCGGCCTGGCCGACCTGCGCGACCACTACGGCCTGAAGCTGACCAAGCACATGCCCTTCGGCTGCGTGCGCGACGAACAGGGCGAGATCTACGCATTCGTGCGCGCCCTGAATGCACCGGACAGCAGCCCGAATCCGACCAAGTTCATCTACCAGTCGACGCTGGTCGGCGACGGGCGCCACATCCGCATCGACAAGGAAAAGAGCGGGGCGCAGGCACTGACCATGTTCCCGCAGCGCTGGCTCGACAATGACACGGCTGGCTGGTCCAGCCTGGAGGACGAGCCGGGCCGGCCGTGGCGGCTCACTGCCTCGGGCACGCAGTTCAGCTGGAAGGAGGAGGGCTTGTTCGAGCTCACCGGCAGCTTGCTCGGCAAGGGCATGCAATGGTACCTTCCGGGCCGCGACTGGGGCACCTTCTACGTCTCGCAACTGTACGACGTGGCCGGCACCTGCGAAGGCCGCGCCGTGAAAGGAATCATCACCCTCGACCAGGCCTGGATGGCGGAAGGCGGCGCCATCCACTTCCAGAAGGACCTGGTGGTCAACAACAAGATGCACGTCATCTGGTGGACTTTTGCTACCGTCTACACCGACGGCAGCTGGGACAGCGGCTCTTTCATGGTCGGACATGGCAAGCTGGGCTACGCCATCTTCCAGAACGAGAAGGGCGAGATCCGCTGCACCACCGATATCGAAGGCCAGGTCGTGCACAAGCCGGGTTCCTATTTTGTCGAGAGCGCGCACATAGTCCTCGACGGAGCCGAGCGTTGGGAATTCGTGCCGGACCCGAAAGGCGAAATGATCGACTTCGTCGGCGGCTTTCCGGTCACCGCCCAGCAGGAGGGGCGCTGGCGCCGCGTCGGTGACACGCGCGAACCGGACCGTTCGCTGGGCTGGGGCGAAACCGACCGCCGCAACGGCAGCGCGCGCGACGTGCGCGGGTCCGAAACCGATGCGGGAGGAGCCGCATGAGCATGGACGCAGACAGCATCCGCCGTTTCCTCCACGCCCAGGTGGCATGCTGGAACGCCGGCGACCAGGACGGCTTCCTCGCGGCCTACCGCGCGGCCGCTCCCGGCGGTTTGACCATCGAATACGTGGGGCGGCCGGCCTCGGATGGCTGGCCGGTGCTTGCGGCGATGTGGGAGCGGCAGAATGCCGCCATCGCGGTCGAGGAGGTCGCGGCCGTCATCAGCGGCAACGAAGCCGCTTGCCACAACCGGAACAGGGTCAAGGGAACGGAACGGGTGATCGAGACCATCGAGCTGTACCGCTTCGACGAGGACGGCGGGCTGCTGGTGCGCTACTTCGTCGGGCCCGCTTGAGGAAATAGCGGAGACGGTCGACATTTTTCCAAAACATGTATATATTGAACACAAATCGCATTTCTGTTCACTAAAACCATGGCCGCGCCAGATCGTTCGAAGCGACAGCGGCGCAGGAGACATGATGACCGGACCCCAGGCGTGCCGTAGCGGGAGGCTGGCGTGACGCGGCTACCGCTGGTTCCATTAGCCGAGTTCCCGCCGAAGCTCGCCGCTGCGCTCGAGCGCGGACGGGCCAGCCGGATGCTCAGTTCGCCGGTACCGGTCCAGGTCTGGGCGCACCGCCCGGACCTGGCCGAAGCATGGCTCGGCGCGCTCGAAGCGATCCACCTGCGCGGCGTGCTGCCGGGGCGGCTCAGGGAACTGGTGCGCTTGAAGATCGCCTCCATCACCAATTGCCAGGCGTGCCAGCTCGCCCGCAAGGACGACTCGGTCAGCGAGGACGACATCGCCTGCCTGGCGCACGACGATCCCCGTTTCAGCCCGGCGGAGCAGGCGGCGCTCCAATACGCCACCCTGTTCGCCGCCGACTACATGGCGATCGGCGACGATTTGTTCGATACGCTCAAGCTTCATTTCAGCACAGCCGAGATCGTCGAGCTCAACATGTTCTGCGCCCTGATGCTGGCCGGCGGGCGCATGACCTATGTGCAGCAGGCCTACGCAGGGGATCGCTGATGGACACGCCTATCCTCGGGAACATCCGCGTCATCGAGTTTGCCAGTGGGATCGCCGGGCCGTCGGCGGGGCTGCAGCTCTCCGAGGCCGGGGCCGAAGTCATCCGCATAGAGACGCCGGACATGGCCGACGATGCCGGGTCGGTGCTGTTCTCGGTGCTCAACCGCGGCAAGCGGCGGGTGGCGCTCGATCCTAACGCGCCGGAGGGCCGGGCGGCGCTGGCCGGGCTGCTCGCGGGCGCCGACGTGCTGCTGCACGACCTGACGCCGGCGCGTGCCTCTCACCTCGGCCTCGACGATGGGCGCCTCGCGGCGGCATATCCCGGCCTGGTCGTGTCGGCGATCGGCGGCTGGCCGCGCAGGCATCGTCTCGCCGAGGCGCCGGCACGCGAGACCCTGGTGCTGGCGCGGCTCGGCCTGCTCGACGAGCAGCCCGGCCACCGTCCCGGCCCCGTGTTCGTGCGCATGCCCTTTGCCGCCTGGCTGGCCGCATGGTTCTGCGCGATCGGCGTGATGGCGCGCCTGATTGCGCGCCGCCGGGACGGGCGCGGCGGCATCGCGCACACGAGTCTCGCGCAGGCTGCACTCGCACCGATGAGCATGCACTGGTCGCGGGCGCAAACGCCAACGCCGGTGTTCGCGAAGGGGCTGTCCAAGAGCACGCCGATCCCGCTGCACCGCTGCGCCGACGGCGAATGGGTGCACGTCCACTATTCACCGGACAAGGCGCCCTGGATGGCGCAGGCGCTGGCCGCGCTGGGGCCGGAGGCGGTTGCCGTCGAAAATGCGAAATATCCGCCCAGCCACGTTGCCCCGAACTTCGGCGCCAACAAGGCCATCATGGCGACCCGTCCGGCACGCGACTGGGTCGGGCACTTCTGGCAGCATGACGTCGCGGCCCAGGTGGCGGCGCCCTTCGGCGCCATCTACGCCAGCGAGCAGGCGCGCGCGAACGGCTATGTGGTCGAAGTCGACGACAGGGCGCGGGGCAGGGTGCTTCAGCCCGGCCCGGCCTACCTGACCGAACCACCGCCGGTTGTGCGCGGCGCGCTGGCCGACCCGGAGCACGGGCCCTTGCATGTTCCCCCGCGGCCCGCGGCGGCGCCGGTGGCCCCTCCCGCACCGGTCGCGCCGCTGGTCGGCATGAAGGTGCTCGATCTCGGCGCCTACCTGGCGGGTCCCTTCGCCACGATGCTGCTCGCCGACCTGGGGGCCGAGGTGATCAAGGTCGAGCCGCCGGCGGGCGACGCCATGCGCAGGCTGGAACGGATCTTCGCCGGCACCCAGCGCGGCAAGCTGGGCGTCGCGCTCAAGCTGGGCGAGGCCGGCGCGGGAGATGCCCTCGACGCGCTGGTGCGCTGGGCCGACGTGGTCCACCACAATATACGGCTGCCCGCCGCGCGCAAGCTCGGGATCGATTACGCGACTCTGAAGGCGCAAAACCCGGCGCTGGTCTACTGCCACATCAGTTCCTATGGCCCGAAGGGCGAGCAGAAGGACTGGCCGGGCTTCGACCAGCTGATGCAGGCGGCCTGCGGCTGGGAAGCCGAATGCGGCGGGCAGGGCAATCCGCCGATGTGGCTGCGCTTCGGCGTGGGCGACTACCTGGCCGCCCTGTCCTCGGTCTTCGCCGTGCTGCTCGCCCACTACCGCCGGCAGGAGAGCGGGGGAGGGCAGGCCGTCTGCGCCTCGCTGCTCGGCGCCACCTTGCTGACCGTGGCGGAAAGCGTGATGCTGCCCGACGGCTCCACCACGCCAGTCGCGCAGCTCGACCAGGCCCAGACCGGGCTCTCGCCCGCCCATCGGATCTATCGCTGCCTCGACGCCTGGCTCGCCGTCGCCGCCGCGGGAGCACGCGAGGAGGCCGCTTTCGCCGGCCTCGCGGGAGACACGCGGCAACAGTGCGAAGCCTGGTTCGCCGGACAGCCGCGTGCATCCGCGCTGGCTGCCCTGCGCGGCGCCGGCGTGCCGGCCGAACCGGTGCTGGAAGCGCAGGGCGAGGCCTTCCACGACGATCCGGACCACGCCGCGGCCGGGCTGCATGCTCGCTACCGCCATGCCGTGTATGGAGAACTCGAACAGGTCGGCGCCTACTGGGAGTTCGGCGACCTGCCCTTGCGCCTGGACCGTCCGCCGCCGGCGCTGGGTGAACACAGCCGCGAAGTCTGGGAGCGGCTCGGGCTCGGCCCCGAGCGGATCGCCGCTCTGGAAAAGCAGGGACTGACCATTTTATGAACGCATCCGGGGCTAGCGTATGAACGAACTCGATTTTTCAGGCAAGACGGTACTTGTCGTCGGCGGTTCCAGCGGCATCGGCAACGGCATCGCCCAGGCCTTTCGCCGGCGCGGCGCGCAGGTGCACGTATGGGGCACGCGGGCCCGGGCAGCCGATTACGCCGATTCCCCGGACTCGGATCTCGAGGGCCTGCATTACGCCAGGCTCGATGTCGGCGACGCAGCGGCGGTGGCCGTGGTGGAGGTGCCCTTCGAACGGCTCGACGTGCTGGTCTGCGCCCAGGGCATCGTGCGCTACCGGAGAGAAGAATTCAAGGTGCCGGCCTTTCGCGAGGTCGTCAACGTCAACCTGGTCAGCCTGATGGCCTGCGGCGACCGCTTTCACGACCTGCTGGCGCAAGCCAGGGGATCGATGATCATCGTCAGTTCCGCGGCGGCCTTTCATTCGACGGTCGGCACGCCGGCCTACAACGCCTCCAAGACCGGCGCCTACGGCCTGACCCGCACGCTCGGCGAAGCCTGGGCCGGCGACGGCATCCGGGTCAACGGCATCGCGCCCGGCCTGGTTGCCACCAAGCTGACCCGGGTCACCACCGACCACCCCGAGCGGCTGGCCGCCTCGCTGAGAAAAATACCGCTCGGCCGGCTCGGCACGCCGGACGACATGGCGGGCGCCGCACTGTTCCTCGCTTCTCCGCTCGCCGCCTACGTACTCGGCCAGACGCTGCTCGTCGACGGCGGCCTGCTGCTCGCATGAACCTGTAACCCGGAGACTGACATGGCATGGGATTTTGAAACCGAACCCGCATTCCAGGCGGAGCTCGACTGGATGACAGCATTCGTGCGCGAGGAAGTCGAACCGCTCGAGCACGTGCTGGGCAGTCCGTGGAATATCCACGATCCGCGCTTCGCGGCGCAAGTGCGTCCACTGCAGCGGCAAGTCAGGGAGCGCAGGCTGTGGGCCTGCCACCTGGGTCCGGAACTCGGCGGCGCCGGCTACGGGCAGGTCAAGCTCGGGCTGATGAACGAGATCCTGGGCCGCGCGCTGTTCGCGCCCATCGTCTTCGGCGCCCACGCGCCCGATTCGGGCAACTGCGAGATCCTCGCGGCCTACGGCACGCCCTTCCAGAAGGAGCGCTTTCTCGCGCCGCTGCTGGCGAACGAGGTCGTCTCCTGCTTTGCGATGACCGAGCCGCAGGGCGGCGCCGACCCGAAAGTATTTACCACGCAGGCAGTACGCGACGGCGACGGCTGGGTGATCAGCGGCCAGAAATGGTTCGCCTCGAACGCGCGCTATGCCGATTTCTTCATCGTGATGGCAATCACCGATCCCGAAGCCTCGACCTACCGCGGCATGAGCATGTTCGTCGTTCCCGCCGATACACCCGGCATCCGCATCATCCGTAATGTCGGCGTGGCGGACGATCCGGAAGCCACCCACGCCTACCTCGAGTTCGATGGCGTGCGCGTCGGCGCCCAGTACATGCTCGGTGCGCCCGGCGAAGCCTTCGCCATCGCCCAGGTCCGCCTCGGGGGCGGGCGCGTGCATCATGCGATGCGCGTGATCGGACAGGCGCAGAAGGCGCTCGACGCCCTGTGCGAGCGCGCGCTCTCGCGCAGCACCCAGGGTTCGCTGCTGTCCGACAAGCAGATGGTGCAGGAGAAGATTGCGGATGCCTGGATCCAGCTCGAACAGTTCCGGCTGCTGGTGATGCGTACCGCCTGGCGCATCGACAAGTACCACGATTACCAGAAAGTGCGCAAGGACATCGCCGCGGTGAAGGCGACGATGCCGAAGGTGCTGCACGATATCGCATCGAGCGCGCTGCAGGTGCATGGCTCGATCGGTGTTTCGACCGAGATGCCTTTCGTCGGGCTGATCGTGCGTGCCTATCAGATGGGCCTGGCGGACGGGCCGACCGAAGTCCACAAGGTGACCGTGGCGCGCCAGCTGCTGCGCGAGTACGAAGCCTGCGCGGACCTGTTCCCGGCCTACCACCGTCCGACCGCCGCCGCGGCGGCAGCGGAAAAATTCCGCGCGGCGCTCGTATGAGCGGGGCGGGCGCCGATACCGACCTCGACCTCGAGGCGCTGAGGACATGGATGGATGCGCAGGGAATCGGCGAGGGAGCGCTGCGCGCCGCCACGCCGCTCACCGGCGGCACGCAGAACGTGCTGCTGCGCTTCGAACGCGACGGCGGCGAGGCCTGGGTGCTGCGCTGTCCGCGCCCCGGCGCGCTGGCCGATGGCGGCAAGGCTTTCCTGCGCGAGGCGCGCCTGCTGCGGGCGCTGGCCGGCAGCACCGTGCCGCATGCGGCGCTGGCCGCTTCCTGCGACGACGCCGGCGTGCTGGGCGTGCCGTTCTACCTGATGGCGCCGGTGGACGGCTTTACGGCGACTCCGGAACGGCTGCCCGCACCCTATGCGACCGATGCCGCCTGGCGCCGCGAGATGGGATATGCGATGGTCGATGGCCTGCTGCGGCTCGGCGAGATCGACCCGTGCCAGGCCGGACTGGCCGACTTCGGCAAGCCCGAGGGCTTTCTTGCGCGCCAGGTGCCGCGCTGGCTGCGCCACCTCGAAGACTGCGGCCGCCACCCTGGCTGGCCGGGGCCGCAGTCACTGCCGGGCGTTGGACGCGTCGCCGATTGGCTCGGCATGCACATGCCGGCCGACTTCACGCCCGGGATCCTGCATGGCGACTACCATTTCGGCAACGTGATGTTCCGCCGCGATCATCCCGAACTCGCTGCGATCATCGACTGGGAGCTGGCGACGATCGGCGACCCGGTGCTCGATCTGGGCTGGCTGGTGGCCACCTGGCCCGATGCCGGCGGGCGCGGCGCCGGGACGATCCGCATCGAGCCGGCGCAGGGCCTGGCCTCCACCGGCGAACTGGTCGAGCGCTACCGCGCGGGCAGCCGGCGCGACCTCGCCGCGATCGGCTGGTATGTGGCGCTGGCACGCTTCAAGCTCGGCATCATGCTCGAGGCAAGCTATGCGCGCTCCTGCGCCGGCCAGGGCGACCCGGACACCGGCGCGGTACACCATGCGTCGGCCGTGCGCCTGTTCGAACAGGCGCTGGCCGCCATCGAAAGCGCGCATGCCTAGCGCGGCAGCGCTCCTGCGCAAGCCGCACGCGGCGCTGGCCGCCATGCTGGCCTGCCAGGTCGGCCTGCACGCCTGCGCCCAGGGCGTGCGGCTGGCGGCGCCCCTGAACGTGTTGGCCCTGGGCCGCTCGGCCTGGTCGGTGGGCCTGGTCATGACGATGTTCGCCGTGTTTCCCGCGCTGCTGGCGCTGCCGGCGGGGCGCCTGGCAGACCGGCGCGGCTACCACCTGCCGGTGCGCATAGCCGCCGGCTGCGCGCTGGCCGGCACGCTGCTGGCTGCGGCAAGCCAGAACCTGTTCACGCTGTGCGCGGCCGCTGCGCTCAGCGGTGCCGGCTCGGGCTTCGGGATGATCGCGATCCAGCGCAGCGCCAGCCGCCTGGCCACGGGCGACACCGAGCGCCTGCGCGTCTTCAGCTGGATCGCGCTGGCGCCCGCCATTGCCGGCCTATTCGGCCCGATGCTGGCCGGGCTGCTGATCGACCATGCCGGCTTTTCGTCCGCCTTCCTCGTTCTGGCACTGCTGCCGGCGGCCACCTTGCTGGCGGCCCAGGCGGTGCCGGTCGAGCCGCCGCGTGCGGCCGCGGCGCAGGCGGCGCGGAAAGCCTCCGCATTCGACCTGTTGCGGCTGGCGCCCTTGCGCCGTCTGTTGTTCGTCAGCTGGCTGGTGTCGCTCAGCTGGGACGTCCATGGCTTCGCGCTGCCGCTGCTGGGCGTCGAGCGCGGCCTGAGCGCCTCGGCGCTGGGCATCGTCCTGGCCGCGTATGCGGTCGCGTCGATGTCGGTGCGCCTGCTGATGCCGCTGCTGGCAGGGCGTCTCTCCCGGGGCACGCTGCTGGCGGCCGCGCTGCTGCTGACTTGCGCGGTATTCGCCACCTATCCGCTGCTGCGCAGCGCGTGGGCGATGGCGGCCTGCGCCGCCGTCCTCGGGGTCGCCCTGGGCATGGTGCAGCCGGCGATCATGACCACGCTGCACGAGCTCACGCCGCCGGAGCGGCACGGCGAAGCGCTGGCGCTGCGTTCGATGGCAATCCACGTCTCCATGGCCGCCATGCCCTTGCTGTTCGGCGTGCTCGGGACCGCGGTGGGGGCGCCGGTCCTGTTCTGGCTGATGTCCGCGGCGCTGGGCGCAGGCAGCGTGCAGGCACTCAGGATCGGCCCGCATCGCACGTGATCAGGGCATTCGACCAACTGAAGGAGGGGATATGGAACTGAACGGCAAACGGCTGATCGTTACCGGCACGGCCGGCGGCATCGGCGCGAGCGTCTTGCGCGGCCTGGTGGCGGCCGGTGCGCAGGTGGCTGCGATGGACGTCAACGACGCGGCGGGCAGGGAAGAGGCGGGCCGTGCGGACGCAGCCGGCCCGGGCGCCGCCAGCTATTTTCACTGCGACGTGGGCCTGCGCGGCGAGGTCGATGCCGCGTTCGGCGCGGCCACGGCCTGGCTGGGCGGCCTTGACGGCCTGGTGAACATCGCCGGCATCGAACGGGCGGCTCCGGCAGAGTCCATCCTCGACGCCGACTGGGACCTGATGTTCGACGTTAATGCGCGCGGCACCATGAATACCAATCAGGCGGCGTTCCCGCACCTGCGCGAGCACGGTGGCCGTATCCTGAACTTCGGCTCGGCCGCAGGGGTCATGGGACTGCCCGGCTGCGCCCATTATTCCGCCGCCAAGGCGGCGGTGCTGGGCTGGACCCGGACCGTGGCCAAGGAGTGGGGCCGCCACGGCATCAGCGTGAATGCCGCTGCGCCAGGGATGTGGACGCCGATGTACGAAGCGCACCGCGCACGCATGGATGCGCAGGCGCTGGCCGCGCACGACGCGATGATGGCCGGCCTGATCCCGCTCGGCGGCAGGCTGGGCGATCCGGACCGCGACATGACGCCGTTTGTCGTCTTCATGATGAGCGACGGCGCCCGCTTCATCACCGGCCAGACCCTCGCCGTGGACGGCGGCCTGATGATCCCGTAGCGCAGCCAGCCCAACGCGAATTGCTTGGCAATCCTCCAGAAATAGAGCACTATCTGCAAAAGTGTTCAACTAAAGGTCCGCGCACCACCAGGACCAACAACCGGAGGATGACAGCATGAGCAGTGTGAAAGAAGTGAGTCTCGAGAGCGCCTATTCGGGCGTGGCCGACAACTACCGCGGTGGGGATGTCGACCTGCACGCGATCTATCGCGACATGCGCAGGAATTCGCCCATCATCGCCGAGAACTTCATGGGCAAGCTCGGCGTGCCGAATATTGCCGGTCTCGACGCGAACCGGCCGACCTTTACCGTGTTCAAGTACAAGGAAACCATGGCGGTGCTGCGCGACGCCGCCAACTACACCAGCGGCTTCATCGCCGAAGGCCTGGGTTCCTTCTTCGACGGCCTGATCCTGACGGGCATGGATGGCGAAGCCCACAAGAAAGCGCGGGCGCTGCTGCAGCCGATCTTCATGCCGGAGGTCGTCAACCGCTGGCGCGATTCGAAAATGGATCCGATCCTGCGCAAGGAATTCCTGGCCGAGCTGGTGCCGAAGAAGAAGGCGGACCTGATGGAATTCGGCCTGTACTTCCCGATCCGCCTGATTTACGCGCTGATCGGCTTCCCCGGCAGCGAACCGGAAAAGATCAAGCAGTACGCCGCCTGGGCGCTGGCGATCCTGGCCGGTCCCCAGGTGGACGCGGAAAAGGCGGCGCTGGCCCGCAAGGCGGCCATGGAGGCGGCCAAGTCGCTGTATGACGCGACCCACGAGGCGGTGGTCGAGGTGCGCCGCAACGGCGCCAACAGCGATGACCTGATCAGCCGCCTGATCCGCGCCGAGAGCGATGGCCGCAGCTTCGACGACCACGAAGTGACCACCTTCGTGCGCTCACTGCTGCCGGCGGCGGCCGAAACCACCACGCGTACCTTCGGCACCCTGATGACGCTGCTCCTCGAGCGCCCGGCGCTGCTCGAGCGCGTGCGCCAGGACCGCAGCCTGATCCCGAAGGCGATCGACGAGGCCATCCGCTTCGAACCGGTCGCCACCTTCAAGGTGCGCCAGGCCGCGCAGGACCTGGAACTGGCCGGCATGGCCATTCCAAAAGGGGCGATGGTCCAGTGTATCGTCAGTTCGGCCAACCGCGACGAGGAAGCATTCGAGAACAGCGAGGAGTTCGACATCGACCGCAAGCCGAAGCCTTCGTTCGGCTTCGGTTTCGGCCCGCACATGTGCATCGGCCAGTTCATCGCCAAGACCGAACTGCAGGTGGCGGTCAACGCCATCCTCGACCTGATGCCGAACCTGCGTCTCGATCCGGACATGCCCGCGCCGATCATCACGGGCGCCCAGTTGCGCGGGCCGAAGCACGTACACGTGCTCTGGGGTTGAATCTTCGGTATTTTTATGAACAGAAAACGAAAAAGTGTTTAATAAATCCGTTTTCTGTTCTAGAATTGAAGCCAGAACAAAACCATTCGCTGCTTGTACGAATCACATTCTCGGAGACAACGATGAAATATGAAGACCTGATCCTGGTCAGCGTGGACGACCACGTGATCGAGCCACGCGGCGCATTCGACCGCCACATGCCCGCCAAATTCAAGGGCCGCCAGCCGAAGGTCGAGTCCATCAAGGGACGCGACGTCTGGGTCTTCGAAGACCGCGCGACCGGCTACATGGGCCTCAATTCGGTGGTCGGCCGTCCCAAGGACGAATACGGCATGGAGCCGCTCTCCTACGAGCAGATGCGCCGCGGCACCTGGGAGGTCAAGGCACGCGTCGACGACATGAACGCCAACGGCGTCCTCGGCTCGCTGTGCTTCCCGACTTTCCCGGGCTTCGCCGGTCAGCGCTTCCAGGTAATGAACGACCGCGAGGTCAGCCTCGCCGCGATCCAGGCCTACAACGACTGGCACCTGCACGACTGGTGCAACGCGGCACCGGGCCGCTTCATCCCGCTCATGATGGTTCCCTGGTGGGACATGCAGGCCGCCGCCGCCGAAGTCAAGCGCCTGGCCGACCAGGGCGTGCATGCGCTGACCCTGTCCGACAATCCGACCGTGCACGGCTACCCGTCGATCCATAATGCCCACTGGGACCCGCTGTGGAAGGCCTGCGCCGATAACGACGTCGTGATCTGCTGCCACATCGGCACCGGCGTCAAGGCGGCCCACGCGTCCGACGAGTCGCCGATCGACGCCTGGATCACCTCGATGCCGATTTCGATCTCCAACTCGGCGGCGGACTGGATCTGGGCGCCGATGTGGAAGAAGTTCCCGAAACTGCGCATGGCCTTGTCCGAAGGCGGCATCGGCTGGATTCCCTATCTGCTCGAGCGGGCCGACTTCACGCACAGCCACCACCACGAGTGGACCAATTCCAACTTCGGCGACAAGAAGCCGAGCGATATCTTCAACGAACACATCATCACCTGCTTCATTGAAGACGCGTTCGGCCTGAAGAACCTCGACTCGATCAATGTCGACAAGGTCACCTGGGAATGCGACTATCCGCACTCCGACTGCACCTGGCCGAATTCGGCAAACGTGTTCTGGAGCCAGGCCCAGCACCTCTCGGACGAGGTCATCAACAAGATCACGCACCTGAATGCGATGCGCGAGTTCTCCTACGATCCGTTCTCGGTCCTGGGACGCGAGAACTGCACCGTCGGCGCGCTCAAGGCGCAGGCCACGCACGTGAGCATCGAGCCGGCGCTGGGCCTGGGCGGCGCGGCACCGGAGCGCGACCCGAGCCGCCCGGTCACCTCCGGCGACATCAACAAGATGTTTGCCGCCGCCGACGCCCAGACCGCGCTCTGAGCATCCGCTGACGGGAAGGGCGACCTTCCCGGGACCTGGCCGCATCGACAGCGGCCAGGAGTCCGACTCCAACGCATGACCGCACATGTCCATCGATCAGTTCACATTCAGTCCCATCCCGCCTGAGGCCGAGGCCATCCGTGCCGAAGTGCGCGTCTTCCTGGCCGAAGCGCTGGCAGATTACCCGCCAACCCGGCGTGCCGAATCCTGGATGGGATTCGATGCGCAGTTCAGCCAGCGCCTCGGCGCCCGCGGCTGGATCGGGATGGCGCTGCCGAAACGCTATGGCGGTGCCGAGGCCAGCCCGTTTGCCCGCTATGTGGTGATCGAGGAGCTGCTCGCCGCGGGGGCTCCCGTGTCGGCGCACTGGTTCGCCGATCGCCAGAGCGGCCCGCAGATCCTGCATTACGGCACCGACGCACAGAAGGCCTTCCACCTGCCCGCAATCTGCCGCGGCGAGCAATTCTTTTGCATCGGCATGAGCGAGCCCAATTCCGGCTCCGATCTCGCCTCCATCAAGACCAGTGCGCGCCGCGTCGGCGACAAATGGGTGGTCAATGGACAGAAGGTGTGGACGACGAATGCGCACCGCTCGCACTACATGATCGCGCTGGTGCGCACGGGCATCGACAGCAAGCGCAACGAAGGGCTGTCCCAATTTATCATCGACCTGTCACTGCCGGGCATTACGATCCGCCCGATCAGGGACCTGACCGGTGCGACGCATTTCAACGAAGTCTTTTTCGACAACCTGACGCTCGATGCAGACGCCCTGATCGGGCTTGAGGGGCAGGGCTGGGCCCAGGTCACGGCCGAACTGGCCTTCGAGCGCAGCGGGCCGGAGCGCTTCCTGAGCTCGATCGCCCTGATGCATACGCTGATCGAGGCGGTCGGCGCCGAGCCCGACGCCTTCCAGGCACGCGAGCTCGGACGCCTGACGGCACGCCTGGTCACGCTGCGCCAGATGTCGCTCGCCGTCACGGCCCAGTTGGCGGCGGGGCGCAACCCGGCCTGGGAGGCGTCGGTCGTCAAGGAACTGGGCACCACGTTCGAGCAGGAACTGCCGGAACTGGCGCAGATGCTGCTGGACGCATCGCCGACCACCCGCGGCGGCAGCGAGCACGCGCGGGTACTTGCCTACCTGACCCAGGAGGCTCCTTCATTTTCACTGCGCGGTGGCACGCGCGAGATACTCCGCGGGATCATCGCGCGCGGTTTGGGAATGCGTTAATCATGAGACAAATGTTCGATTCAACGGTCGAGCGCCTGTTCGCCGACCTGGCCAGCCCCGCCGCGGTGCTTGCGTGCGAGGGTGGCGCCTGGCCGCAGGCCATGTGGGACGCTGTCGAGGAGTCAGGCTTTCCGCTGGCGCTGGCGTCCGAGTCCCTGGGTGGCGCGGGTGCCTCGTGGGCGGACGTCTGCGGCGTGATCCGGCTTGTCGGCCGCTTCAACCTGCCGCTGCCGCTGCCGGAGGCGATGCTGGCCAACTGGTTGCTCGGCGTGGCCGGCCTGGCGCCGGCCGCAGGGGCGGTCAGCGTCGCGGGTTGCGGCAGCTTGCGCCTGCGTGGCGGCCTGGCCAGCGGCGAGGCGATCGATATCCCCTGGGGCGGCGCCGTGCCCTTCGTGGTCGCGGTGACTGGCGGAGCGGAACCGACGGTGGTGGTGTTGCCGACTGAAGCGGCGCGCCGCCAGGACAGCGCGAACATCGCAGCCGAGCCGCGCGCGACCTTGCTGTTCCAGGACGTGGCGCCGGTCGCGCACGCGCCGCTGCCTGCGGGCTGGCCGACCGACGTACTGCTCCTTGGCGGGGCCATGGTACGCGCCGCGCAGATCGCGGGCGCCATGGAAGCGGTGCTGGCGATGGCCACGCAGTATGCCGGCGAGCGTGTCCAGTTCGGCAAGCCGATCGGCAGCTTCCAGGCCATCCAGCACCAGGTGGCGGTCCTGGCCGAACAGACGGCCGCCGCTGTCATGGCATCCGAAGCCGCGTTCGCGGCCGCCGAGACGCGCATCGTGCGCCTGCAGGCCATCGCCGCCAAGATCTGCGCCTCAGAAGCCGCCGGCGTCGGCGCCAGCGTCGCCCACGCGGTACACGGCGCGATCGGATTCACGCACGAGCATGCGCTGCACCTGGCGACGCGCCGCCTGTGGTCCTGGCGCAGCGAGTTCGGCTCGGCCACGGCCTGGTCGCAGCGCCTCGGCCGCGCCGTGTGCGCCGCCGGCCCGCACGGCTTCTGGCCCGGCGTGACTGCCGGCCATTTCGACACTTTGCAGGAGCTTCGCGCATGAAACCGTTTCTGGCAATCGAGCGCGATGGCGCAATTCTCACCGTGCGGATGGACAGCCCGGAAACCCGCAACGCCCTGAGCCTGCCGTCGCAGATGCAGGAATTCGTCGACATGTGCGCCATGGTGCGCGCCGACCGCGGCATCAAGGTCGTGGTCCTGACCGGGAACGGGCCGGCCTTTTGCGCCGGCGGCAACGTCAAGGACATGGCCGAGCGCGGCGGGATCTTCGCCGGTTCGCCCTACGAGGTCAGCGAGAGCTACCGCAACGGCATCCAGCGCATTCCGCTTTGCCTCTACAGCCTGGAAGTGCCCGTGATCGCGGCCCTCAATGGCCCGGCCATCGGCGCCGGACTCGATCTCGCCTGCATGTGCGACGTGCGGGTGTCCGCGGACACGGCCAAATTTGCCGAGAGTTTCGTCAAGCTGGGCATCGTGCCTGGCGACGGCGGCGCCTGGCTGCTGCCGCGCATCGTCGGCATGCCGAAGGCCAGCCTGATGGCGCTGACCGGCGACACGATCGATGCGCAGGCCGCGCTGGCCTGGGGCCTGGTCACCGAGGTGGTGCCGGCGGCCGAGGTCATGGAGGCAGCGCTGGCAATCGCGCGGCGCATGGCGGCGAATCCGTCGCACGGGCTGCGCCTGACCAAGCGCCTGTTGCGCGAAGGCCAGCATATGCGGCTCGATTCGCTGCTCGAGATGTCCGCCGCCTACCAGGCGCTGGCACACCATACCGAAGACCACGCCGAGGCGGTGTCCGCCTTCCTCGGCAAGCGCGAACCGCAGTATCAGGGACGCTAGATCCCGGCAATCATCAGGAGACACAATCATGCGCAGCGTATTCCGGGACGACCATCACATGTTCCGCGAGATGGCCCGACGGTTCATCGAGAATGAAATCGTGCCGCACCTGGCCGAGTGGGAGCATGCCGGCATCGTGCCGAAGTCGGTATGGCGAAAGGCTGGCGAAGTCGGCCTGTTGTGTTCGACCGTGCCCGAGGAGTACGGCGGCGCCGGCGGCGATTTCGGCCATTCGGCGGTCATGATCGAGGAGCTGGCCCGGGTGAACGCTACCGCCATCGGCTTCACCACGCATTCGGAAATCGTCGCGCCCTATATCGTGGCCTACGGCAGCGAAGAACAGAAGCGCAAGTGGCTTCCTAAAATGGTCAGCGGCGAGATGATCGGCGTGATCGCGATGAGCGAGCCGGGCATCGGTTCGGACCTGCGCTCGATGCGCACCAGCGCCCGGCGCGAGGGCGACGACTACGTGGTCAACGGCCAGAAGACCTTCATCACCAACGGCGGCAATGCCGACCTGATGGTCACGGCGACCAAGCTCGATCCGGGCGCGAAGGAACTCACGCTGATCTGCGTCGAGGCCGAGCGGCCGGGCTTTTCGAAAGGGAAGCTGCTGGAAAAAATCGGGCTGAAGGGCCAGGATACCTCCGAGCTGTTCTTCGACGAGGTGCGGGTGCCCGTCAAAAACCGGCTCGGCGAAGAGAACAAGGGCTTTTCCTACCTGACGCACCAGCTGGCCTGGGAGCGCACCATCATCGGCCTGCGCGCCGCCGCCTGCATCGAAGCGCTGCTGGACGACACGCTGGAATACGTACGCGAGCGCAAGGTCTTCGGCAAGACCGTGTTCGATTTCCAGAACACGAAGTTCAAGCTGGCCGAGTGCAAGGCGCAGGCGACCATGCTCAGGGTCTTCGTCGATGACTGCCTGGGCAAGGCCATGCGCGGCGAGCTGTCGCCGGAAGTGGGCGCCATGTGCAAGCTGCTGGGGTCCGAAATGCAGGGCAAGGTCCTCGACGAGCTGCTTCAGCTGCACGGCGGCTATGGCTTCATGAGCGAATACAAGATCAGCCGCGCCTGGGTCGACGCCCGGGTGGCGCGCATCTATGGCGGCACCTCTGAAATTATGAAAGAGATTATCGCCCGCTCGCTGTAGCCAGTTTGGCCGCTTCCACGTTTCCAGGCCGGTCTTTCTCCACGTCCCGCAGCGGGACGGGAGACCGCTCGCCTGCACCGTTCATAAAACCATCAGGGAACCCGTCATGAATTCGCCGCTCACCGCTGAAGCAGGCGCCGCCTTGCGCGCCGTCGCCCTCGACGACAAATACACCGTGGACCAGGGCCGCATTTTCCTGAGCGGGGTGCAGATGCTGGCGCGCCTGCCGATGCTGCAGAAGGCGCGCGACCGGCGCGCAGGACTGGACACGGGCGGCTATGTGTCCGGCTACCGCGGCTCACCGCTCGGCGGCCTGGACCTGGCCTTGTGGAAGGCGAAGAAGCATCTCGACAGTCACGACGTCGTGTTCCAGCCCGGCCTGAACGAAGACCTGGCGGCCACCGCCGTGTGGGGCACGCAGCAGGTGAACCTGTACGAAAGCGCGACCCGCGACGGCGTGTTCGGCATGTGGTACGGCAAAGGCCCGGGTGTCGACCGGTCGGCCGACGTCCTGAAACACGCCAATTCGGCCGGGACCTCGAAACACGGCGGGGTGCTGATGCTGGTCGGCGACGACCACGCCGCCAAGTCCTCGACCGTCGCCCACCAGTCCGAGCACCTGCTGATTGCCTGCGGCATACCGGTGTTGTACCCGTCGAGTGTGCAGGAATTCCACGACTACGGCTTGCATGGCTGGGCGATGAGCCGCCATGCAGGGCTGTGGGTGTCGATGAAATGCGTCACCGACGTGGTCGAATCGTCGGCCTCGATCGAGATCGACACGGGCGCCATGCAGATCGTCATTCCCGAGCCGCCGCCGCTCGAAGGCGGACTCGGGATTCGCTGGCCCGACGCGCCCCTGGACCAGGAAGCGCGGCTGGTCGACCACAAGTGGTATGCAGCGCTCGACTACATCCGCGCCAACAAGCTCAATAGAATCATGGTGGACGCCCCGGAAGCACGCTTCGGCATCGTGGCGGCCGGCAAGGCCTACCTCGACCTGCGCCAGGCGCTGGCCGACCTGGGTATCGACGACGAAGCCTGCCGCCGGATCGGCATCCGCATCCTGAAGGTGGGCTGCGTCTGGCCGCTGCATGCGGAGGATGTGCAGGAGTTCGCCGCCGGCCTGGACGAGATCCTGGTGGTCGAGGAAAAGCGCCAAGTTCTCGAATACGCGATCAAGGAGCAGCTCTACAATTGGCCGCACGCGCAGCGTCCTCGCGTGTATGGAAAGTTCGACGAGCGCGACGGAGCGGGCGGCGAGTGGTCGGCACCACGTGGTCAATGGCTGCTTCCGGCGCGCTACGAATTGTCGCCCGCGCTGATTGCACGCGCGCTCGCGCGCAGGCTCGGCCGGGCCGGGCTGCCGGACGACCTGTGCACGGCGATCGAGGCGCGCATCGCCGTCATCGATGCCAAGGAGCGCGAAGCGGCGCGTCCCCGGGTGACGGCCGAGCGCAAGCCCTGGTTCTGCTCGGGCTGTCCGCACAACACCTCGACCCGGGTGCCGGACGGCTCGCGCGCGCTGGCCGGCATCGGCTGCCACTATATGGCGCTGTGGATGGACCGGAACACCGAGACCGTCACCCAAATGGGCGGCGAGGGCGTCAGCTGGCTCGGTCAAATGCATTTCACGCGCGACAAGCACGTCTTCGTCAACCTCGGCGACGGCACCTATTTCCATTCGGGCCTGCTGGCCATCCGCGCTGCCATCGCGGCAAAGGCGACGGTGACCTACAAGATCCTCTACAACGATGCGGTGGCGATGACAGGCGGCCAGCCGGTGGACGGCACGCTGACGGTGCCGCAAATCGCACAGCAGGTGGTGGGCGAGGGCGCCGTGAGGGTCCTGGTCGTCAGCGACGAGCCGGAAAAATACGGAGACCGGACCGGCTTGCCGCCAAGCGTGACCGTGCATCACCGCGATCAGTTCGACGCCTTGCAGCTGGAGTTGCGCGAAGTGAAGGGCGTGTCGGTCCTTATCTACGACCAGACCTGCGCCACCGAGAAGCGCCGCCGCCGCAAGCGCGGCGACTACCCGGATCCGGCCCGGCGCGCCTTCATCAACCCGGCCGTATGCGAAGGCTGCGGCGACTGCTCGGTCAAATCGAACTGCCTGTCGGTCGAGCCGCTCGAGACGCCGCTGGGAACGAAGCGCAAGATCAACCAGAGCTCGTGCAACAAGGATTTCTCCTGCGTGAACGGTTTCTGCCCGAGCTTCGTGACCGCGGAAGGGGCGCAGCTGCGCCGGCCCAAGGCGACCGCCGTCGATGTGCCGCAGCAGCCGCTCCCCGAGCCGGTACTGCCGCCCCTCACCGGCGTGTGCGGCATCGTGGTGCCCGGTGTCGGCGGCACCGGGGTGGTGACCGTCGGCGCGCTGCTGGGCATGGCCGCGCACCTGGAGAACAAGGGCGTCAAGGTGCTCGACATCACGGGGCTGGCGCAGAAGGGCGGGGCGGTGCTCAGCCATGTCCAGATCGCGGCGCACCCGGAACAGCTGCACGCGACGCGGGTACCCATGGGGGAGGCTGCGGTGCTGATCGGCTGCGATGCAATGGTGGCGGCATCTGGCGACGCCCTGTCGCGCGTGCGCCACGGCCGCACCCGTGCCGTCGTCAACAGCGCCTCGGTGCCGGCGGCCGCCTTCCTGTCCAACCCCGACTGGACCTTCCCCGGTGCGGCCGCCGAAAGCGATGTCCGCGCCGCCATCGGCGAGGGCTGCGAATTCATCGACGCCAACGCACTTGCCCTGCGGCTGTTCGGCGACAGCATCTACGCCAACCCGCTGCTGCTGGGGTACGCGTGGCAGAAGGGCTGGATTCCGCTGGGTCGGGCAGCGCTGCTGCGCGCCATCGAATTGAATGCGGTGTCGGTCGAAAAGAACCAGGCGGCATTCGAGGCTGGCCGCCTGGCCGCGCACGATCCGGCCATGCTGGCGAAGGATGCCGCCCGGCCCGCGGGGAAAGCCGTCGTGATGGCGATGCCGGTCACGCTCGACCGGCTCGTTACGCAGCGCGTCGACTTGCTGACCGCCTACCAGAACGCCGCCTATGCGGAGCGCTACCGGCTCGCAGTGGGACGTCTTCGTGCGGTGGAAAGCAGGATCGCCGCGGGCGGCCGGCTGCTCCTCACCGAAGCGGTCGCGCGCAATCTCGCCAAGCTGATGGCCTACAAGGATGAATATGAGGTCGCCCGGCTGCATGGCGCCCCCGAGTTTCTCGAGGAACTGCGCAAGCAGTTCGAGGGCGAGCCGGGCAAGGACTACACGCTGAACTTCCACCTCGCGCCACCATTGCTGGCCCGGCGCGATGCCGGCGGCAAGCTGGTCAAACAGCGCTTCGGCCCGTGGATGATGCAGGCCTTCAGGGTGCTCGCGCGTTTCAAGGGATTGCGCGGCAGCCTGCTCGACCCCTTCGGCAAGACCGCCGAGCGGCGCCGCGAGCGCCAGTTGGTCGACGAATATTTCGCGCTCGTCGACATGTTCTGCGCAAACTTGAGCCCTGAACGCCTGGATACCGCTCTCGAGCTGGCGCGGCTGCCCGAGAAAATCCGCGGCTATGGCCATGTGAAGGAAAAAGCCATGGACGCGGCGCAGGAAAGCCGCGCGCTGCTGATGGCGCTCTACGATGCGCCTGCAACCCGATTACAGAAAGCCTGAGGAGATGAAGATGAAAGTCCTGGTACCCGTCAAACGCGTGGTCGACTATAACGTCAAGGTCCGCGTCAAGCTTGATGGCAGCGGCGTGGATATCGCCAACGTCAAGATGTCGATGAACCCGTTCGACGAAATCGCGCTCGAAGAAGCGACCCGTTTGAAGGAAGCCGGCAAGGTTACCGAAGTGGTGGCCGTCTCCGTCGGCGTGCCGCAGTGCCAGGAAACCCTGCGCACCGGCATGGCGATCGGTGCCGACCGCGGCATCCTGGTCGAGACGACCGGCGAGACCGAGCCGCTGGCCGTGGCCAAGATCATGAAGGCGCTGGCCGACAAGGAGCAGCCGCAGCTGATCATCCTGGGCAAGCAGGCGATCGACGACGACTCGAACCAGACCGGCCAGATGTTAGCAAGCCTGCTGGGCTGGCCGCAAGCCACCTTCGCGTCGAAAGTCGTGCTGGAAGACGGTAAGGTGACCGTGACGCGCGAAGTCGACGGCGGCCTGGAAACTGTTGCTTTGACTCTTCCTGCCATCGTCACCACCGACCTGCGCCTGAACGAGCCGCGCTACGTCACGCTGCCGAACATCATGAAGGCCAAGAAAAAGCCTTTGGCAACGATCAAGCCGGAAGACCTGGGCGTCGACGTCGCTCCGCGCCTGAAGACCCTGAAGGTCGTCGAGCCGGCCAAGCGCTCGGCGGGTATCAAGGTGCCGGACGTCGCCACGCTGGTGCAGAAGCTGCGCACCGAAGCCAAAGTCATCTAACTACAGGACACATCATGGTCGCACTCGTCATCGCTGAACACGACAATGGCTCCCTGAAGGGCGCAACCCACCACACCGTGACCGCGGCCGCCCAGTGCGGAGCAGGGTCTGGAAATGAGGTCCACGTGCTGGTCGCCGGTGCCAACTGCGGCGCCGCCGCCGAAGCCGCCGCGCAAATCGCCGGCGTCTCGAAAGTGCTGGTCGCCGACGCGGCCCACTTCGCCGACGGCCTGGCCGAAAACGTGGCCGAGCAGATCCTGGTCGTCGCTGCTTCGTACTCGCACATCCTGGCGCCAGCCACCGCCTACGGCAAGAACATCCTGCCGCGTGTGGCCGCCAAGCTGGACGTGGCCCAGATCTCGGAAATCACCAAGGTCGATTCGCCCGACACCTTCGAGCGCCCGATCTACGCCGGCAACGCGATCGCCACCGTGCAGTCGACCGATTCCGTGAAGGTCGTCACCGTGCGCGGCACCGGTTTCGATGCGGCCGCCGCCACCGGTGGCACGGCCGCCGTCGAATCGATCGCCGCCGCGGCGGACTTCGGCAAGTCGGCCTTCGTCGGCCGCGAGCTGGCCAAATCGGATCGTCCGGAACTGACGGCAGCGAAGATCATCGTCTCGGGCGGCCGTGGCATGGGCTCGGGCGACAACTTCAAGCTGCTCGAACCGCTGGCTGACAAGCTGGGCGCGGCAATGGGCGCTTCGCGCGCGGCAGTCGACGCCGGCTACGTGCCGAACGACTGGCAGGTCGGCCAGACCGGCAAGATCGTCGCGCCAACGCTGTACATCGCCGTCGGTATCTCGGGCGCGATCCAGCACCTGGCCGGCATGAAGGATTCGAAGACGATCGTCGCGATCAACAAGGATCCGGAAGCGCCGATTTTCTCGGTGGCCGATTACGGCCTGGTGGGCGACCTGTTCGAAGTGATTCCGGAACTGACCGCGCAGCTCGGCCAGTAGCGCCTCACGTCCGGTACTGATCCAGCAAACTCGCCAATTTTGCAAGGTCGACTGGCTTCACGAGATGCTGGTCGAATCCAGCGGCGAGCGCCTTGAGCCTGTCGTGTTCCTGGCCATAACCCGTCACCGCAACGAGGAAGGCACTGGCGGTTTCTTTTCCTGCTTTCAGGTGACGGGCCAATTCGTTACCGTCCATGTCGGGCAGACCGATATCGAGTATGCAGATGTCTGGTCTTTCCAGACTGGCGCGGGCCATTGCGCCGCGCGACGAATGCTCGATCAACACCTGGTGACCCATGGTTTCCAGATACAGGGCCAGCATGTGTGCCGCGTCCTCGTTGTCGTCGACTACCAGGATACGCCGGGGCTGTTTCGGCCGCGCCGTTTCGCGCGCGTCCTCAGGCTCGTTCAGCCCCGCGCCTGCCGCAATTTGATGGCGCGGCAGGCGCACCGTAAACCGGCTGCCTTTGCCGCTGCCCTCGCTGAAGCAACTGGCCGTTCCGCCATGAAGCTCGGTCAGGTTCCTGACCAGGGCGAGACCGATTCCCAGCCCGCCCTGGGTCCGGTCCGACGTCCTCTCGGCCTGCGTAAACAGCTCGAAGACATGCGGTTGCAGCTCCGCCGGCATGCCGATGCCGTTGTCTTCGATCGAGAGTGTCAATGTGTCGCTATCGACCAGTAGCCGCACCTGGATTTCGCCTCCCTGCGGGGTATATTTGGCGGCGTTATTCAACAGGTTCGTGAGGATTTGCACGAGGCGCTCATGGTCACCCAGCACATACGCTTTCTCCGCCGCCAGGTCGAAAAGCAGGTGGTGGCGCTGGGCTTCGATAAACGGCCTTACCTGCTCGACTGCGCTGTACACGACCGACTTCAGGTCGAGCCGTTCCTTGCCGATCGTGACCAGCCCCCGCGTCACCCTTGATACGTCCAGCAAGTCGTTGACGAGGGCAGTCATGTGCTTTACCTGGCGGCTGATGATCTGGGAAGTCCTTTTCGCCAGCCTGGCGTCCAGCGCAGGGGTTTGCAGCACCTCCGCGGCGGCGGCGATGGGCGCCAGCGGATTTCTCAGCTCGTGGGCCAGCATCGCCAGGAACTCATCCTTGCGCAGGTTCGCATCCCGCAATCCTTCTTCCGCTTGCTTACGCTCGGTCACATCGCGCGTTGTGCCGGCGACGGCTTCCACCTGACCATCCGGGCCGAGTACGGGTGTGAAAATATACTCGTAGATACGCTGGCCGTTCGTACCGTTGAATGGTACTTCCCCCCGAATCGATTGCCTTGTTGCGATGACGTGGTCGATTTCGCGGTCATGCATTGCCGCGTGCCACGGCTCGTAGCCGAGCTGCAGGCAAGTGCGTCCGATCGCCTCGTCCCAGGTGCGGCCCCACATCGTGAGCAATACCTTGTTGGCGTAGGTGAAGCGATGGTCGAGCCCGAACACATAGGCCAGGTCCGGGGTGTTTTCGAGGAAGGTTTCATACAACCGGCGGCGGCGCTCCGATTCAGCGACGACCTTGTCCAGTTCTGCTGCGTTTCGGGCCCGTTCGCTCGCGACCCTGGTCCGTTCAGCGACGTCCCTGATAAAAACGAGTTCTTCAGCCGTCCAGCTCTTGGCCTGTGCGGAATTGATAAAAATGACCGCAACCAACAGGTTTTTCTCGATCACCGGCACATTGACGAACGATGCAGCACTGCGTTTCTTCAATACCGTTGCGGAAGTCGCCGTGCGGCCGTCCTTGTCGACGTCATCGATGGCGATCAGGTTCCCGGCCGTTAAGTCATCGATGAAGGACCCATACTCCCTCAGGTGCAGCGTACCTGCGAGCGTCTCGATACCGGGAGCATTCCAGTCCTGGACGACATGCAGCGTTTCGGCGATCGGGTCGATGGTTCCATAGCCGACCCGGCTCACACCCAGCGTCGTCCCCAGGAGTTCCGACGCCTTGTACTCGACTTCTTCCGAGGTAGTCAGGTCGCGGAAGACGTCTGTCAGCGTAAACAGCGCGTTGCGGCGCTCGTCCTCGCGCATACGGGCTGTGATATCGCGGAAATATACAGACAGGCCGGCGGGCGCGGGATAGACATTCACGTCATACCATCGGTCATGGTCCGGATAGTAGGAGTGAAACGACAGGGCAATCTGCTCTCGCGCCGCTTTCCGGTACATTCTCTCGAAGTCGCTGCCCATGGTGCCGGGATACACATCCCATATGCTTTTGCCGAGCAAGTCGCTGGCTTCGCACTGCAGCGTCTCCACGGTCTGACGATTGACATAGGAAAACTGCCAATCCGTGTTGAGGCTGAAGAAGGCGTCGGTAATGCTGTCCAGAATAGTCTGTGCATCGCTTAGCTGGACAGGGTGTTCGTTCGTCTGATCTTGCATTCAGTGCTTTCCGCAAAAATTTGCGTCAAGTGTAAATGCTTTTTGTTGCACCCGGTGGCGGCGCAACGCGCTCAGCGGTCGAACACTTCCTCGGGCGAACGCACGCTCGGCCCCAGGATCGGACCGACCAGCTCATGCCCCCAGGTCGACAGCTTCTCCGGATTGAGTTCGTAGCCGTCGTCATGCCAGGGCTCGAGCTCGACGATGCATTCGATCGCGAAGCCCGAGGGCGTGAAGTGGTAGAAGGACATGTGCGGATCCTGCGTATGCTGGCCCAGCGTCATCATCATCTGCAAGCCTTTCTTGCGCACCAGGTCATAGGTCTCGCCGACGTCGCGCACCGAATTGACGGTGATGCCGATGTGCTGCACGCCCGCCTTGCCGGGGCCGAATCCGTAGGCGATGTCATGGCTGGTGTGGGTATTGAGCTTCGAGCGGAAGAAGCCGGTTTTTCCCTTGCCGGCGCCGGCGCCGTAGTAGCGCATGCCCATGATACTGGTGAGAAAATGCTCGAGCTCGGGCGTGTATTCGGGCGTGATCAGGACCACGTGGCCGACACCGCGCTCGCCGCAGGTAAAGCCGCCGTGGGGACGGCCCGGCTGGAAGGAGCGCGGCATCCATTTCTGGGCATAGAACAGTTCGTGCTGGTAGCCGACCGGGTCGCGAAAGCGCACCAGTTCCTTGACGCCGCGCCGCTCGCGCAGGGCGTCGTCGGCGAAGGTGACTTCGACCCCGTGCTCGCGGAAGCGCTCGACGGCGGCGTGGAACTCCAGCTTGCCCTTCGCTTCCCAGCCGATGTAGGCGATCCGGTCGATCTTCCCCGGGTGAAAGGCGAGCCGGTGGCGACGGTCGTCCATCTTGAAGTACAGCGACTCCGAATCGCCTTCCGGCGATGCGCCGACCTGGAAGCCCATCACTTGCGGGCCGTAGTCGCGCCACGCATCCAGGTTGGCGGTCTCGAAGCCGAGGTAGCCGATGCCGATGATGTCCACTTGTTTCTCCTGTTTGAGTTTGCTTAGATCGCGAGCAGGCCGCCGTCGACCACCAGGTCGGAACCGGTCATGAAGCGCGCCTCGTCGGAGGCGACATACAGCGCCAGCGACACCACTTCTTCCGGCTCGCCCGGACGGTCCTGCAGCACGCCGTCGAGGATGATGCGGCGTGTGACCGGGTTGTCGACGAAGGCCGCGGTGCCCGGCGTCTTCACGAACCCGGGGCTGATGCTGACCGCGCGGATGCCCAGCGGCGCGCCTTCGACCGCCAGCTGCCGGGTGAACGAGACGACCGCGCCCTTGGCCGCGCTGTGCGCGCTGATGCCGGCCGCTTTCGAGCCGCCCCAGGCCGCCGTCGAGGCGATGTTGATGACCACGCCGCCGCGCGCCGACAGGTGGCGCCAGGCATATTTGGTGGTGAAGAAGATCAGGTCGAGTTCGTTACGGATCGTGAAATGCCAGTCCTCGATCGACATCTCGCTGACGCCGCCGAATTTCGCGGCCGAGGCGTTGTTGTAGAGGATGTCGATGCGGCCAAGTTCCTCCGCGGCGGACTCGACCCAGAGCCGGGCCTGTTCATGGTCGCCCAGGTCGACCGGCGCCGAGCCGTGCAGGGTGTAGCCCTCGGCCGCCATCAGGCGCGCCGTCTCTTCATGGGCGCCGCGATCGACGTCGCAGCCGACGACGGTGGCGCCCTCGCGTGCGAAGTGCAGGGCCGCGACACGGCCCTGGCCGCCGCCGGTGCCCGTGATCAGGGCGACTTTTCCAGCTAGTCTGTTCATGGGATATCCCCGCAGGTAGGCGTCGTTCCATGCGCGGGCGCGCCTTGCACCGTCCGGGCGGGCTGCAAGTCGGCCCTGCGCCTGGCGCGTACGCCAGGTTGGAATCTCAGGCCGGGGCCTGGACGGCGATCGCTTCGGCCGGGCAGGCGGCGGCGCCTTCGCGCGCCGACTCCAGCAGCGCGTCCGGGACGATGTCGCTGTCGACGAAGACGATGCCGCCATCGTCGAGCTTGTAGACTTCGGGGCAGATGGCGGCGCACAGGCCATAACCGCAGCACTTGCTGCGTTCGATGATGACGCGGTGAAGAAGTTGGTCGCTCATGATTCGTCTCTTTAATAATTATCCGACCGCGGGGGTCTGTGAGACGATTATGCACACAAATCGAAAATCTGTCACGTTTTGTGATCGACGTTTTTCAGAACAGGATATTTCCGATCTTTCCGGCAGCCTTGCGCAGGGCCGCGCCGAGCTTGTCGATCTCGTCGCTGCCGTGCTGGCCGCGGAAGGTCACTGCCGAGACGGCATAGGCGATGGCGCCGCTGCGGTCGGCGACCGGCGCTGCCACCGCGAGGATGCCCGGCGAAAAATAGCCGTCATCGACGGCCCAGCCCTTGATGCGGGCGTCCGCCACCTGCTGGCGGTAGTCCTCGAAGGTCAAGGTACGCGGCCAGCGTATCTTGTCGAAGGCGGCGCGCAAGCGCGCCTCGTCGAGTTCCAGGTGCGCGGCAAACAGGCGGCCGCTGGCGCCCATCAGCATCGGCAGTCGCTGCCCGATCGCCATGTCGATGCGCAGGTCGCCCGGGCTGGTTTCCGAACTCACCAGCACGATGCGATCCATGCCCATGCGCCGCCACAGGGTCACGGTGACATGGTGGGCCGCCGCGAATTCCTGCATCAGCGGGCGTACCACCTCGAGCCGCTGGCCCTGGGTCACCAGGTGCTCGACCAGCTTGGCCAGGCCCAGGCCCGTGGAATAGGTTTTCGAGAGCGGGTCGAAGTCCAGCATTTCCTCGGCCACCAGGGTACGCAAGGTATTGAAGCAGGTGCTGGGATTGAGCGCGAGCTCGCGGGCGATGTCGGCCGCGCGCTCGGGCGAGCCGGAAGCGGTCAGGAAGCGCAGGATGCGAATCGCGTTCACGACCGGTTTGACGATGACGCCGGTGGCCAGGTCGGCCCGCTCTTCGCTGCTAGTAGTGGTGGCCATGCGGCGCTCCAGTGGACGACGGGAGCGACGATGCGCAACCGGGTCGATATTTAAAATACCATTCTAATATCAGAATCGATCGCGGACAAGGGCGCTTGCTCGAAACAACGCTGCAAGCCTGGTTCAGTCGCGTACCAGCAGCAGACTTCCTCCCAGCGGCCCGCCCCCGGAGGCGACCACCGCGACCTGGTGCGGCGCGACCTGGCGCGCTCCGGCGCGTCCCCAGAGCTGGCTGCAGGCCTCGTGGACATAGCCCAGGCCATGCGTGCGCCCGCCCGACAGTTGGCCACCGTTGGTATTGACCGGCAGTTCCCCGGTCAGCGCAATGCGCCCGCCGCCCTCGATGAAAGGGCCGCTCTCGCCGCGCGGGCACAGGCGCAAGCCTTCCAGCCACATCATCGTCAGGATCGAAAAGCCGTCGTACAGCTGGGCATTGCCGACGTCCGACGGCTTGATATCGGTGCGCGCCCACATCATGTCGCCGCAGTCGCGCGTCGCCATCGCGGTCAGGTCGAGCTGGTCCCAGGACCAGGGCTGGTGCAGCGCCGCGCCGATGGCGTCGATGCGCACCGGCGGGTTGGGGCCATCCCTGGCCGCATCCACGCGCGAAAGGATGATGGCGGTCGAGGCGTCGCAGTGGACGTCGCAGTCGAGCATGCGCAGCGGCGTCGAGATCATGCGCGAAGCCATGTAGTCGTCCATGCTCAAAGGCGTGCGATAGATCGCCTTTGGATTGAGCGCGGCATTCGCGCGGCAGGTGAGGGCGATCTGGGCCAGCTGCTCGGGCGTGGTGCCGTAGTCGTGGAAGTGGCGCTGGGCGTACATCGCCATCAGGTTCACGCCCGAGAGGACGTTGAAGGGCGTGTACCACTGCCAGGCGGCGCTGGTGTCGCGTCCGACCGTCTTGTTGGTCAGCGCGCTGGCGCCCTTGTCGGTCTGGCGCCGCGTTGCTTCGGTAATCGTGCGGAACACCAGCACATGGCGGCACAGGCCGGCGGCGATCGCCATCGCGCCATTGATCACGCCGGCCAGCGGGCCCGGGCCTTCGTAGCCGCCGCCATACCAGTTGACCTTCAGGCCCAGGGTGCCGATCAGCGCATTCGGGCCGACCGGCGAAAAGGCGTCGCCGTTGTTGTTGTCGCCGGGCCAGCAGGACACGCCGTCGATGTCGTCGCGCGTCAAGCCCGCGTCCGCGATCGCTTCCAGGCAGGCGTCGAGCGTCAGGCGCATGGCCGACTTGCTCGCGGGGCGGCCCACTTCCGACTGGCCGATGCCGCTAATCGCCACGTCTTTTTCATAGAGTCGATCGAACATCATGCGGCCTTTTCGAAGAGAGGGAGCCAGACGTCCTCGACCTGCTCGAAGCGCACCCGTACCGGCATGTCGATGAAGACCTCGGCGGGCGCCGTGCCGACGATATTCGTGACGAAGCGCAGGCCGCGCTGCTCGGCCAGTTCGACGATTGCGACCACGTAGGGCTCCTTCAGGTCGGCGCGCCATGGCTGGTGGTTGACGGTATAGGTGACGACCTTGCCGGCGCCGGAGACCGCTTTCGGCGCGACATGCTCGCTGAGACAGCGCGGGCACAGCGGCGCGGGCGGATGGAAGAATTGCATGCACGCGTCGCAGTGGTGCATGCGCAGTTCGCCATCGGCGCCACCCTGCCAGAAGGCGCGGTTCTCAGAGGTAAGAGCGGGAAGTTTTCGTGTCATGTCGGGCCTTTCAACGGTCGTTGCCACAGGCTGTCGCTGCGAAGATTCTACAACTATGTAGACAGAAATTGAAAATATGTTTAAAGTTTTCCCAAGTTGTTCCGGTTTCAACCGCCCTCGTCGTCAGAACGCACACGAAAGCCAGCCATGACCGCAAGACTCGATTCCCGCATCATCGTCGTCACCGGCGGCTTCGGCATCCTCGGCCGCGCCGTGGCCGAACGCCTGCTTGAGGAGGGCGCGCGCGTCGTGCTGCTCGACCGCGCCGCCGCGCCGGCGTCCGGTTTGCCGCAGCTTGCGCTGGCGCTCGGCGGCGTCGAGCTCGGCGACGAAGGCGCCTGCCAGGCGGCCTACGCCCGGGTCCGGGAAATGCTGGGCGCTGTGGACGGCGTGGTCAACGTCGCCGGCGGTTTCACCTGGGAGACGCTCGAAAGCGGCGCCCTGGCCTCGTGGGACCGCATGTACGAGACCAATGTCCGCACCGCCGTGTCCAGCTGCCGGGCGGCGCTGCCGCACCTGCTGGCGCGCGGCGGCGGGCGCATCGTCAACGTCGGCGCAGCGGCCGCGCAGAAGGCCGGCATGGGCATGGGCGCCTACGCCGCATCGAAGGCGGGGGTGGCGCGCCTGACCGAGGCCCTGGCCGAAGAACTGAAGGACCGCGGCATCACCGTCAACGCGGTCCTGCCCAGCATCATCGATACCCCGGCCAACCGCAGCGACATGCCGGATGCCGACGCCAGCCGCTGGGTCGCACCGGCCCAGCTGGCCGCCGTGATCGCCTTCCTGCTGTCCGACGAGGCCGCGGCCCTCACCGGCGCCTGCATTCCGGTGAACGGCCGGGTGTAATCGCTCCATCCAATCAAAGAGGGTGCAGCCGCGACGACAGGCATGCGCCCCGCAACGGAGACATGAAGCATGAGACTCGTGACTTACCGTGACGAACGCGGCGCGATGCGCCCGGGCGCGCTGATCGAAGCCGACAGCGCCATCGTCGACCTGGCCAGCGCTGCGCAGGACGCCGGCCTCGGTCGCTGGCCGGCGTTCACCAGCGTCCTGGCGCTGGTCGAGGCGGGCGACGAAGCGCTGGACGAAGCTCGCCGCATGGTGGCACGTGCGCCGTCGGCGTCGGTCATCGAACGCGCCAGCGTCAAGTTGTGCGCGCCGATCCAGCCGCCGCCGCAGATGCGCGACTGCTCCTGCTTCGAGCTGCACCTGAAGCAAAGCTTTGCCGCCGCCCGGCGCGCGCGGGTGGCACACCTGCCCAATCCCGAGGAAGCACTGGCCCAGATGAATACCCGCGCCGACGAGCGCGTGCTCGCCACCTTCAACCGCCAGCCGATCTATTACAAGTGCAATCGCTTCGCGGTCATCGGTCCGGACGAAGACGTGATCTGGCCCGCCTACAGCCGGGCGATGGACTTCGAGCTCGAATTCGCCTGCTACATCGGGCGCAAGGCGAAGGACGTGCCACGCGAGAAGGCGCGCGAGCATATCGTCGGCTACACCATCTTCAACGACATGAGCGCGCGCGACACGCAGGCGCTCGAGATGGCCGGCATGCTCGGCCCCGCCAAGAGCAAGGACTTCGACACCGGCAACGTCATGGGTCCCTGCCTGGTGACGGCCGACGAACTGCCCGACCCCTACGACCTGACCATGATCGCGCGCGTCAACGGCGAGGAGTGGGGCAGGGGTAACACACGCGACATGCGCTGGCAATTCGACGACCTGATAGCCCATATCTCGCGTTCCGAGACGCTGTATCCGGGCGAAGTGCTCGGTTCCGGCACGGTCGGCAACGGCTGCGGGCTGGAGCAGTTGCGCTACCTGAAGCCGGACGACGTGATCGAGCTGGAAGTCGAGGGCATCGGGGTCCTGCGCTCCCGGATCGTCAAATTGTGAATACGCACGGCTGAATTATCCGACGGCGCCACCTGCCGGCAGAGCCAGGGGCGCCGATACCAAACGACCTTCAAGGAGACAGACATGGTCGGTACCAAAAAGAACGGCGCGGCGATCGATTTCGCCGAATTCAGGCAAGCCTGGCGCGTCCTGCTGCTGGCGATCGCCGGCGTCATGATCAGCATTAACGCGGCGCTGCTGTACGGCTTCGGGGTGCTGGTCATTCCGCTGCAGACCCAATTCGGCTGGGACCGGCCTGCCTTGCAGGCCGCCATCAGCTTCCTGTTCGGCGGCGCCGTGATCGGCCTGCAGCTGGTCGGCTGGCTCAACCTGCGCTACGGGATCAAGCGCGTCACGGTGGTGTCGCTGCTGACGATGGCGCTGGGCTACCTGGCCACGACCCAAATCGGCGGCTCGGTCTGGACCCTGTATGCGGCCTTTTTCCTGCTGCCGATCGTCGGCATGGGCGCGCTTGCCGTCACCTGGACCCAGCTGCTCGCCCTCTGGTTTGTGCGCAACCGCGGCCTGGCGCTGGCGCTCGGCCTGTCCGGCACCGGGATCACCGCGGCAGTCACGCCGCCGCTGTTCGCCTGGGGTGTGGCGCACTGGGGCTGGCAGGCGCCGTTCGTGATCCTCGCGCTCGTCAATGTCGTGATCGGCATCCCGCTGACGCTGGCCTGGTTCCGGCTGCCCGAGGTGCGTGTTGCCGCGAAGACGGCTGGCGGCGAACCGGCGGCGCTGGCCGGTATGCCCTTCCGCGCGGCGCTCGCCTCGCCCAAGTACTGGATCTGCAATATCGCCCTGTGCCTGGTCGTCTCCGCGGTCATGGGCGTCGTCACCAGCACGGTGCCGATGCTGCGCGACCGCGGACTCGACGCCGCCGGCGCCACCGCGGTGTTCGCGTGGTTCGGCATCGCTCTGGTGCTCGGGCGCCTGGTGGTCGGCTACCTGCTCGACCGCCTGTGGCCGCCTGCCGTGGCGGCGATCAGCCTGGCGCTGCCGGCCGCCGGCTCCTTCATCTTCCTGTCCGGCAGCACGGACATCGCCATGCTGTCGGCTGCGGCAGCGCTGGCGGGACTGGGTGCGGGCGCCGAATTCGACATCGCAGCCTTCCTGATGGCGCGCTACTTCGGACTGAAGGACTATGGACGCATCTTCGGCCTGCACCAAGGGCTGATCACGGTGGCTTCCGCAGCGGCGCCCCTGATGTTCGGGGCCATGTTCAGCGCGACCGGCGGCTACACCATGATGCTGACCTATTGTGCGGCCAGTACCCTGATCGGCTCGGCCATGCTGCTGATGCTAGGGCGCAGCCCGCAGGCCTCGGTCCAGCCGCAAGCGGTCGGCGCCTGACCTTCACTTCATTTCGGGAACAGAACCATGTCGCTCAATTCAGTTGTGATCGCCGGGGCCGGCCACGCCGGCGTGCAGGTCGCGGTATCGCTGCGCCAGGAAGGGTTCGACGGGCGGATTTCACTCGTCAATGACGAACCATGGCTGCCGTATCAGCGCCCGCCGCTGTCCAAGGCGTTCTTGCTTGGGAAGATCGATGCGACGGCGATGCAGTTCCGCACCGAAGCCTTTTATGCGGAACAGCGCATCGACCTCCTGGCCGGCCGCGGTGCGGCGATCGACCGCCAGAACCGGCGCCTGCTGCTGGCCTCCGGCGAGGCGCTCGACTACGACCACCTGGTGCTGGCGACCGGTGCGCACAACCGGCCCCTGAACCTGCCGGGGGCGGATCTCGAAGGCGTGTTCGGCGTGAAGACCCGCCGTGATGCCGAAACGATCGCGCCGCTCCTGAAAACGGCGAAGCGCGTGGTCGTCATCGGCGCCGGCTTCATCGGCCTCGAATTCGCCGCCGTGGCGGCGGCCGAGGGTGCCGCGGTCGAGGTACTGGAACTGGGTGAAAGGCCGATGGCGCGCGCGGTATCGCCGCAAATGTCGGCCCTGTTCCGGGAGGCGCACGAGTCCTGGGGCGTACATTTCAATTTCCGCTGTGGGGTGTCGAGCATCGAAGGCGACAACGGCCGGGCGGTGGCCGTCGTCACGGCCGACGGGCGCCGGCTGCCGGCGGACCTCGTCGTCTACGGCATCGGCGTGATCCCGAACGTGGCGTTGGCGCTGGAGGCGGGACTGGACATCGACAACGGCATCCGCGTCAGTTCCGCCCTGCTGACTTCCGACCCGAACATTTCGGCGCTGGGCGACGTGGCTGCATTCCCCTGCGTGCAGAACGGCGAACAGCTGACCCGCCTGGAGTCGGTGCAGAACGCCGTCGACCAGGGCAAGCTGATCGCCGCACGCCTGACGGGCAAACCTGCGCCCTACAGCGCACTGCCCTGGTTCTGGACCGACCAGGGTACGCTCAAGCTGCAGATCGCAGGGCTGTCCTTCGGTGCCGACAACCACGTCGTGCTGGGCGACCCCGCCGCGCGCCAGATATCGGTGCTGTGCTTCCGCGGCGAAGAGCTGCTGGCCGTCGAATCCTGCGGAAGGGTGGGCGACCACATGGCGGCGCGCAAGATACTCGCCCGCTCGGCGGCCTTGAGCCCCTCCGTCGCGGCCGCGCCGGGTTTCGAGTTGAAGGAATGGGAAGCGGCCAACCGCTGAGCGGCCGGGCCGCGTCCTGGGCTCGATTCAGGCGTTGAAGTCGGCCAGCCAGGCGCTGTCGTCCAGCGTCAGTGCCTGCGGGCGCGCCGAGAAATCCCAGGTCGAGCCGACGATGCGGATGGCCTGCGGGGCGCGCTGCGGCTGCTGCGCATAGCAGCGGCCGGTCAGGTGCGCATGCGGCTCCTTGTCGATATCCTTCAGGCGCCCCAGCGAGATCAGGGCGCAGCGGCGCAGTACCAGCGCCGCTTCGGCTTCTTCCACCGGCAGGGTCGTGAGCGCCCAGCGCGCCAGCCCCTTGCGCATGTCGACCCCGGCATAGGGCGCCGGCCCGAGGATGACGCTGCCCTCGACTTCCCAGTCCAGCACCAGCACGCCGTCGCGCGTCAATCGTGCATGGGTGCGCCCGTCGACGTGGCGCGGGATCTCGATATCGAAGCGGCGCGCCGTATCGCCCCGGCTGGCCGCGGCAATCGCCAGGCCCGCCAGGTCGAACATGTGGGTGCACTGCTGGGTGGCGTCGGTATGCAGGGTCACCGAATTGGCGACCCGGTCGAGGCGCATGCCGGCCAGCGCCTGCAGTTCCGGCGCTGCGCCAGGGCAGGCCGTGAAAGGATGGCGCGGTGTCTCCCCGCGCACGGCCGTCACCACGCCGTCGCGGTAGTCGACCACGACCCGGAAGTGATGGAAATCGTCCTCGAGCGCAGCCCGGACCTGGCCATGCCCTGTGCCGTGTTGCCCGATCAACTCGATCCGCCTGCGAAAGCATTGCATGTTGTACTTCCCGATTGGGGTTATTTGCATGAATGTGTACAATAACAGAAAAAATGTTCAACAGTGAGGAGGCGGGCATGGGACTTCTGCAGGATAAGGTAGCGCTGGTCACCGGCGCCGGCGGCGGTATCGGGCGCGGCGTGGCGCGCCGTTTCGCGCGCGAGGGAGCGGCGGTCGTGATCGCCGAGATCGACCGCGAGAGCGGGGCGCAGGTCGCACGCGAAGTCGAGGAGCTTGGCGCGCGCGCCCTGTTCGTGCACACGGACGTCTTGCGCAAGGAATCGATCGAGGCGACGATTGCGGCAGCGGTGGCGCAGTTCGGCGGGCTCGACATCCTGGTCAACAACGCCTTCGTGCCGACGCCGAACGTGCTGTTGGAAGACAAGACCGACGACATGCTGGAGCAGACGCTCACCTCCACGATCAAGGCCAGCTGGTGGGCCATGCGCGCGGCGCTGCCGCACATGCGCGAACGCGGCGGCGGCAAGATCGTCAACTTCTACTCGATCGACGTCGATATCGGCGCCTGGCTGCATGCCGACTACAACACGGCCAAGGCCGGCATCGTCGGCCTGACGCGCAGCGCGGCAGCGGAGTGGGGCCGCTTCAACATCACGGTGAACGCGATCGCACCGACCGCGATGGGGGCGACCTTCCACAAACTCGCTGCCGAGAACCCGGGCTTTGCCGAGCGTGCGGCGGCAATGCGGCCGCTGGGGCGCTGCGGCGATCCGGAAGACGACATCGGCCCGGTCGCCGTGTTCCTGGCGAGCGACATGTCGCGCTACGTCACCGGCGAATCCTTCCATGTCGACGGCGGCCTACACCTGCCCGGCTACAACTCCCGGCCCGCGCATGTGCCGGTCAGGGAATACTGAAACCGCTTCACGAGGACTTGCTACAACAATGCGACAAACAACGGAAGGCAGCGCAAGCGGCGGCACGCCGGTCAAACCGGCCGGGCGCGCGGAAAATACCGTGGCCGCCATCCTGGCGGCAACCGAGCAGATCGTCCTGCGCGCAGGCTCGGAACGCATTTCGATACTCGACGTCTGCCAGCAGGCGCAGGTATCGCGCGGCACCTTCTACCGCTACTTCAGTTCCCAGGACGAGCTGCTCGACGCCTTCGCCCGCCACAAGCGGACTTCCTTCCAGCAGGCGATGGCGGACGCCGTTACTCCCTATACGGAACCGGGTGCGCGCTTTCACGCGCTGGTGCGCTACCTCGACAACTACGCGGCGCATGGACAAGCCCGGCTGCTGCTGGGCGCCGCGCCCGAATACACGCTGCGCCTGTTCGGACGGCTGTTCAACGAGTCGCTGGTGCGGATCGAGGAGCTGATGCGCACCGTATTCGACGCCTGGGACGCGCGGCTTGGCATCCGAATCGACCGCGAGCTGGTCTGCGAGCTGATGATCCGCTGCGTGCTGAGCGAACTCGTGGTGCCGCACGAGCAAGCGCAGGACGGGGTGCAGCGCATCGTGACCTTCCTGTATTCCATCGTCGAATGCGAGTCGCGCGACGCGGTGCAAAAAACAGCGCAAAATAAAAGTTAAACACATTTGCCAAATCTGTCTATCTTTGGCATGATGGGTCCTGATGTAAAAGCACCGACCGAGTGCCGCCGGATGGAGACATGAAGCTTGTGGGCAGGCCTGTTGCGGCCAGCCGATGTGTCCGGCCGATCGCGCCCAGTGTCGGGATAACCAATCGCCACAGGGAGACACCCATGCTCATCGACCTTCACGCCCACGCGCCGCATCCCGATTACTACGACCAGCACCCGCATTGGGGTCCATTCTTCGAAAAGCGCCCGGACGGCGACATCAAGCTGCGCGTCGGCCACTGGATCCTCTCGCTCGGCTCGCCGGAACGCAGGGCGGCGCTGAAGAAGGCGCAGGCCGAAGGCAAGGAACTCGACATCAACCAATACCTCGAGCGCTGGGCCGATCCGAGGACGCGCCTGGCCGGCATGGACGCCGCCGGGCAGAGCGCGCAGGTCGTGTCGGTGCCCTCGCACTGCTACATGTACTGGGCCGAGCCCGAGTTCGGCGTGCCGTTTGCCCAGAAGGTCAACGACGTGATGGCCGAATACTGCGCCGCCGCGCCGAACCGGCTGATGGCCTGGGCGCATGCGCCGCTGAACGTACCGACCGAAGCTGCCAAGGAAATCCGCCGCGCCTGCACCACCCTCGGCGCCAAGGGCCTGGTGGCGGGCGGCGCCAATTTCGGCGGTCTCGAGTTCGATTCGCCCGAGATGGACCCGGTGTGGGAAGCCCTGTGCGACGTCGACCTGCCGATGTTCGTGCACGGCTATAACCAGTCCGTGACCTGGGGCGAGCAAGCCAACACCGACCGCTACGAGACCACCGCCATCGTCGGCATGAATTACGACGAGACGAAGTGTTTCTGGAACATGATCAATGGCGGTGTGCTCGACCGTTTTCCGAACCTGAAGGTCTACATCACCCACGGCGGCGGCTTCGTCCCTTACCAGCTCGGCCGCCTGGCGCAGACCAATCCGAACCTCGATGTCGCGCACAACAAGAAGCCGTTGCTGGACTACATGAAGAACTTCACCTTCGACGTCGAGCTGCACGAGCTGCCGATGCGCCAGGCGATGATCGAAGTCATCGGCGCCGACCGGGTCGTCTACGGCTCGAACTTCGGCGGCAGCGACGCGGTGCGCCACGACCTGACCGACGGCCTGCGCCTGTCGGACGAAGACCTGCAGAAGATCCGCTGGAAGAATGCCTGCGAGCTGCTGCGCATCGACCCCGCAACCCTGGTCGAGGTCGCGAAGCCGGCGGCGATCGCAGCATGAAGATCGCGCGCTGCATCGGGAACGGCGCGCCATTCTGGGCGCTGGTCGACAGCGAGGCCGGGACGCTGCGCGAAATCGCGGGCGCCTTCGCAAGCTGGGGGCCGGCGCTGACGTGCGCGATCGCGGCCGGCCGTGCCGAGGAAGGGCGGGAGGCCTTGCCCTTGACGGGCGCGGTTCGCCAGTTGGCGCAGGTGCGCTTGCTGGCGCCGGTCGAACCGGTCAACCGGGTGGTGGTGGCCGGCGCCAATTACGCCAAGCACCTGGCGGGCGACTTCGGCCTGAAGTCGCCCGCCCAGCCGATCGCTTTCCTGAAGGCGTATGGAGCGCTGATCGGCGCGCACGATCCGATCCGCTATCCGCCGCTCACCAGTGAACTCGACCACGAAGTCGAACTGGTGGTGGTGCTGGGCGATGCGCCGGTCGACCTCGAAAATCCGCTGGCGGCGGTGCTCGGCTACACCGTCGGCAACGACGTGTCGGCGCGCGACCTGCAGCGCAGCGGCCCGGCCGGCATCGGCATGGACCTGTTCGCGGCCAAGAGTCAGGACCGCAGCACCGGCGTCGGCCCCTGGATCGTCACCCGCGACGAATTCCCGGCCGGCAGCCCGCAACTGCGCCTGAGTCTGAAGGTCAACGGCCAGACCCGCCAGGACAGCACGACCGCGGAGATGACCTGGGACGTGGCCCAGCTGCTGCGCTTCGTCGAGCAGCGATCGAGCTTTGCCGCCGGCGACATCATGTTCACCGGTTCGCCGGCAGGCGTCGGCCAGGGCACCGGCCTCTACCTGAACCCGGGCGACGTGGTCGAAGCGGCCGTCGAAGGGATCGGCACCATCAGCAACGTCGTCGGGCCGAAGCCCGGCGCTTGAGGAGACTATAACAATGAGCGACAAGAACGAAGTAGTCGTCGTGGTGGGTGCGGGCCTGATGGGCACCGGCATCGCGCACGCCTTTGCCAGCAGCGGATTCACCACTCGCCTGGTCGACAGCAATGGCCAGGCGCTGGACAAGGCGCTGCAAGGGATCCACGCCATTCTCGACGGCGGCGTCAAGCTGGGCAAGCTGGCGCCCGAGGCGGCGCAGGCAGCGAAGGCGCGCCTCACCGTGCATGCCACGCTGGCCGAGGGCGCGCCGGGGGCCAACCTGCTGGTCGAGACAGTGTCGGAAAACCTGGCCCTGAAAAAGGCGATCCTGGCCGAAGCCGCGCCGCTGCTGGCGGAAGGCGCGCTGCTGGCCACCAACACCTCGGCCCTGTCGGTGACCGAAATCGCGGCCTCGGTGCCGCACCCGGAACGCCTGATCGGCATGCACTTCTTTAATCCCGTGCACAAGATGAAGCTGGTCGAGCTGGTGCTCGGCATCGCCACCGACGAGGCGACCGTCGCGCGCAGCCGGGCCTGGGTCGACGCCATCGGCAAGACCTCGATCCTGGTCAACGAATCCCCGGGCCTGACCACCAGCCGCATGTCGGCCATGCTCGGCAACGAGGCGATGTGGATGCTGCAGGAAGGGACCGCCAGCGCCGAAGACATCGACACGGCCCTGCGCATGGGTTTCAACCACCCGATGGGACCGCTCGAGCTGGGCGACCTGACCGGCTGGGACACGCGCCTGTCGGTGCTGCGCTACCTGCACTCCACGCTCGGCGAAAAATTCCGCCCGTGCCCGCTGATCATCAAGATGGTGGCGGCAGGCCGCCACGGGCGCAAGACCGGGCACGGCGTCTACCAGTACGACGCGGCTGGCCAGCGCGTGGCCGGTTCCGGCCTGAAGGCGAGCAATCTATGAAAGACGTCTACATCGTCGAGGCGGTGCGCACGCCCATCGGCAAATACAAGGGCAGTCTGGCCGGCGTGCGCGCCGACCACCTGGGCGCGCATTTGCTCAATGAGCTTGTGCGCCGCGCGGGGATCGAGGCCGCCGAGGTGGAGGACGTGATCTTCGGCTGCGTGACCCAGGTCGGCGAGCAGTCGGCCAACATCGCGCGCACCGCCTTGCTGGGCGCCGGCTGGCCGGCGGCGATTCCCGGTCTTGCGATCGACCGCAAATGCGGGTCTGGCGAAGTGGCGGTGCACCTGGCGGCCGGCATGATCGCTTCCGGGGCGGCCCAGGTGGTGGTCGCCGGCGGCGCCGAAAACATGAGCCGCGTGCGCATGGGCGGCAACCGCGAGATCTATGGCGAAGCCTTCGGCTGGATGGCGCTTGAAAACTGGGAGCTGACCAGCCAGGGCGAGGCCGCCGAGCGCGTGGCCGACAAGTGGGAACTGAGCCGCGCGCAGCTCGACGCCTATGCGGTCGAGAGCCACCGCCGCGCCGCCGCTGCTTCCCAGGCTGGCTGGTTCGAACGCGAGATCGCACCGGTACCGGTCGCCGCGCTGATGGAGCGCGGCTACACGGAGCCGGTGCCCGGACTGCTGGCCTCCGACGAAACCATCCGTCCCGGCACGAATGCGGACAAGCTGGGGACGCTGAAGACGAGTTTCCGCGAAAACGGCAAGCTCAGCGCCGGCAATTCCTCGCAGATCTCCGACGGCGCCGCCGTGCTGCTTCTGATGTCGGGCGCGGCGCTCAGCCGTCTTGGCGTCAAACCGCGTGCGCGCATTCGTGCCTTCACGACGGTCGGCTCGGACCCGACCCTGATGCTGACCGGCCCGGTGGCCGCCACGCGCAAGGTACTCGAAATGAGCGGCCTCGAAGTGGGCGACATCGACCTGTTCGAGGTGAATGAAGCATTTGCCTCGGTGCCGCTGATGTGGGCGAAGGAGCTGGGCGTGTCGCAGGAGCGCCTGAACGTGAATGGCGGCGCGATCGCACTCGGCCATCCGTTGGGTGCCAGCGGCGCGCGCATCATGACCTCGCTGCTGCATGAACTGGAGCGGCGCGGCGCGCGCTATGGCCTGCAGGCGATCTGCTGCGCCGGCGGCATGGGCACGGCGACGATCATCGAACGCATGTAGCAGGACCGCGCGGTAAAGCAGGGCGGCAGGACCGGCACAGAACCGGCCGCCGCCGACAAGCAGTACACATAACAGGAGACAGCAATGCATATCGACCTGAGCGGCAAGCGCGTGATCGTTACCGGCGCCTCGCGCGGCATCGGCCTTGCCATCGCGCGCGCCTTTGCGGCAGAAGGGGCGCGCGTCGCCATCTGCGCGCGCGGGGGCGACGCATTGCAGGGCGCTGCACGCGAACTGGCGGGCGGCGCGCAGGCAGTCATCGCGCGCGAAGTAGACGTCACCGACACGGCCGGCGTCCAGGCCTTCGTCGCCGAAGTGGCCGACAGCTGGGGCGGCATCGACGTCCTGGTCAACAATGCGGGGCAGGGGCGCGGGGGCAACCTCGACACGCTGACCCCCGAGCAGATCCTCGAGCATGCCAACATCCTGCAGATGGGGCACTTCCGCTTCGTGCAGGCGGTCGTGCCGCACATGCGGCGCCAGCGCTGGGGACGCATCGTCGAGATCAATGCGCTGGCCGGCGCCTTTCCCACCCCCGACGGCATCCCCTCGGTGATCAACCGCGCCGCCTGCCTGGCGCTGTCGAAGTCGCTCGGCATGTCGCTCGCGAAGGACAACATCCTCGTCAATTCCCTGAACATGGGCTGGATCGATACCGGCCAGTGGGACCGCCACTACCGCGAAGTGGGACCGGGTGTCTCGCGCGAGGAATTCGACGCGATGGTGCTCAAGGTGGTGCCCCTCGGACGCTTCGGCAAACCCGAGGACGTGGCCGGGATGGCGCTGTTCCTGGCCAGCGACTACGCCTCCTTCATCAGCGCCGCTTCGATCGACATCGCGGGCGGCCTGCAGGGACAGATCGCCTACTATCCGACGCTCAAACGCGATTTCACCGACATGGTCCGCGCCCGCAATCTGGCCGCCGGCGCCCCGTAGGGCGCCGTTCGCAAGCGGCTGATTTGCGGCCGATTATTCTCAATACAGAATCTTAGTCAAACAGTAGAATTGTCGGAAAATTAGGACTACAATTAAAACGTCGTAAAAGTCTCGTATCCGTTGGGCCGAAGACAGTCGAGCAGCACGGTTCACTGGAAGGACTTGCAGGCAGTGCTGAACGATTTCTAAAAGCGGTCATAACCGATAACAGGAGACAGGTTCCATGAAACAAACCAGCGGTGTTCCATCGCCCGCCAGCCTTGCGCTGCGCGCCATCCCAGCGGCGGCGGCAGCAGCAGCGGCACTGGCCTGCGCCTTTCCGGCGCTGGCAACCGAAATCACGGTCGCCAATCCCGACATCAAGATGCGGCTCGATACCACGGTGCGCTACACCGGCGGCTTCCGCATGGAAGGGCAGGACCCGCGCCTGCTGCGCAACTACATCTACGACGAGGGCGACTCGAAATTCGACAAGCACGACATGGTGACCAACCGGGTCGACCTGCTCACCGAGTTCGACGTCAGCTGGCGCCACAAGCTCGGCGCGCGCGTGTCGGGCGCCGCCTGGTACGACCATGCCTACGACGACCACTCGGTGCGCTCGCCCGCCGGCTTCCTCACCGCTTATCGCAATGCCGAATACAACAACGAGGTGCAGCGCTATGTGAACGGCCCGTCCGGCGAAATCCTCGATGCCTTCGTCTGGGCCAACGTCGACCTGGGCAAGGTGCCGGTGAATATCAAGGTCGGCCGCCAGACCAATGTCTGGGGCGAGGGCCTGCTGCTCGGCGCCCATGCGATCTCGTACGCGCAGTCGCCGGTCGACGGCGTCAAGGCTGCGATCAACCCGGGTGTCGAGACCAAGGAAGTGTTCCTGCCGATCGGCCAGGTCTATTTAAGCGCCCAGGTCACCGATGCGCTGACCCTGGTCGGCCAGTATTACTACGAGTGGAAGCCGACCCGCATCCCGCACGCCGGCACCTACCTGATGGGCGCCGACACCGCGCCTTCGTCGGACAACCTGGTGTTCCCGATTGCCGGCGTGGCCGCGCAGCTGATCGAGGCGAAGAAACCGGGCGACCACGGCAACTGGGGCATCGGCGCGCGCCTGAACGTCGAGTCGATCGAATCGAACTTCGGCGCCTACTACCGCCGCTTCGACGATTATTCGCCGGAGCTGGGCGTGCAACTGCTCAATTTCAGGGGCCCGCTGCCGACCCAGGCGCGCTTCCTGTACCCGGACAAGATCGACCAGTACAGCTTGAGCTTCAGCCGCGTGATCAAGTCGGTCTCGGTCGGCACCGAACTGTCCTACCGCAAGAACGGCGCCCTCAACACGCCGTCGTCGGTCGTCACCCCGACCGGCGCGCGCGGCGACACCTGGCACGCCGTCGTCAATGGCGTCTTCATGCTGCCGGCCACCCCGCTCTGGGCCACCGGCACGCTGGTGGGCGAACTGGCCTACAACCGCCTCGACAAGGTCACGACCAATCCAGCCTCGTACCGCGAGGTCGGCGCGGCCAGCTGCGTCGATTCGCGCAGCGGCGTGGCGCGCTCCGGCACCAAGGACGACGGCTGCTCGACCAAGGATGCGTGGCAGATGGCTTTGCGCTTCACGCCGCAATACCTCAACGTGCTGCCTTCGTGGGACCTGGCGCTGCCCGTCAGCGCGACCTACGGCCTGAAGGGCAATGCGCCGTCGTCGGGCGGCGGTACCGAGGGCGAACTGCGCTGGTCGATCGGCGCCACCGCCACCTACGCATCGAAATACGAATTCTCGCTCCTGTATGCCGACCGCACGCTGCCCGTCCGCGAGCTGAACGGCAGGATTACCGGGGGCGCTGCCCACAGCAATTCGTCGGTCGGCGTCATCGACCGCGGCTGGCTGTCCTTTACCTTCAAGACGGCATTCTAAAGCGCCGCAAACAGGAGACAAGACATGAATACCAATCGCATTCTCGTGGCAGTGCTGGCAGGCCTTGCAGCCGGTGCCCAGGCCCAGGTCACCCCTGACGAAGCCAAACAGCTGGGCACCACGCTGACCCAGGTCGGCGCCGTCAAGGCCGGCAACAAGGAAGGGACGATTCCCGCGTACACCGGCGGGCTGACCAAGGCGCCGCCGGGTTTCAAGGCCGGCAGCGGCGTCTGGGCCGATCCGTTCAAGGACGAGGCGCCCTTGCTGCGCATCGACGCCAAGAACTGGCAGCAGCACGCCGACAAGCTCTCGGACGGCCAGAAGGAACTGTTCAAGAAAAACCCGGGCTTCTATATGGACGTGTACCCGAGCCACCGCACGGGCGCCATGCCGGACGAAGTGCTGGCCAAGACCGTGCGCAACGCCACCGCATGCAAGACCACCAAAGGAGGCCTCGGCGTGGACCAGGCCTGCCGCGGTGGCATCCCTTTCCCGATCGCGAAGACCGGCAATGAAATGATGTGGAACCAGCAGCTGCGCTACAAGGCCGACACCACCACGCGCTCCTCGCGTTCCTGGGTGGTCGATTCGAGCGGCAAGGCGGTCATGACGTCGCAGCAGCAAACCTTCGAGGAGACGCCGTACTATCACGCCGACCTCGATGGCCGCGACGAGCAGATGTACTGGCGCACCTATTCGGTCACCAGCGCCCCGATCCGCAAGGCGGGCGAAGTGACCGGCCTGATGGACTTCCTCGACCCGACCCAGAAGCCGCGCCGCGCCTGGAGCTATGCGCCGGGCCAGCGCCGCATCAAGCTCGCGCCCGAGTTCTCGTACGATACACCGGTCGCCAGCATGGGCGGCGTGACCCTGTTCGACGAGCTGTTCGTGTTCTCGGGCCAGATGGACCGCTTCGACTTCAAGCTGGTCGGCAAGAAGGAAATGTACGTGCCCTACAATGCCTACAAGCTATATTTCGGCTGCGGCGTCGAGGAACAGTTCAAGGAGAAGTACCCGAACCCGGCCTGCTGGCGCTGGGAGCTGCACCGCATGTGGGTGGTCGAGGCCACGCTCAAGCAGGGCTTCCGCCACGCCTACGCCAAGCGCACCTACTACATCGACGAGGACACCTATGGTGCGATGCTGTACGACGCCTATGACCGCAGCGGCCAGCTGTACCGCTCGATCTTCAATGCGATGATCCAGCTCTACGACGTGAATGCGCCTTACACCGTCAAGAACGTGATCTTCGACTTCAACAAGGGCATGTACGCGCTGGTGAACGACGGCCTGGTCGGCGGCTACGGGGTGGTGACCAAGCCGCGCTCGAACCGCGACCTGAACCCCGAGACCATCGTGGCGAAAGAGACTGCGCGCTAAGTACCCAGGTACTTGAGCTCGCAGGGTGGCGGCGCGCAGCCGCGCCGCCGCATCGGATCGACCGCACCACGATGGAGTCTCCATTGAAAAATCTTGACCACTTTCCCGCAGCGCGCCGGCGCCGGGGCGCGGCCCTGTGCGCCGCAGCGTTGGCGATCCTGGTGGGGGCGGCAGCGCATGGTATCGCTGCTCCCGCCGCCGACGTCCTCGACCTTCCCGCAGCGGCTTCCACGCTCGCCCTGAAGCGGCCCCTGTCCGGCATCGCCGTGCAAGGCGCGAATGCACTGGCGGTCGGCGTGCGCGGCACCATCCTGGCATCGAGCGACGCCGGCAAGACCTGGAAACAGGCCAGCGTCCCGGTCAGCGCCGACCTCACGACGGTGCGCTTTACCTCGCCCGGCGTGGCCTGGGCGCTCGGCCACGATGGCGTCGCACTGCGCAGCAGCGACAGCGGCCGCAGCTGGACCCGCGTCTTCGACGGGCGCGGCCTGGCTGCGCTGATGCAGAAGCATTACCAGGCGCTGGCGGCAAGCGGCAATGCCGAAGCCGGCGAGGTGCTGGCCGAACTCGAACGCGCCCTGCGCCAGTCGGCGACGCCGGGCGTCCTGCCCTATCCCTTGCTCGATATCCGCATGGGCGAGGACGGCGAAGGCTTCCTGGCGGGCGCCTTCGGCCTCCTGCTGCGCACCTCCGACATGGGCAAGACCTGGGAGCCGATACTCGAAAAGGCAGCCAACGACCGCCGCATGCACCTGTATGCGATCGAGCAGGGCGCCGACGGCAGCATCTACCTGGCGGGCGAGCAAGGCCTGCTGCGCCGTTACGACCGCGCCGCCGGCCGCTTCACCGAATTGGCCAGTCCCTACGCCGGCACCTTCTTCGGCCTCAAGGCCAACGGCACCGCCCTGGTCGCTTATGGCCTGCGCGGCAATGCGTTCGTCAGCGAAGACAACGCGGCCACCTGGAAACCGCTGGCGCTGGGCGGCACCGCAACCGTCGTGGCCGCGGTTCCGGCCGGGCCGGGCCAGTTCGCGTTCGTGACGCAGGCCGGCCAGGTGGTGCTGGCCGATAGCGGCGGCAAGACGTCCGGCGTCGCCGCGCGCACGCGCGGCGAGGTGTTCGACGCGGCGCTGTCCGCGCCCGGCCAGCTTGCCCTGGCCGGTATCGGCGGCGTCACGCTGCAGCCCATGCCCTCGAAATGACGGTGCTTGAGTGAATAACTGGGAAGAATCAAATGGCAGGCCATAGCGAACAACCCCGGATGCCCGTGATACGGGATCCCAAAGACTTCGACCGGCGCTCGGGCAACCTGCTCGAACGCGTGATCTTCAATAACCGCGTGCTGGTGCTGCTCGCCTGCCTGGTCGCGACCATCCTGCTCGGCGCGGCTGCCACGCGGATCAAGGTCAACGCCAACTTCGAGCGGATGATTCCCCATAACAGCCCCTACGTGCAGAACTACCTGGCCTACAAGAACCAGCTGCCGGGCCTGGGCAATACGGTAAGGGTGGTGGTCGAGAACAAGACCGGCGACATCTACGACCCCGCCTACCTGGAGGTCATGCGCAAGGTGAACGACGAGCTGTACATGATTCCCGGCGTCGACCGTTCATGGATGAAGTCGATCTGGCTGCCCATCGTGCGCTGGCGCGAGGTGACCGAGGACGGCATCACCGGCGGCCCCGTGATGCCCGCGCAGTTCGACGGCAGTGCCGCCGAAATCGCCAAGCTGCGCACGAATATCGGCAAGGCCGGCATTGTCGGCAGCCTGGTGGCGCTCGACGCGAAGTCGAGCATGATCGTCGCGCCCCTGCTGGACACCGATCCCAAGACCGGCCAGAAACTCGACTACAGCGCTTTCTCGGAACGCCTGGAAGCGAAGATCCGCACCTACGAGAGCGACAAGGTCGGCATCCACATCGTCGGCTTCGCCAAGATCGTGGGCGACCTGATCGAAGGACTGCGCGCGGTGATGCTGTTCTTCGCGGTGTCGGTCGCCATCTCGATGGTCTTCGTCTACCTGTACACCCGCTGCGTGCGCAGCACGGTGATGCTGGTCGCCGCCGCCGTGATCGGCGTGGTCTGGCTGCTCGGCCTGATGCAGCTGCTGGGCTATGAGCTCGATCCGTATTCGATCCTTGTTCCCTTCCTGATCTTTGCCATCGGCCTATCGCACGGGGCCCAGAAGATGAACGGCATCATCCAGGACATCGGGCGCGGCACCCACAAATATGTGGCGGCACGCTACACCTTCCGCCGCCTGTTCGTGGCGGGCGTCACGGCGCTGCTGGCCAATATCGTCGGCTTCGCGGTGCTGGTCATCATCGATATCCCGGTGATCCGCGACCTGGCCATCACCACCAGCGTCGGCGTATCGGTGCTGATCTTCACCAAGCTGTTCCTGATTCCGGTGGCCTTGTCGTATGTCGGCATCAGCGAGTCGGCGGTGCGGCGCGCGATCGCCGACGAGCAAAAGGCGGCGCAGGGCCGCACGCTGCTGGGCCGTGTCTGGGGCGGGCTCGATTCGCTGACCGAGCGGCGCTGGGCGATTCCCGTGGCGCTGGCCTCGATCGTCGTGGCGCTCGTCTCGGCGCTGGTAATGCAGGACCTGCGCATCGGCGACCTCGATGCCGGCGCGCCCGAGCTGCGCGCCGATTCGCGCTACAACCGCGATAATGCCTATATCACGCGCCACTACGGGCTCTCGAGCGACCAGTTCGTGATCATCATGAAGACCGGCGACGAAGGCTGCCGCCTGTACTCCGCACTCAACAAGATGGACGGCCTGGCCCAGCTGCTGCGCGCCGACCCGGCGGTGCAGGCGACCACCTCGCTGGCCGAGAACGTGCGCTTCGTCACCGCCGCCATGTCCGAAGGCAGCGGCAAGTGGATGACCATCAGCCGCAACCAGTCGATCACCGACGGCTCCATGTCGGCCGCCGTGATCGCGACGCCCGACATCACCAATCAAAGCTGCTCGGTCTCGCCGCTGGTGGCCTACCTGTCCGACCACAAGGCCGATACGGTGGCGCGCATCCTCAAGACCGCCGAAACCTATGCAGCGGCCAACAACACGGCCAAGGGCGCTGCCGAACCGGTGCAGTTCCTGCTCGCCGCCGGCAGCGCCGGCATCGAGGCCGCGACCAATATCGAAGTCCAGAAAAGCATCATCACCATGTACCTGGCGGTGTATGGCTCGACGGCGCTGCTGTGCCTGATCACCTTCCGCAGCATCCGCGCCACCATCGTGGCGCTGATTCCGCTGGTGATTACCACGCTCTTGTGCAAGGCCCTGATGGTCTGGCTCGGCATCGGCCTGAAGGTGGCCACGCTGCCGGTGATCGCGGTCGGGGTCGGGGTCGGGGTCGACTATGCGCTCTACCTGCTCAGCGTGCAGCTGGCCTGCCAGCGCCGCGGCGACAGCCTGCGCGCCGCCTACCGCCGCTCGCTCGATTTCACGGGCAGGGTGGTGGCGCTGGTCGGCATGACGATGGCGGCGGGCGTCGTCACCTGGGCCTGGTCGCCGATCAAGTTTCAGGCCGACATGGGCATCCTGCTTACCTTCATGTTCCTCTGGAATATGCTCGGCGCCCTGGTCCTGACGCCTGCGCTGTCGTATTTCCTGCTCAATCCGAAGTCGCGCGCACCATTCGCGGCTGCGGATGCGGGTACCCAACCCGCCGCCCCGGCACGTGCCGCGGCCGGCCGCTAACCGAACGAACCGGAGAAAAACAATGTTTGATTTGCTGATGTCCGCGGACATGATGCTGCCCGACCCCGATGGCATGGCGGCCCTGTTGATCGACAAGCTGGGCATCCACGGCCACGCGAACTGGCGCCAGGCCTTCGACAACCACCCGTATATCGCGCATTTCCTGCGCGTGCATAAATCGCTGGCGGTGGCGCCGACCCGGGTCGAGCCCCAGTGGCACCTGGACTATGAAAATCCGGGCGACCCGATGTTCCACGAGTTCCTCGAAAGCCTGAAGGACTACCAGGGCCGCCATCGCCCGATGCTGACCCACTCGCTGGTGCTGTCGCTGCACGGACCCAAATTCGATGCCTTCGTCGACAAGCTGATGCGCCGTAACCTGGCCTTTCGCATGGCGCAACGCACGCCGGAAATGCCCTTCGACCGTCTGTGGCTGGGCGCCACGCCGGAGCGTCCGCGCTACAGCCCGGAGGTGGACGGCGGCCTGTGCATCGAGGTGATGCCGATGGAGCCGCTGCAGATGCCGGCCGACACCTTCGCCACGCCGCCGGCACAGCCGCGCGACCCCAAGCCGGCCGACATGATCCGGGTGACGGCGCGCGCCTTCCTGGTGCGCGACCTGGACCACACGCTGCGCTGCTGCGCCGACAACCTGGACTGGGCGCCCCAGGGCGCCGTGCAGGACTTGCGCATCGAGGGCTACCGCCGCGCGGTGATGCCCTTCACCGTCGCCAACAGCGCCGCGCTGCACGTGATCCAGCCTCAGGCCTGGAATACCGACGCGGGCCACTACCTGAACAACTGGGGGCCTGGCCTGTATTACATCCGGATCGCCGTCAACGACCTGAAAGCCAAGGCCGAGGACCTGAAGGCACGCGGTACCGCCTTTACCTGGGTGGCCGAGTCGGAAGCCGTCGGCGGACGTTCGCTGATCCGGATCGACCCGCGCGGCATGCGCGGCCAAGTCTTCGAATTCGAGGAGGCCTGAGATGGGCAGCCACCTGACCACTGCCGGCGCCGCGTTGGAGCGCGAGATCATCAACGCGTCCGTGAGTGTCGAGCGCGAAGGCGCGCTGGGCTGGGTTGTGCTGACCCGCCCCGCGCAGATCAATGCCATCAACGACGAGATCCGCCAGGGCGTGCCGCAAGCCTTGCGCACCTTCGACGCCGACCCGGCCATCCGCGTCATCGCCATTCGTGGCGAGGGCCCGCGCGGCTTTTGCGCCGGCGCCGACATCAAGGAGGCGCGCGGTCCCGAGACTGCGATCGAAGTGCGGCGCCGCATGGAAGGGGTGCGCTGGATCGAGGCGATCGACACGATCCAGAAGCCGGTGATCGCCGCGGTCCACGGCTACTGCCTCGGTGGCGGTCTCGAGCTCGCCCTGGCCTGCGACATCCGCTTCGCCACGCCGGACGCCGTGTTCAGCCTGCCGGAAACGGCGCTGGGGCTGATTCCGGGCGGCGGCGGCACCCAGCGCCTGCCGCGCATCGTCGGTCCCGGACGCGCCATGGACCTGCTGCTGACCGGCGAGCGCCTCGACGCCGCCGCCGCCAGGAACATGGGTTTGATTACCCGCACCGCCAGCGTATCCGAAGCTCTGGTCGACGAAGTGCGGGCCTTTGCCCTGCGCATTGCAGCGCGGGCGCCGGCTGCCACGCTGTCGGCCAAGCGCGCCGCGCGCGGCGCCTTCGACCTCGCGCTCAAGCAGGGCCTGGACCTCGAGCTCGACCTGTTTGCGATGCTGAAACCCAGCGACGACGCGCAGGAGGCCGCCAGCGCTTTCCGCGAAAAGCGCGCACCGAATTTTACCGGCCACTGAGCCGGCGTATAAAAGACAAGCGATACTGGAGACAAAACATGAGTGAACGAAAGCTGGAAGGACGGGTCGCGATCATTACCGGCGCCGGCGGAGGCCTCGGCGCGGAAGCCGCGCGGGTGCTGTCCCTGCATGGCGCCAGCGTGGCCGTGGTCGACATCGATGGCGCGGCGGCGCAGCGCATCGCCGCCGAGATCGAAAGCGGCGGCGGCCAGGCGCTGGCGGTGCAGACCGACGTGTCGCTTGAAGCCGAGGTCAAGGCCATGGTCGAGGCAGTGATGGCGCGTTTCGGGCGCGTCGACGTCCTCCACAACAACGCGGCGATCCTGAGCGTCGAGCAGCGCCGGCGCGACCGCGACGTGATCAACATGGATGTCGAGGCCTGGGACAGGGCGATGGCCGTCAACCTGCGCGGCGCCATGCTGTGCACGAAATATGCAGTGCGCGAAATGCTCAAGAACGGCAAAGGATCGGTGATCTTCGCCACCTCCGGCCTGGGCGCGCAGGGCGACCTGTCGCTGTCCGCCTACGCCGCGTCGAAGGCGGCGCTGATCATGCTGAGCCGCTCGGTGGCGGCCCAGTACGGCAAGCAGGGCATCCGTTCGAACGCGCTGCAAATTGGCCTGGCGCCCGCCGAGAACGCCCACGAGAGCATGCCTGCGCCCCTGATCGGCATCCTGCGCGACAACCACCTGACCCCCGATGTCGGCACGCCGCGCCAGATCGCCGACGTGGTCGCCTTCCTGGCCTCGGACGAATCGTCCTTCGTCACCGGCACGACCCTGGTCGCCGACGGCGGCTTCGGCAGCCATACGCCTTCGCTGGTGGCGATGAAGGCCCTCTTTGCGCAAACCGGCGCCAACGGAATGTAAGGAGCTCGCATGAAAGCAGCCGTCATTACGGAAAAAGGCGCCACCCCGGTAATCCGGGAGTTTCCCGCACCTCAAGCGCAAGCGGGAGCCCTGCTGGTCGACGTGGACACCGCCGGCCTGGGCGGGTGGGACGTGCTGGGCGCCTACCGCCTCGGCGTGCAGTTCCCGTGCGTGATCCGCGGCGAAGGGGTGGGGCGGCTCGAGGATGGACGCCGCGTCTACTTCGGCGAGCGCTCGGTGCAGCCGTACGGCGCCTGGGCGGAACGTACCGTGGTGCCGGTCGAGGAGCTGTGGGACGTGCCCGACGACGTCGACGACCGCACCGCGATTGCCATGGGCATCGCCGCCACCGGCGCGCTGGTGCCGCTGGAAGCGGCCAGGATCCAGCCCGGCGAACAGGTACTGGTGCTGGGCGCGACCGGAACCCTGGGACAGATCGCGCTGCAACTGGCGCGCCACCTTGGCGCCGGGCGCGTGGTGGCCGCCGCGCGTTCGGCGAGCGCCCTCGTGCGCCTCAAGGAGCGCGGCATCGCCGACGAGATCGTGGTGTTGGGCGGCAGCGACGACGTCGCGGCTTTGAAGGCGGCTGGCGGCGCCGGCTTCGACGTCGTGCTCGACCTCGTCTGCGGCCAGCCGATGCTCAACGCCCTCAAGGCCACGCGCTGGGGTGCGCGCATCATGACCATCGGCACGGGCGCCGGCCGCAAGCTCGATCTCGATATCGCCGACCTGCTGTTTCGCACCCTGTCGTGCATCGGCACTGGCCAGCGGCCGCCGGCCGACCGCCGCGCGATCTGGGAACGCCTGCTGCGTATCGCGCGCGAGCAGGGGATCCAGATCGACTACGCCGACTTCGCCTTCGAGGACGCGGCGGCAGCGTGGACGGCGCAGATCGACGGCCCGCACGCCAAGATCACGGCGCGCCTGCGCGGCTGAAACAACGCACGAGAAAGCATCTGTCGGGGAGGAGTCGAGTGGAAAAAGGACATTGGTGGACGGTGGCGCTGACGGAGCAGCTGGCCGGAGCGAAACCCCTTGCGGTGGTCTGCGACGGCCGGCAACTGGCACTGTTCAGGAACGCCGATGGCCAGGCCTTCGCGCTCGACGACCGCTGCCCGCACCGCCGGGTGCTGCTCTCGCCCGGCGTGGTGAAACCGGGCGGCCTGCAATGCCCCTATCACGGCTGGACCTTCGACGGCGCCAGCGGCAAGTGTGTCGACATTCCCAACCTGCGGCGCGACGAAAAGATCCCGGCCGCGACCGTGCGCGCCTGGCCGGTGGCCGAAGCGAATGGCTTTATCCACGTGTTCGCGGGCGAGGGCGAAGCGCATGACCGCCTGCCGGCAGCAGCATACCGGCCGCAAGGGCGCGAATACACCGGCAGCGCCGTCGCCGGCATCGGCTTCGACGAGTATCTCGACGTCATGCTCGATGGTCCGGAATGCCTGCTGGCCTTTCCCGGCGTGCTGATCACCGATTTCTTCCTGGGCGAACCGCGGCGCGACGGCGCCCACCTGGTGCTGGATCGCGGCGCCGTGTGGAGGGGCAGGGGCCTGGGACCGGCTTTTGTCAGCGACCACCCGCTGCTGGTGCGCACCCGCGTGCCGCTGGCCGGTGGCGACATCCGCGTCGAACTGTTGAATGCCGGCGAAGAAGCGCTGGTCACGGTCCAGGTCGCGGCGACGGCCAACCGGCGGGGGACGACCAGCCTTGCCTGGCGCGGCTTCGCGCACGCCCGGGTCCATGCCGGGCCGCTGGGCTGGCGCCTGCGGCGGCTGGCCGGCAGGGCGCCGTTCGCTGTCTTCGGCACCATCGACGGCCGTGCCATTGCGGCACTCGAAAAGGCGCCATCGCTGGCGCGGCGCGGCATCATTCCGATTGCAGCGCATCGGCACGAGCACGCTTGCGCCGCAGAGGAGAGCTTCGCATGAACAAAGAGGACCTGACCCGTGCCACGGTCGCAGCCGACCCGAAACGCGACTGGATTCCGTCGAGCCTGGACTTGCGCGACACCTGGTTCCCCATGGCCTATGGCGCCGAAGTCGGCAGCCGGCCGCTAAGGCGCATCGTCCATGCGCAAAACGTGTACCTGTGGCGCGACAACGGACGCATCCGGGCGGCCGAATTCCTTCCCGGTCTGATCGAGCGCATGCGGCCCGGCGCCAGCATGTTCACCGGTGGTTCGGCGTATTACCCGGTGCACGAACGCTATGGCTATGTGTGGGTCTGGTACGGCGACCCGGAGCGCGCGCACGAGGGACTGATTCCGCTGATTCCCTTCCTGCCGGCCGACGGCGTCGGCATCCCGCGCTATACCCAGCGTTCGGTGCGCTTCGATGCGTCGACCGCGCTTTCGGTGGAAAACCTGATCGACCTGACCCACGCCGACTTCCTCCATGCGAACACCATCGGCGACGGCCAGTCGGAAAGCGACGTGGTCGAATTCAGCTCGACCTCCGAGACGCTGACGCGCACCCGGATTGTCACGCGCAAGTCGGTGGCGCCGGTGATGCGCTGGGTCGGCGGGGTGCGCGCGCAGTACCAGGACTTGCGCGCAGTGCTGCATGTCCACCTGCGCAACAACCTGTGCATCTCCTATCCCAGCTTCACGCCCGGCTATGCGATCCCCAACGTCCAGCCCTTCGTCCCGGTCGGGCGGCACCGCTCTCGGGTCGACCAGACCAACTACACCGTCCACGCACCGGCGCCTTTCCGCTGGCTGATGCCGCGCATTTCCTACATCATCCAGCCCCAGGACAACGCGGTGCTGCGCCCGCAGAATGCGCGCTACCTGGAACCCGGCCAGCCGCGCGACATGAGTTCGCGCTTCGACGCCCCGGGCAACCGCTACCGCGTCCTGATGACGCGCCTGGCCGAGCGCCAGCGCCAGGGCGACTTCAGCTACGGCGCCGATGCCGATCCGGCGCGGGACATCGCGGACATCCTCGGCATGCATGGCTGAGCACGGGCCGGCACCTGCCGCGCGCACGGACCTGCCGGCCATCACCCTGATCCTGGCCGGCCTGGCGATGCTCGGTCCGTTCTCGATCAATGCCTACCTGCCGTCCTTTCATGAAATGTCGGTCGTGCTCCAGGCCGACCGCGTGGCGCTGCAGCAAACGATCTCCATCTATTTCGCCGCCTTCGCCTTCATGTCGCTCTGGCACGGCGCGATCTCCGATGCGCTGGGGCGGCGCAGCGTGGTGCTGGCAGGGCTGGCGCTGTACGTGCTTGCCTCGCTCGGCTGCGCCTTTGCCACCCGCGTCGAGCAGCTATGGGTGCTGCGCGCGCTGCAGGGCTGCTCGGCCGGCGCCGGCATCGTGATCGGCCGCGCGGTGGTGCGCGACCTGCGCGAGGGGCCGCTGGCGCGGCGCATGATGTCACAGGTCGTCATGCTGTACGGGCTGGCGCCGGCCGTCGCACCCCTGGTCGGCGGAGCGCTGCAGGTGGCCTTCGGCTGGCGCGCCGTCTTCCTTTTTCTCGCCTTGCTCGCGGCCGGCCTGCTGGCGGCGGTGGCGCTGCGGCTGCCCGAGACGCTGCCCGCGGCCGCGCGCCAGCCCTTCAATGCCCGCGCGCTGGCGGCGGGTTATGCGGAACTGCTGCGCCATCGGGCCTTCATGGTATGGGCCTGCGCCTACGCCCTGATGTTCGGCGCCTTCTTCGTTTACGTGCTGTCTGCGCCCATGTTCCTGATGCAGCACCTCGGATTGGGGGAAGCGGATTTCATCTGGCTGTTCGGCCCGGCCACCGCCGGCCTGATCGGCGGCTCCGCTCTGGCTGGCCGCTACGCGGTGCGCTGGTCCGGCAACAAGACGCTGGTGCGTGGTTTTGCCGTGATGGCGGCGGCCACCCTGTACAACCTTGCGGTTTGCGTGGCCGCGCCGTCCGCCCCTGCCTGGTACGTGGCCTATGTATTCGTCTTCAACCTCGGCATGTCGCTGGCGATTCCCACGCTGACCATGCGCGCGCTCGACTGCGTGCCGGCGCGCCGCGGTACGGGCTCCTCGGTCCAGCTGTTCGTGCAGACCGGTTTCAATGCCTTCATCGCCGCGGTGCTGGCGCCGCTGGCCTGGGGTTCGCCGCTGTCGCTGGCGCTTGCGGCGGCGGGACTGTGGCTCACGTCGGGGTTGGCGGTGCTGCTGGCGACCCGCCTGGGGCGCGCGCCTGGAGCATGAAAAAACCGCCCGGCGCCTTGTCGGGGCGCGGGGCGGCTTGCGCCGGGCGGCGGTGGCTTACAGGAAGATGCCCAGGTTCGGCGTGCCCAGCACGGCCTGGTCGATGATGACTTCGCGCCGCGCCAGCAGATAGCCTTCGTCGGTCTTGCGCAGTACGTCATGGCGCTCGCAAGGCACCAGGTCGAAGTGGTCGTTGTCGAAGCGGTTGCGGGTCAGCAGCAGGTAGCTCTGGACCTTGAACTCGTTCTCCTTGTCGGTACGGTAGACCCGGATGTTGGACACCATGTGCTTGGTGCGCGAAGGCGGATCCTCGCCCCAGGCGCTGCGGGTATCCATCACGCGCATCACGCGCAACATGATCGAACGGTAGTCGTCGAACATGTGCTGGACCGTGCGCACGATCGACTTGTCCTGGTCGCGGGTGGCGCGGGTATGGCGCAGGGGCACCGTGTATTCGATATCCTTGGCCACCATTGCAATCCAGTCGCGCAGGCGCAGCGTGTCGAACAGTTCGGCCTCGTCGTACAGGAATTCGACGACGTCGTTGTACACCTGGCTGCCGATCGCAACCCGGTTGGCGCGCAGCGACGGCGGCAGCGGCGTCGGTTCGAGCGGATTCTTTTCGATCGGGTTCGTTTCCATCGGGTTCGTCTCCATGTGGTTCTCCTGGCGTTTTTCTAGGGGTTCGAGCGGCTGGTTCATTGATCGGAAGTCATCAGCTCGTGCCAGGCTTTCCACCACGCCCACTGGGTGTCGTCCTTGGTAAAACCGTCGCCCACATGGCCCGGACCTGGCCAGCCTTCCGGGGCGCCCTGTTCGAATTTCGCCTGGTATTTCAGCGTGATGGTTTTCGCCATGGCGCCTTTTGCCACTTCGGTCTGGTGCGGCCAGGTGTCCGAGTCCTCCATCTCGACCATGCCGGAGGTGCCCAGCATCTGAACCGACTGGCGCAGCATGCGCGCCTTCAGTTCGGGCGGCGTGTCCTTCTCGGCGAAGATCCAGTTCATGAATTCCAGCTGGCCCGGGCCCTTCGGGATATAGGCATGCAGGGCGCAGGCCCCGACGACGGTGCCGTCCGGCTGGGGCAGGTAGATGAATTCGAACAGGCCATTCGGGAAGAAGCCGCCGACCTGGGGCGGACGCCAGGACATCAGCTTGAGCTGGCCGTCGTCGAAGCGCTCCAGCAGTTCCGGCACCATGTCGGGCGTGATGCCGGGTGGCGGCAAGGCCTTCAGCTTTTCCACGACCGACAGTTCGGCCGGGTTCTTGCCGGTCAGGCGCACGATCTTGCGATCGAGGTCGATGCAGCGCAGCGCGTGGCCCTGGTCGGTCCAGACTTCGCAGCCATACATTTCCGGCGACAGGTCGGCGCCTTTGCCTTCGGCATCCGGCTTTTTGGCGTAGGGGCCGACTTCCGCCAGCCAGCGGTGCAGGGTGAGCGTATGGAAGCCGTCCGCGGCCGACTGCTCGCAGGCGGTCTTCCAGTTGGCATTGATGCGGAAGCGCTGCGGCGGGCCGAGGACTTCGAGGCCACCCTTGGTGCGCAGGAACAGGGTATCGAAATAGTATTTGGCGTCGCCGAAGAATTCTTCGAGGCTGGGACCGTCGATGCTCCAGGTGGCGAAGATCAGGCCGCCGTACAGGGCGACCCGCGCTTTTTTCAGGCCCAGCTGGTCTTTCGGGGTCATGTGGCCATGCATGCATTCCTTCTCGACCGGTGCGCCGATGAAGTCGCCGTTCGGCTTGAAGGCCCAGCCATGGTAGATGCACATGTGGACGTTGGTATTGCCGGCGTCGTGGGTCTGCACCTTCATGGCCCGGTGCGGGCATACGTTCAGCGAGACGTGGATCTGGCCCTCGCGGTCGCGGGCGACGATGACCGCGTCGGAACCCATGTCGCGGGTAATGAAATCGCCCTTGTTTGGAATCTCGGTCTCGTGGCCCAGGAAGATCCAGGTCTTTCCGAAAATGCGCTCCATCTCGACTTCGTACAGCTCGGGGTCGGACAGGGTCCGCACCTTGACTTCGCGCGTTTCGTGGTTGATCAGGTCCGAGATCCTCGTACCGTCCCTTAGTGTCGTATCGGCGTTCTTGTGCATCATCGTCTCCTTTGTTTTGCCTTCTTCCTGAATTGTACACATCTCAGAAATTTGTTCAACAAATGACGGCCCGACGGCACGAATATATTTCGGTCAGCCGCTCGACGCTGCTGTGGGCCCGGCGCTGCCGCGTTTCAGGACCACCGGGATGCCGCCCATGCGCTTCTTGACCATCCACTGCGCCAGCGCCGCGTCCATGTAATCGGCGTGACCGGGGAACCAGCGCACCAGTTCCTGCGCCAGCCTGCGGCAGGTATCGGCGTGGCCGCCGCCAGCCAGCAGGTCGCGCACTTCCTGGACGGATTTCAGCACCGCATCGTGCTCGTCGATGTGGCATTGGGTCGCTGGGAAGGCGGTCGATTCCATCCATTCCCGCTCTTCGGCGAAATGGCGCTGCGCGTGATCGGCGAATGCGTCGAGATGGCGCGGCAACTGTGCGTCGGGGGCCGACAGGAGCGCGGCGACGAGGTCGACGAACTCGCGGTGCGTGACATCCATCGGCCCGTAACCGAGCAGGAACTGGTCGGTCCAGGGAAAGGCTTGCGAGGTCGGCAAGGACATGGCGCTCCGGAGGGTTCTTTACAGTAATCAATGGCGATCCGGAGCAGAATACACTTTTTTTAAATCTGTCGAAAAAAAATCTCGGCGCGCCATACCGTCCTGGATCAGTTCAAAAAGGAGCCCGTCGGGTTCGGTCGACGGGCTTTCGCAGAAGGCGCATCGATGGCTAATGGGCGATAGGCGCACATTTAATCGTTAAGCGCCCGCGAATCCGGCGGTCGCGCTTGTACTATATTAATCATTGCAAGCGGCCAGGCGACCGGCTTGCAAGCCATGGCCATTCCCACCTTCACAGTGATGAAACACGAGCCCAAGCATGAAAATCCTGATGCTCCACGGCATTAACCACAACATGTTCGGCAAACGCGATCCGGTCCAGTACGGCACCACGACGCTGGCTGAAATCGATGGCAGGCTGTGCGACCTGGGCCGCGAGCTGGGCGCCGAGGTCATCAGTTTCCAGAGCAATTGCGAGGGTGCCTTCTGCGACCGCATCCATGCCGCCTTCGAGGAAGGCGTCGATGCAGTGCTGATCAATGCCGGCGCCTGGACTCATTACAGCTACGGCATCCGCGATGCGCTGGCGATCCTGACGGTGCCGGTCGTGGAACTGCACATGTCGAACATCCATGCGCGCGAGAGCTTCCGCCACACCTCGGTGTTCGCCGAGATCGTGCGCGGCCAGATCTGCGGCTTCGGCGTCGACAGTTACCTGCTTGCGCTGCGCGCCGCCGTGTCGGCCGTGCAGGCGGGCGCCTGATATCTTCATTGAGGGGACCATCATGACAACGACATCCACCAACGCCGCCACGCCCAAGATGCTGGCCGGCCTGATCGGCAGGGGAATTCAGCACTCGATGACGCCGGCGATGCAGGAACAGGAAGCGCGCGAACACGGCATCAGGCTGCATTACCAGCTGATCGACCTTGCCGAGCCCGCGGCCGGCGAACAAGACCTGGGCCAGCTGTTGCAGGCGCTGCGCGCGATTGGTTTCGCGGGCTTCAACGTGACCTTCCCGTACAAGCAGGCCATCATGCCGCTGCTCGACGACTTGTCCGATGAGGCGCGCCAGATCGGCGCCGTGAACACGGTCGTCAACGTCGGCGGCCGCCTGGTCGGCCACAACACCGACAGCTCCGGCTGGGCCTGGGGCTTCCAGCGGGCGCTGCCCAATGCCGACTTGTCGCGCGTGGTGCTGCTCGGCGCCGGCGGGGCGGGTTCGGCTGTCGCGGATGCGGCGCTGCGCATGGGAGTAGGCCACCTGACCGTCGTCGATATCGACGCGGCGCGCATCGACGCGCTGGCCAGCCGGCTGAAGGAACAGCACGGCGCCGGCAGGGTCGGCGCCACGACCGACATCGCGGCCGCGCTCGACGGCGCCACTGGCCTGATCCATGCGACGCCGACCGGCATGTATTCGGTGCCGGGACTGCCGCTGCCGGAGGAACTGCTGCGGCCCTCGCTGTGGGTCTCGGAGATCGTGTATTTTCCACTAGAGACGGCGTTGCTGAAGGCGGCCCGTGCGCGCGGCTGCGCGACGGCCGACGGCGGCGGCATGGCGGTGGGTCAGGCCGTCGATGCCTTCCGGCTGTTCACCGGCAGGGAGCCGGATGCGGGCTCGCCTGCCGCCCGTCTTGTTCATCATCTGCGTTATACGATCAGTACCATCACCAGACAAGGAATTGGACATGGATCCCGTCGTCATTGCAGTTGCCATCACCGGTTCGGTACCGCGCAAACAGGATAATCCGGCGGTACCGGTGACCGTCGCCGAACAAATCGAATCGACGCACGAAGCCTATGAAGCAGGCGCCACCCTGGTGCACCTGCACGTGCGCAATCCGGACGAGAGCTCGTCATCCGACCCGGCCCTGTTCGCCAGCGTGCTCGATGGCATCCGCAAGCACTGCCCGGGAATGATCGTGCAGTTTTCGACGGGCGGGCGCGGGCGCGACCAGGCCGCGCGCGGCGCTGCGCTGCACCACAAGCCGGACATGGCCTCGCTGGCGACGGGCACCGTGAATTTCCCGACGATCATTTACGAGAACGCGCCGGCGCTGGTGGATCAACTGGCGGGCAGCATGAAGGAACATGGCATCCTGCCCGAGATCGAGATCTTCGACCTTTCGCACCTGTACGGCATGCGGCGCCTGATGGACGCGGGCCTGATCAATGATCGGCCCCACGTTCAGTTCGTCATGGGCATCAAGAACGCCTTGCCGGTCGCGGAATACCTGCTCGATATCATGCTCTCGGTGCTGAAGCGCCTGGCGCCGAACGCCACCTGGACCGCCGCCGACATCGGACGCCATCAGAACGACGTGATCGAGTGGGTGCTCAAGCGCAAGGGAAACGCGATCCGTACCGGGCTGGAAGACAATATCCGCATCGACCGCGAGCGCCTCGCGGTGAGCAATGCCGAACTGGTCCGGGTCGCTGTCGATCTTTGCGCCGGCCATGGCGCCCGGCCGGCGACGCCTTCGGAAGCGCGTTCCATCCTGGGACTGCCGGCCTGCTGATATCCGGGCGCCTCTGCTGCTCCATCGGACAAGGTGCCAGCCCCGCCCTGACACACCTCTACAAATTTGTTACAGAAGAGGTCCGAGAATCGTTGCACTCATGCGTTTAACGCGTGTGGGTAGCCGCGGGGGTAAATCGAAAAAATCCGCGTTTTTCATAGGAGAGATGGCGGACACCGTCTCCTCCAAGTTGCAAAGAGAAAGGCGACCGCGAGGTGGTTTTTTTTTCGTTGGCGCTTCAAGCGAGCAGGGCGCTTGCGTGCCCTTCGTGGTCCCCAAGTAGCAAATTCGAAGCCGTCGGCATGCTTGATCAGACGGCCTGCAGCATGTAGGAGAATCCCACCATCTCAGAACAGCTCTGTTCCAGCCGACAGGTGCCAAGGCTCCCGTGGTCTTTTATACGACGCAGGTTCTTTTCGCCAATTACTTCATATACTGAAGTCCCGATGGCGAGCAATGTCGGCAACTAGTCTCATCACTGGACAGACCTTCATATACATAAGCGCCTCGGAGGGAGCTGCTGATGAGCGCTAGCTTTGAGTACCCCCAAAGAGAACGCCTGATCAAACACCTGACATTATAGAAGTAATGTCATATTTTCAGAGCAGGGCGCCGATTTCACTATGGTTTACGTAGTATTACCGAATTATGCGGAGGCCCCATGCTCAACAATTCTCAGACCGCGGCTGCAATGCAGGCCGACATCGACGCCCTGCGTGACCGCTTTCCCAGAACGGCGGACCTCTATCGCGAGGCATGCGGCGTCATGTTCTTCCGGTATGGCTTGACACCCACGGCCAATGCGCTCTATCAACTTGTACGCAAGGGGAGCATGTCGGTGCCGACCGAAGCGTTGCGGCGATTCTGGAGCGACCTGCGTGAGCGGGCCAAAGTAGATCTACCGCATGCGGATCTTCCGGATCAGGTCAAGCACTCAGCTGGCCGGCTAATCGGGGAGATTTGGTCGCTGGCCCGAGAGGCGGCTGACGAGTCGATAGCGACCCTGCGGCAAAGCGCTGTGGCAGAGCGCAAAGCGGCGTTGGCCGAGAATGCCGGGCTGCAAGAGCAAACTGTCCGGTTGTCGGCGCAGCTTGAGGATGCCAACGCCCGGGCCACATCGGCTGCAGCGACGATTGCACAGCAACGCGAAGAGCTCATCGCCGGGGCTGCAATCCAGGGGGAGACGCAGTCCCGCCTGGTCGAGTCGCGGGCAGAAATCGAAAGGCTGCAAGGCCTGATTGACTCGATGTCCGCGGCACACGGAACCGAGATCGACAGGATAACGGGACGCGTTCTTCAGGCAGAGCAACGCTACATAGAGCTGGAAAAGCGCACGCTTGTTGACCTGGACCGCGAGCGAACGGCCGCGTCAAAGCTACAACGGCAGCTCGATTCGGAGCGCAAGGGCTCCGTAGCCCGATTCGAAGAGCAACAAGGCCAGGTCCAGGCAGCACAGTTCCAGCTTGCGAAGCAAAGCCAGGAACTTGGGAGCTATGTGGCCAAGGCCGAACTGTTGGCCGACGAACGAGACCGGGCAGTGCGGCAGGCTGCGGAAACCGCAGTCCAAAGTGCTGAGCTGGACAGTCAGCTCGCCGCCGAGCGTGCCCGTGTGGCAGAGCTTCGCGGGCAGCTAGAGCGAAACGTTGCGAAATCGGCATCCGCCGGCGGGAAGCCACGCTCAGGACCGGAGATTCCTCGTCCGCGACGAGTCGTCCCAAGCAAACCTGGCAAATAGGGCACGCAGGACACTATAGCGGCTCACGTCTGATCATCGAACAAGTTTCGTCCCGGCTTTTTAGCGCCGCGCGATCGATCAACGCCAACTTTAGACAGGAGCGCTACGTGTCTATTGCCATAGTTGTCGGGACGGGCGCGTAGCACAAGAATCTAGAGAAAGGCTGAAGCCCAACGCATAGCTGGCATCTGAGATGCGTAAGAAAGGTGTCAGAGCGTTTATCCACGGCGAATTGCGCACTCCCTAGCGAACGCACGTATGTTCCAGCAAAGCGCAGCGCGTTCCAAGCGAAGCAAGTCTTAACGTAGACGACATGGGCCGGAATCTATTGCCATAGTTTTCGGCGGCTTGGAAAGCACTAAGAACCTGAAGATAGGATGGAAACGCAAACCGATTTTTTGGAACCTAAATGTCTAGCGGAGACATTAGAACGTCCGAAATTCATCTCGCACCTAGCGTTAGGTCGCGAACGAACATGGTTTTAGGTTCGAGCGCTACGGCGGGCGAAATGACGGTGCCAACCGGTGTGCGGGCAAAAAACCAGAAAGACGCATAATCTATATTATGTCAAATACGCTTTGGGCGTGATGGCCGGCGGTGCCGGGTAGCACCCTTCGCCAATGGCAGAACCAGTCCCAGGTCCGGGCGCCCGGGTCTGGCCGATTCCCGACTCAGGCGCGCGCCTGCTCGGCCGGCAGCCTGGAGCGAAGATAGTCCAGCAGCTTGTCGATCCTGGCCAACCGCGGTCTTGTCCAGTCCGGATCTTCCGTCGCCCAGAGCTGCGACAGTGTTTCCCGGCGGGCTTCCAGGAATGCGAATGCCCTGGCGGTTTCACCGGCTTCGTCGAACAGTAGCGCCGGCGCGCTGGCCGGGTTGAAGACCTTGTAGCGCGGCTCGTCATGGCGCAGCCGTCTGGAGCGCAATTCGGTTTCCGCACGCTCGAGGAAGCGCGCCGCGGCCAAAGGATCACGGCACTCCTCGAGTACGGGGAGCACGTAATGCTCGCATACGTCCACCAGGTCCGTGCGCAGCTGTTCGATGGTCTCCGGACGGCCTTTGAGCGCCGGAGACTGCAGTTCGAGCCGGTCTTGCCAGCGCAGATGGGCCGGCTCGAAGCGCATGATCGGCGGGTGCGCGGGATCGAAGCCTTGCGCCGTGAGCGCGTCGAGGTCCCGGCCGGCGGCGAGCGCGCTCTCGACATGCGCCACGTAAGAAGCGTCGATAGACACCATCGGGCTCAGGCTCCAGGTATCCGGCGCCACTGCGGGATGCAATTTGATCGACATGCGGGCGCGCAGGGTCGGCGCGAGGCGCTTGTGCCAGATTGCGAAGTCCGGCCTGCTGTCTTCCTCGGCCGGCGCCGGCTCGAATCCGTACTGCGTCAGCAGGCGGTTCAGCATCTCCAGCAAAGGCTGGTTTTCGCGCGTTCTGTAATCCATCAATAATGTCCGCGTGCGGCGGGCCCAGATAATGTGGTCCAGCATGTCCAGCACGGGTTTGATTGCATTGAGTACATGGCTCAGCAACTTCATCTTGTCATCCTTATGTGGTCGGCGTCCATCTCGCCTGCCGCTGCCGCTACGAGTGCCGGCAGCTTATCAAAGAATGACCATTTTGCTATGCCGGAGTGCTTTGATATCTGCTTTATTGCGTCAAGCCACCTCTTGGCGCGCCAGCAGGGATACCGCCCCCGGCGGATCGGCCGCGCGCATGGACCGAACTCGACAATATATTTGCTAATGTCGAGTTCGAAGTTTTATCGCCTCGGCTGCATGTGGGCGCATTTCATTGATGCTCAAACCTGAAACGGGACCCGATGAGGAGCCGTCAAGGCGGATAAACGGCTTTTGTGTATCGAGGCGGTCTTGCCGCGTATAGAAACCCGCCTCTCCTCAGGACCCGGTTTTCGTTGTTGTCAATCGATGGTGGAAGCTGCCCACCATCGACCGTCCCGGATGTTTCGGGCCCTACGTCATCCCTGCTCGACTGGCTCGCGCCAGGTGCTGATTACCGAATACCCCGTCCAGACTCGCGAAAACTGGCAGTATTGTCGCGGCCGGAACGGAGAGGCGGCCTGACTGGCGTATCCCTCCCCTTTGAAGCACGCGCGCCATCGGCACAGCATCATGCCGGCGGCGGCCGGCTAGCTCAGCCCCAGTCGCCGCCCCGCCCTGCCTTCTCAAGTCCGAACGGCGCCGACCCGCGTGAACAGCTGCCCTTTCAGCCACTGGCGGACCCGGCCCGTATTCGCTTCGAACGGCAGATGGAAGAAGTAGCCGCCGACCACGAGCACCAGGAACATCCCCAGGAAGATGAGGTAGTGGGACAGGATGTGGGGCGAGAGCTGGGCGATTCCGAGCAGCGACGAGCTCAGGTACACCAGTACGAAGATCAGCGGCACGTGGAGCACATACACGGTGAACGAGAAATTGGCGAAGAATCGTCCGATGCGGTCGAGCCGGTCCAGCAACGGAGACGGCAGGCGCTTGAACTGCATGCTGGACAGGAACAGTGCAAAGAGCAGGCTGAACACCAGGAACTGGGGAAAGGTTGCCGTACTGATCTCGTTTTCGCCCTTCAGCCGGATGAGGACTGCGACGCCGCCGATCAGGACCAGCAGTGCCCAGCGCAGGACCGGTCCTGTCTCGATCTTCACGCGCGAGAAGCCGGCACCGAGCAGCCAGATAGAAAAGTACACGATGATCTCAGGCGTGATGAGCTGGACAATGGCGCCGATCGCCAGCAGCGCGGCGGCCCGCAACACGAGGGATCCGCCGCGAAACACCAGCACCAGCAGCGGGAACAGCACGTAGTACCAGGTCTCGTTGGCCAGGCTCCAGAGGGGGAAGTTCTCGCCGAACGAAGGCACGAGAATGGTCTGGAGCCCGAACATGTTGCCGATGAAGGCGGTCACGGAATACGGATCGCTTGCCGAAAAGGAGACGCGGGCCGGATCGATCGTGCCGACCACGGCGCCGGCGAGCAGCGCGACCAGGAAGGTCGGCACGAGCACCACCCACAGGCGCGAGACCCGGTCGACCGCGTAATGCTGGATCGCCCGGTCCGACTCCATCTTGTTAAGGAAACTTCCGCCGACGAGCCAGCCACTGAGTACGAAGAAAACCATCACGGCAAGGTAAGCGAAGCCCGAGCTGAACGCCATTGCCTGGAACAGCAAGGACGGATTCGCGACCTCACCGAATGCCGGAAACGTTGCCGCACGCAGATGCGCCCATGCCACCACCAGCGCTGCCAACCCCCGAAACAGCGAGATCAACATGGAATGCCAGCTATCTTCCTGGAGGTTTGTTTTCCTCAAAATCGTGATTTTCGGCATGGCCGCCTCTCCTTAGTGAACAAGTTCGGAGTGACGATATAACCCTACAGGTGGCGATATGCTGACCAGTCCCAAGTTAAGTGCCATTGTCTGCACGAAGAGGCCAAATAGCACTTCCTTGGTGCAAGTTATTGAATTTCGGCACCGATCGGTAGCCCTGCTCGTATTTACACTTGCCTGCCCTTCTTCGCCTCTTCGTTCCGCATCGAGCCGATGATCTCGTCGTGCCGTTCATTGTCGGTCTTGTGCAGATAGCCGGCGGTCGTGGCAATGTTTGCGTGCCCAGCCGTGTCCTGCAGGGTCTTGAGCTGCACGCCGTTATTGGCATGATTCGTCAGCATGCTGTGGCGCAGCCAGTGGGCCGAGGCATGGCGCAGGCTGGCGGCGATGTCGGCCTCGCCCTGGCGGGCCGCCACCCCGGCCGCTTCGGCGAAACCATTCTTGATCGCTTCCGATGCCGCCTCATCGGTGAGGCGCGTGACCGCCCTGCTCCGGCTCGACAGCACCAGCGGCGTGCGATCGGCGCGCGCGGTGACGGGCGGCAGCCCGAAGGTCTCGCGGTAGGCGCGGAAGGCCTCGAGCATGTCGGCGGGGACCGGCAGGCGGCGTGGCTTGTTGCCCTTTCCCATGACGTCGAGCCACCAGCGATTCTTTCCTTCGGAATAGATGTCGCCCATGTTCGCGCTGACCAGCTCATTCAGGCGGGCGCCGGTATGGGCGAACGCGATCAGCAGGAAGCGGTCGCGCGCACGGCGCCGCGCCGCCGCCGGCGAATCAGGCACCCGCTTCGACACCGTCTCGATGGCCAGGGCAATGGCCTCCGGCGTCAGGTAGCGCGTGATGCGGCTGGCGACGGGCGTGCGGACGTTGCGCACCAGGGCGGCGGGATTGCGCCGCAGGTAGCCGGTCTGTTCGGCAAAGGCGAGCAAGCCTTTCACCGCGATCATCGCCTGGCGCCGGCTGGGGTCGGACAAGGGGCCGGTGAACGGACGGTAGCGCGGGTCGCTGCGCGGCCACTTGGTCTTCGAGATCCAGTCGGGCGGCGGATTGCGCAGGAATTCCTTGTAGGCATTCAGGTCGGCGACGTTCAGCTGCGACAGTGTCTTTTTCGCCTCCTCGCGGCACCAGGTCAGGAAACGGTAGAGTTCCTTCTGGCTGTTGGCGATCGACTTCGCGCTCAGTTCGCCATTGCCGATGAATTCGCGCGCGATCTCGGCATCGGTCTGCGCCTCGGTGATAGGGTCGTCGGCGACCCGGAACATCTTGACGTCGAGCCGGCTGCTGGGCGCGTCGTCCGTGCCGGGCAGGCGCGGGGCGAGGTCGATGGGAGCGAACTTGGTCATTGGCTTCATGCAATACTGTGTTTTTATACAGTATAACATGACAAGCCTGCAGCGCCCACGGCCGCAGCGCGTGCTACCCTTTCCATATCAAACCACCCGACAGGAACCCCATGACTACACCAGACCAGCCACTCCGGCTTACTTCCACGGACGCCCTTCTCGTGATCGACATGCAGGTCGATTTCCTCCCGGGCGGCAAGCTGGGTGTGCCGAACGGGGACGCCGTGATCGAACCGATCAACCAGTTACTGGCCCTGTTTGCGGGGCAGGACTTGCCGATCTACGCCTCGCGCGACTGGCATCCCGAGAATCACTGCTCCTTTGCGGCGCGCGGCGGACCCTGGCCTCCCCATTGCGTGGCGGATACCGCGGGCGCCGCGTTCTCGGAGCGGCTCGCCCTGCCCGCCAGCGCCGTGATCGTCTCGAAGGCCGATACCGCGGACGTGGATGCCTACTCCGCCTTCAATGGCACGGAACTGGCATCGCACCTGCGCGGCCATGGTGTGCAACGGCTTGTCGTGTGCGGACTGGCGACGGATTACTGTGTCCTGAATACGGTGATCGACGCGCGCGAGCACGGCTTCGCGGTGCTGATCGCCGAGGAGGCGATGCGGGCCGTGGACGTCACCCCCGGCGACGGCGAGCGCGCCATCGCCCGCATGCGCGAACTTGGCGCGCAGTCGATCAGGCTCGACGAGCTGGCGCCGGCCTGAAGGAGTCAATAAAAAACCTGGCCGCGGCAGGCGCCGGCGGCCAGGTTCCAGGAAAGATGCGCCCTTGGGCGCATCGGTATTACTGCGCGTTCAGCTTCGAGCGCGAACGGGCGTAGCCGAAGTACACGGCCAGGCCGATCGCCAGCCAGACGACGAAGGCGACCCAGGTGTGCCAGCTCAGGAAGGACATCAGGGCCAGGCAGAAGATGATGGCCAGGGCCGGGACGACCGGCACGCCCGGGCAGCGGAAGGCGCGGTGCAGGTCCGGGCGCTTCTTGCGCAGGATGATGACGGCCAGCGAGACCAGCGAGAACGCGGCCAGGGTGCCGATGTTGACCAGCTCGGCCAGCACGTCGAGCGGCACGACGGCGGCGATCAGGCCGAAGATGATGCCGACCATCCAGGTCGCGAAGTACGGGGTACCGTACTTCGGGTGCACGGTCGACAGTTTCGCGGGCAGCAGGCCGTCGCGCGACATGGCGTACAGGATGCGGGTCTGGCCGTAGGCCATCACCAGCATCACGGTGCTCATGCCCAGGATCGCGGCGAGGTCGACGAAACCGGCGACCCAGTCCTGGCCGGCGTACTTGAGGGCCAGCGAGACCGGGTGGTCGACGCCCTTGAACTGCATGAACGGAACGATGCCGGTCATGATGGCGGCAACGATCACGTACAGGACGGTGCAGATGCCCAGCGAACCGATGATGCCGATCGGCAGGTCCTTGCTCGGGTTCTTGACTTCCTCGGCGGCCGAGGTGACGGCGTCGAAGCCGATGAAGGCGAAGAACACCAGCGCAGCGGCGCTCATCACGCTACCCATGCCGAAAGGCATGAACGGCTGCCAGTTGTCCGGCTTGACGTAGCCGACGCCGACGAAAATGAACAGCAGGACGACGCCGGTCTTGATCAGGACCATCACGTTGTTCACGCGCGCCGATTCGCGCACGCCCAGCGACAGCATCCAGGTCAGGACCATCATGATCAGGAAGGCCGGCAGGTTGAACACGGTGTCCACGCCAGGCTTGGCGCCGGGAGCCGCGCGCAGCGCTTCCGGCAGCACCACGCCGAAGCCCTCCAGCAGCGACTGGAAATAGCCGGACCAGCCGACGGCGACCGTCGAGGTGGCCAGGCCGTATTCGAGCAGCAGGTCCCAGCCGATCATCCAGGCGACGATTTCGCCAAGGGTGACGTAGGAATAGGTGTAGATCGAGCCGGCGACCGGTACGCTGGAAGCGAACTCGGCATAGCAGAGTGCGGCGAAACCGCAGGCGATGGCGGCGACGATGAAGGACAGGGTCAGCGCCGGGCCGGCCGTGACCGCACCGGTGCCCGTCAGCACGAAGATACCCGTGCCGACGATGGCCCCGATACCCATCAGGATCAGGTCCATCGGTCCGAGGACCTTCTTCAGCCCGCCAGGGGTGCGGGCA
>Ga0308160_10000494_pt1 | contig 73722 bp, 77 predicted proteins | sample PhyFR1_FD_201036 | JGI IMG/M metagenome (GOLD analysis project Ga0308160, IMG submission 201036) | Phyllosphere microbial communities from UC Gill Tract Community Farm, Albany, California, United States - DLSLF.R1 | ecosystem: Host-associated > Plants > Phyllosphere > Unclassified | place: USA... | reverse complement strand
CGCGCATCCGCGCTTCGAACTGCCGCGTGCGCGGCCATGGGATGCCACGCCGGGAATGTTCGCCGCGCGCCTGCTGCGCTGGCTCGCCGGCCTGATCTGACGGGGCCACGATGACTTTCCCCTCTTCGTCTTCCCAGGTCGCGCCGCTGGCGCCGGTCGAGCCGCTCCACGAACAGCATGCGCGGCCGGGCCCGTCGCACGGCTCCGGCCGCGCACGCAGCGGCGGCGCGCTGCGGGTGGCCTTCTGCGAAAACGGCGCCGGCTATGGCGGCGCCGTCATCTCGCTCGAAGCGCTGCTGGAAAAGCTGCCGCCCGACTTCGTCCCGCATATCTATACCGGGCTGGCGATCGATCCCTATCCGCGCCTGGCGCGGCTGGGCCGCTGGCGCCACCTGCGCGCGGTGCGCGTGCTGAGCCAGCAGTGGCTGCGCCGGCGCCGCATCCCGGCCGCTTCGGCGATCGACAACCTGGTCAATATCCTGCCGACCGCGCTTGGTTACTACTGGCGTTTCAAGCGCGACGGCATCGACCTGGTCTACCTGAACAACGACGCCAGCTGCAATCTGGCGGCCGCGCTGGGCGCCACCCTGGCCGGACTGCCGACGGTGCTGCACGCGCGCGGCTTCAACGTCGATACCCGCGGCAACCGCTGGGTCCTGTCCAAGCTGCGCCACTGCATCCCGGTGTCGACCGCGGTGCAGGCCGAATTGCTGACGCTCGGGCTGGCGCCGGAAAAATGCACGGTGGTGGCCGAGGGCCTCGACCTCGATGCCTTTTCGCCGCGCGCCCCCCTGCCCGGCCTGCGTGCCGAACTCGGCATCGGCAGCGACGAGCCGGTGATCACGCTGGTCGGCGGCCTGGTCGACTGGAAAGGCCAGGACGTGCTGCTCGACGCCGCGCCGCGCATCCTGGAACGCTACCCGCACGCCCACCTGCTGCTGGTGGGCGGCGCCTACGGCAAGGACCGCGCGTTCGCCGACGAGATTGCGCGCCGCGCCGCCGCCCCCGCCCTCGAGGGCCGCGTGCGCCTGCTCGGCATGCGTGGCGACGTGCCCGATATCCTGGCGCTGAGCACCATCGTGCTGCACGCCTCGACCAAGCCGGAACCCTTCGGCCGTACCTTCCTGGAAGGGATGGCGCTCGGCAAGGCGGTGATCGCATCGAACGAAGGCGGTCCGCTCGACGTCATCGAGGATGGGGTCGACGGTCTCCTGATTCCCCCGCGCGACCCGCAGCGGCTGGCCGATGCCGTGCTGCGCCTGCTCGACCAGCCGGCCTTCGCGGCCGCGCTCGGCAACCGCGCCGCACTCAAGGCACGCGACTATTCGATCGAACGGCACACCGAAGCGGTGTGCGCCGTCCTGCACCGCGTCATGCGCGGCGATTGATTTTATAAACTTTTATATTGGCAGCAACAGTGCGCATTCTTTACCACCACCGTACCCGCTCGAAGGATGGGCAATACGTCCACATTGAGGAAATGATCAATGCGCTGCGCGCGCTCGGCCACGAGGTCATCGTGGTCGCGCCGCCCAGCGCCGACACCGAAGCCTTCGGTGCCGATGCCGGCCTGGTGGCCGTCCTCAAGCGCCACCTGCCGAAATGGTTCTATGAAGTGATGGAACTGGGTTACTCGCTGGTGGCCTACCGGCGCCTGGCGGCGGCGGTGCGCAAATACCAACCGGACTGCCTGTACGAACGCTACAACCTGTTCCTGCCGGCCGGTGTCTGGCTGGCGCGCCGCTTCCGCCTGCCGATGCTGCTCGAGATCAATGCACCGATCCTGGAAGAGCGCAGCCGCTACGACGGCCTGTCGCTCAAGCGCCTGGCGCGCTGGTCGCAGGCCTATTGCTGGCGCAATGCCGACCTGGTGCTGCCGGTCACCCAGGTGCTTGGCGACATCGTGGCATCCTACGGGGTCGACCCGAAAAAGATCGTGGTGATCCCGAACGGCATCAATTCCGACCGTTTCCAGGCCAATCCCGATGTCGAAGCCGCCAAGCGCGCCCTCGGCCTGGAAGGCAGCCTGGTGCTCGGCTTCACCGGCTTCGTGCGCGACTGGCATGGCCTGGACAAGGTGATCGACATGATCGCCCAGGATCCGCCGGAATCGCGCCGCCACCTGCTGGTCGTCGGCGACGGCCCGGCGCGCGCCGACCTGGAACAGCAGGCGCACCGCCTCGGCATCGACAGCCGCGTCACCTTCACCGGCATCATCGGCCGCGACGACGTGGCGCGCTACGTCGCCGCCTTCGACGTCGCCCTGCAGCCGGCGGTGGTGGCCTATGCCTCGCCGCTCAAGCTGTTCGAATACCTGGCCCTGGGCAAGGCCATCGTGGCCCCGGACCAGCCGAACATCAAGGAAATCCTGACCGACGAGCACAACGCGGTGCTGTTCGACCCGAAACAGAGCGGCGGCCTGGCCGACGCCACCGGCCGCCTGTGCGCCGACGACCTGCTGCGCACCAAGGTGGCAGCCAATGCACGCCGTGCCATCGGCGAGCAGAAACTGACCTGGAAAGCCAACGCCCAGCGCGTGGTGGAACTGTTCGGGAAGCTGGGCGCACATGCGTGACATCCTGATCTTCTGCATCATCTTCGGCCTGCTGCCTTTTGTCTTCAAGCGGCCGGCGATCGGTGCACTGCTGTTCACCTGGATCAGCCTGATGAATCCGCACCGGCTGACCTACGGCTTCGCCTACGATTTTCCGTTCGCGGCCATCGTGGCCGGCGTCACCGCGCTCGGCACCATCGTCTCGAAACAGCCCAGGCGCTTTCCGTGGACGCCGGTCACGATCACGCTGCTGGTGTTCTATCTCTGGATGAACCTCACCAGCCTGTTCGCGCTCGAGCCGGGCCTGGTATGGCGGGAATGGGACCGTGTCACCAAGACCTTCGTGATGGTGGCGTTGACGCTGATGGTGATCAACACCGAGAAGGATGTGAAGCTGTTCGTCTGGGTCGTCGCGCTGTCGCTCGGCTTGTACGGCCTGAAGGGCGGCATCTTCACCATCGCTTCCGGCGGCCACTACCGGGTGTACGGGCCGGACGGCAGCTATATCGGCGAAAACAACAGCATGGCGCTGGCGCTGGTCACGGTCCTGCCCCTGCTGTGGTACGTGCGTACCCTCGCTCCCAACAAGTTGATGTCGCTCGGCCTGATCGGGGTGACGGTGTTCTCGGCGGTGTCGGCGATGGGCTCCTATTCGCGCGGCGCCCTGCTGGGCGGTGCCGCGATGCTGTTCTTCCTCTGGCTGAAGAGCCACAAGAAATTCCAGACCGCGGTGGTCGTGATCCTGATGGGCGTGCTGATTGCCAGCGTCATGCCGAGTGCCTGGTACGAGCGCATGGACACGATCAACGACTACAAGGAAGACAGCTCGGCGCTGGGGCGTATCAACGCCTGGTCGTTTGCGATCAATATTGCCAACACCCATGTGCTGGGCGGCGGCTTCAATGTCTTCACCCCGGCCCTGTTCAGGATCTATGCACCGGACCCGACCGGTTACCACGTCGCCCACAGTATCTATTTCCAGGTGCTGGGCGACCAGGGCTACATCGGCTTGATCATGTTCCTGCTGCTGATGTTCTACAGCTGGCGCACCGGAACCCGGGTGATCCGGTTCTGTGCCGGCAAGGCCGAACTGGCGTGGGCGTCCAACCTCGCAAAAATGGCCCAGGTCAGCATCATCGGCTATGCGGTCAGCGGCGCCTTCCTGTCGCTGGCCTATTTCGACCTGTACTACGACATCATCATCATCCTGGTCCTGCTCGACAAGCTGCTGCTGGTGAAGACGCGGCCGGCGCCGGTAGCGGTGGAGGCCGAGTCGGTCTGGCCGCTGTTCCGCAAGGCGCGCCCCACCCGCCGCGCCTAGGCGCGGCACGGCCGGCGTGCCTCAGCGCAGGCCGCGCGCCACCGAGACCAGGTCGCGCAGCGAGGTCATGGACGGCTGGCGCCAGACCAGCGGCAACACGGCACGCAAGGCATCGCCCTTGCGTCCGGCACGCAGGTGCATGTACGCCAGGCTCAAGCGGCCCTGGCGCAGCTTCGCCAGCCAGCCGCGCCGGATCTGCGCATGGCCTCCCCGCAATTCCCCTTCCAGCGATTCGAGCGTGGTCACGTAGGCGCGCTGGGCCGCGACCACGTCCTTGCGCAGCGCGCTGCCGGGATAGATGTAGTAGACCGCCAGCGGCAGGTCGACGACGCCGCCCTTGCGGCTGACGGCGCACAGGCGGATGAAAAAATACATGTCTTCGCCGATCCGGAAGCCGACCGGGAAGCCGCCCAGCGCCAGGAAGGTCTTGCGCGGCAGCGACAGGGTGCGGATCTCGGCGAAGCCGTCGGCGATGAAATCCCCGAAGTCCTCGCGCGACATCGGCAGTTCGGACTGGCCGGGATGGCGCGCCGCCAGCTTGCGCCCGAACACGCTGCCGGCAATCGCCATGTGCAACAGCTTGCCGCTGTCGTCGCGCTGCTCCTGGTCGGCAAACAGGAAATCCAGGTCGGGCTCGCGCTGCAGCCACGCCGCATGCGCCATCAGGCGCTCCGGCAGGTAGACGTCGTCGGCATCCAGGAATGCCAGCCAGTTGCCGGTGGCCAGGCGCGCGCCATTGTTGCGCGTGGCCGACACCCCGGCATTGTCCTGGTAGACATAGCGCACGCGGTCGCCGAAGGCCGCCGCGACGGCACGGGTGTCGTCGCGCGAACCATCGTCGATGACGATGATCTCGTGGGCCGGATAGGTCTGCGCCAGCACCGATTCGATGGCACGGGCGAGGGTGGCGGCGTTGTTGTAGGTGGGGATGATGACCGAAAACTGGATAGCGTGGCTGCTCATGGCTGGTAGGGTGTGACACGGGCGCATCCGTCCGGCCTGGCAGCCGATCGTAAGTCCGAGGCGGAAGTTGATATTCTTGACATTCTGCCACAAGGGGACGCCGCGTACGACCGCATTGCGTCCCCGCGCCGGCAGGGCCGGCTTAGACCAGCACCTCGAGCGGCGCCGGATGGCCGAGGAAGGCGGTCGGGCTGGCCGACAGGCCGTAGGCGCCCGACTGGAACACCACCACCAGGTCGCCGACGCCGGCGCACGCCAGCTCCATGCGATCGGCCAGCACGTCGAGCGGCGTGCACAGCGGCCCCACCACGGACACGGTCTCGCGCGCCGCCGTCGCCATGCGGTTGCCGATCGCGGCCGGGTAGTTCTTGCGGATCACCTGGCCGAAATTTCCGGACGCCGCCAGGTGGTGGTGCAGGCCGCCGTCGGTCACCAGGAACACCTGGCCGCGCGAGACCTTGCGGTCGATGACGCGCGCCACGTACACGCCCGCCTCGCCGACCAGGTAGCGCCCCGACTCCACCGAGACGCGGGTGCCCGGCAGCGCGCGCCCGACCCGCTCCATCCAGTGCGCGAGGTTGGCGCCGATCGGCGCCAGGTCGAGCGGCTGTTCGCCCGGAAAATACGGAATGCCGAAGCCCGCCCCCAGGTACAGCCCGGGCAACGGCCGGCGCGCCTCGCCCGCCAGTTGCAGGGCCAGTTCGACGCTGCGCGCATGCGATTCGGCGATCGCGTCCGCCTTCAGGCTCTGCGATCCGCTGAAGATATGCAAACCCTGCACTGCAATCCCCAGGGCATCCAGGCGGCGCAGGCAGTCCGGCACCATTTCGGCATCGATGCCGAAGGGCTTGGCGCCGCCACCCATGCGCATGCCCGAGCCTTTCAGTTCGAAGTCCGGATTCACGCGCAGCACGATGCGCGGCGCGATCCCGAGCGTGTCGGCGATGCGCGCCGCGCGTTCGATCTCGCCGGCCGATTCGACGTTCAGCGTGATGCCGGCGGCGATCGCCTGGGTCAATTCCGCGTCGCTCTTGCCGGGACCGGCGAAGCTGACGTGGACCGGATCGAAGCCGGTGTCGAGCGCCGTCTTGAGTTCGCCCGCGGAAGCGACATCGAGCCCGTCGACCAGGCCCGCCATGTGCTGCACCAGCGCCGCCATCGGATTGGCCTTGACCGAATAATGCAGGCGCAGCGCGGCCGGCAGGTGGGCGCGCACGTGGCGCACGCGCGCCGTCAGCTGCGCCCGGTCGTAGGCATAGAAAGGGGTACGGCCGACGCGCTGGGCGAGACGGCTCAGCGGCACGCCGCCGACCAGCAGTTCGCCGCCCTCGACGGCGAATCCGGTCATGTCGGCATGGACAGGTTTGGTGCTCATGGTGATGGGACTTCGAACAGGGTCAGGAAGGGAAGCGCCAGTGCCTTGCGGTCGATCTTGCCGTTCGGGTTGCGCGGGAACGGCGCCTGCCTCACCTCCACGTGGGACGGCACCATGTACGCCGGCAGGCGGCGCTGGCATTCGCGGCGTAGCGCATCGGCAGCCGGCGCCTCGGTGGCGGCGCTGGCCAGCAGCACGATGGCCTGGCCCAGCTCCGGATGCGGCACGCCGAAGGCCACCGCTTCGTCGACGGTCCCGAGGCCGTAGACGACCTCCTCCAGCTCGGTCGGACTGACGCGGTAGCCGGACACCTTGATCAGGTCGTCCGCGCGGCCGATGTAATACAGGTAACCGTCGGCATCGCGACGTACGGTGTCGCCCGACCACACCGCGATCTCGGTCAGCGGCAGCGCCGGGTCCTGGCCGGGCACAGGGCGGAAACGTTCGGCGGTCTTGACCGGATCGTTCCAGTAGCCGAGCGCGACCAGCCCACCGCGGTGCACCAGCTCGCCCGGCTCGTCGATGCCGCAGGCGCTGCCGTCGGGACGGACCACCAGGATCTCGGCGTTCGGGATCGCGCGGCCCATCGATCCGGGGCGGCGCTCGATCTCGGATGGCGGCAGGTAAGTCGAACGGAAGGCCTCGGTCAGGCCGTACATCAGGAACACCCGGGCGCGCGGCAGCGCGGCGCGCAGGGCTGCCAGGGTGGCGCCGGGCATCGCGCCGCCCGAATTGGTGAGGTAGCGCAGCGTGCAATCCGACGGCCATTCAAGGCGCGCCAGCTGGTTCCACAGCGGCGGTACCGCCGCCAGTCCGGTGATGCCGAACCTGGCCACCGCCTCGGCGACGTCGCGTGCGAACAGGTGGTTCAGCAGCACCACGCTGGCCCCGGTCAGGAAGGCGCAGGTGAGCTGGCTCAGGCCGTAGTCGAAGCTGAGCGGCAGCACCGCCAGCAGGCGGTCGGACGGCACCAGTTCCAGGTAGCTGGCGACGCTGCGCGCGCCGGTGACCATGTTCCGGTGCGACAGCACCACGCCCTTCGGCTTGCCGGTGCTGCCCGAGGTGTACAGGATGGCGGCGACGTCGCTGTCGATGCGGCGGTGCGGCTGCAGGCCGAGGTCGGCCGCCGCCAGCGCCTCGTCCCAGGCCTGCAGGGACGGCACGGGGCCTGTCGCCGCCGCGGCCGCGGCCAGGTCCGGGGTGCCGGTCAGCAGCGCGAGGCGCAGGTCCGGGCAGGCCGCCAGTTGCGGTGCCAGCTGCGCCAGCCGTTCGGCCGAGGTGACCAGCACGCGCACGTTGCAGTCGGCCAGGATGTGCGCCACCTGGTCCGCCTTGAGCAGCGGATTGACCGGCACGAACACGGCGCCCGCCAGCGCTGCGCCGAACAGCGCGGCCACGTTGTCGACGCGCTTCTCGAGATACACCGCGACCCGCTCGCCGCGTTCCAGGCCGGCGCCGAGCAGGGCGGCGGCGGCTCGCCGCACCTGCTCTGCCAGCGCCGCGTAATCGAGACGCACGTCGCCATGCACGAGCGCCTGGGCGGCCGGCGTACGCTGCGCCGACGTGAAAATGAAGTCGTGAATCAGGTCGCTCATAGGACGCGGACTTTCTCGGGAAAACCAAACTGCAATGTTACCATTCCGTCTGCGCAACGCTGAAGTGCTCGCCCGAAGCCGGCGCCGGCGTCCACGGCAACCCACGAACCACGCCAACCCAGACCATTCGCCATGTCCCTGTCCCCTTCCGTCAAGCAGCCCATGCCCGCGCGGCCGCACGTGCCGCTGGTGCCGGTGCTGTCCGGCGCCTCGTTCCGCGGCATCGCCGGGCAGCGCCTGCCCTGGGTGCTGGACGCCGCCCACGTGCGCCTGGTCACCAGCGGCCGCATCGCGCTGGCGCTGGCGCTGCGCGAACTGGGGGTGGCGAAGGGCGACAGCGTACTGCTGCCGGCCTACCACAGCCTGTCGATGGTGCCACCGGTGCTGTGGCGCGAGGCGGCGCCGCGTTTCTACCGCGTGGACGCCGCCGCACGCGTCAACCTGGACGACGTCGCCGCGCTGTGCGACGCCAGCGTCAAGGCGCTGGTGGTCACCCATTACTTCGGCTTCCCCCAGGACCTGGCGCCGCTGCGCGCCTTGTGCGACGCGCGCGGGATCGCCCTGGTCGAGGACTGCGCCCATGCCTTCTTCGGCGAATACGGCGGCAAGCCGCTCGGCAGCCATGGCGACTACGCGATCGCCAGCAGCATGAAATTCTTCCCGATGTACGAAGGCGGCGCCCTGGTGTCGGCGCGCCACCCGCTCGACCAGGTGGCGCTGCGCTCGGCCGGCAAGGGCTTCGAGGCCAAGGTGCTCATCAATACTCTCGAACACAGCTTCCGTTACGGCCGCCTGGCGGCTGTCGACGCCCTGCTCCGCCTGCCGATGCGGGCCAAGGACCTGCTGTGGAACCGCATCAAGGCCAAGCGCCCGCCGACGGCCGCAAGCACGCTCGCACCCGGCTCGTCCGACAGCGATTTCAGCTTCGACCCGCGCTGGCTGGACAAGCGTTCCTCGGTATTCGCGCGCCTGCTGCTGGCCCGGGTATCGTCCAGCCGCATCGTGGCGCTGCGACGCCGCAATTACCTGCGCCTGCAGACGGCGCTGGCCGGCCTGCCGGGTTGCCGCCCGCTGCATCCGGCCCTGCCGGACGGCGTCTGTCCCTGGCTGTTTCCGCTGCTGGTCGACGATGCGGACGCGGTCTTCGCGCGCATTCGCCAGCGCGGGCTGCCGGTCGTGCGTTTCGCCGACACCCTGTGGCCCGGCGTGGACGCCGGCCGCTGCCCGGACAGCGCCTACCTGTCGCGCCATGTGCTGGCCTTTCCCTGCCACCAGGAGCTGAGCGCGGCGGAATTCGACTGGATGCTGACCAACCTGGTCGAGGTGCTGGCGGCATGAAGTGGTCATTCTTTCCCGCCGCCGAGTTCGGCGTTCACGGCGCGCGCTGGGACGCACTGCGCGCACTGGGACCGGCGGCGCCGATGCTCGATGCCGTCTTCGTCACGGCGCTGCTGGACAGCTTCGGCAGCGGCAGCGAACTGCTGGCATTGTGCGAAAACGGGTCCGGGCTGCAGGCGGCCGCGCTGCTCGCTCCCCAGGGGCGCGCACGCTGGGCCACCTTCCAGCCGGCCCAGGCACCGGTTGCCCCGTGGCTGCAGCGGCCCGGGGCCGACACCGCGCTCCTGCTGGCCAGCCTGGTCCGGGCCCTGCCCGGCTGCGCGCTGCTGGTCGGACTGGCCCAGTGCGATCCCTTCCTGCTGGCACGCCCCCCCGCCAACCGCCTGCAGCGCAGCAGCGACTACATCGACACTGCCCGCATCACCATCGATAGCGACTTCGACAGTTGGTGGAACAGCCGCGGCAAGAATCTTAGAAGCAACCTCAAGAAACAGCGCAACCGCCTCGCCGCCACCGCCGTCGCGACCCGGCTCGAGGTGTGGCGCGCGCCGGAACAGATGACGCAGGCGGTGGCCGATTACGGCCGCCTCGAGAGCACCGGCTGGAAAGGACGCGCCGGCACGGCGGTCACGGCGGACAACCAACAGGGCCGTTTCTACCGCGCCATGCTGGAAGCGTTTTGCACGCGCGGCCGTGGCAGTGTCTACCGCTATTACTTCGGCGACGACCTGGTGGCGATGGATTTCTGTATCGAGGACCGCGATTGCATCGTGGTTCTCAAGACCGCGTACGACGAAAGCGTCCCGAAGCATTATTCGCCGGCCCTGCTGATGCGCGAAGAAGCCTGCCGCCGCCTGTTCGACGATGGCCGGCTGCGGCGCATCGAGTTCTACGGCAGGGTGATGGAGTGGCACCGGCGCTGGACCGACGAGATCCGCACGATGTATCACCTGAACCATTTCCGTTGGCCAATCTTAAATATTTTGCATGGTTTGCGCGGGCCGCGCGATATCGTTGTACCCGAATCGGAAACGCCCTGATAATGGCGACCCCATCCTTGCAATTAAGGCCGATCGATTAATGCAGCTATTAATAGGTTTAATCGCTGGGCATGTATATTGATGTTCCATTACAATGACGCCCCATGAAGATCAAACCTTCCAAAAGCCTGCACATTGAATACTTTATATTCTCCGGATTCCCGTCCTGTTAATTAGTCAATCTTTTGATTGGCCCGGATAAGCCCGCATCACCGTCCAGTGTTCGTCATCCATGCGGCCGCAAGGTTATTGCGTGACCGCGTTTGCCCTTGTCCGGTCCAGCGTCTCGGCACCACGGCACCACACTTTACCTATGAAAACAAAAACGATCGTTCGTTCTTAAATCCGTAATTATTGCTATTTTAAAACAACAATTATTTCATTTTATTCACACATGTGAAAATTATTGAAACTCACATGTATCGACATAAATATTTCAAAAAAGTTTCTTAACATAGCCGGCAATATTTTTCATTTGATTGTTAATTCATATGAAATTTCCGATACCAATAATGGAACTATTCGTTGTTTTTGAGTGAAATCTTTGGGTTTTTGCGGAGAAACAGAACACGGAATATGTTGACGGGAGTAAAGTTAGATTCTCTCGTGAAATTTCTTTGGCGAATAATTTCCCATCCTCATGAAACCGAATACTCAAATGCATACTCAAAGTTTCAAGGCTGCGCCCGGCGCACGTTTCAACACTGTCCAGATCGTTTCCGCCCTGTCCATCGCAGCCATGCTGACCGCTTGCGGCGGCGGTAGTGCAAGCGGCACCGGCACCGATAGCTCGGTATCGCTGGCGTCGATCACGAGCGGCCACACCCCGACTCCGGCGACCCCGACCGCAACTGCACCGCTGACGCCGATCACGACCCAGCCGACGCCCAGCACGCCGGCCTCGGCGGCGACCCTGACCGATATCCGCCTGCAGAATACCGGCGCGGCCCAGACCAATGTGCCGTTCACCTTCGGCCAGGTATTCATGGCTGGTGCGATGAAGCCTACCGAAGGCCTGGCTGCCAAGCTGGCCGACGGTTCGGTACTGCCGCTGCAGGTCGACGTCAAGGCCACCCATGCCGACGGCACTGTGCGCCATGCCATCATTTCCGGCGTGCTGCCGACGCTGGCGGCAAGCCAGACCGCAACCCTGCAACTCGTCAAGGGCGCGGTGTCGCCGAAGAGCAGCGTAACGCCGCAAAGCCTGGTGAATGCCGGCCTGACCGGCAAGGTCACCGTCAAGGTCCAGGGCACGGAATACACGGCATCCCTGGCCGACGCCCTGGGTTCGACGCCGGTCAACTGGCTGTCGGGCAGCATCGCCAACGAATGGGTCGTCGAAGCACCGCTGAAAGACGCAAAAGGCAATGCCCATCCGCAGCTGACCGCACGCTTCGATGTACGCTGGTATCCGGGCCTGTCGAAACAGGCGCGCGTCGAGTTCGTGATCGAGAACGACAAGACCTTCACACCCGCCAACCGCTTTACGTATAACGTCGATCTGGAACTGGGCGGCAAGTCGATCTATTCGAAGAACGGCCTGACCCAGTACCACCATTCGCGCTGGCGCCAGCTGGCATGGTGGGATGCGGCGAAGCAGCCCGCCGTCAATATCCAGCACAATACCGCTTACCTGATCGCGACCAAGGCCGTGCCGAACTTTGACACCAGCTTCGCGCCGTCGGAAAACGAACTGGCAGGCCTGGCCGGCTCGATCAACAGCGGCAACACCGGCCCGATGACCATCGGTCCCGTCACCGGCTACATGGCCATGACCGGCGGCCGTGGCGATATCGGCCCGCTGCCGAGCTGGTCCGTGATGTATCTGCTGTCGATGGACAAGCGTGCCAAGGACGTGATGCTGGTCGCGGCCGACGGCTCCGGTTCGTGGTCGATCCACTACCGCGACGAAAAGACGAGCTATCCGGTCCGCACCGACACGCCGCAAAACAGCGGCATCACGCTGCACCCGAACCTGGACTGGCGCGGCCCGTTACCGGTGCCGCGCGCCGTCAACAATGACAATACGCTGCTGGAAACCGCCTACGCCGACGATACCTCGCACCAGCCCTCGCTGGCCTACCTGCCGTATCTTGTGACCGGTGACTATTATTATCTGGAAGAGCTGCAGTTCTGGGCGTCGACCAATCCGCTGAACACGGATCCGGACGCTTCCGGCAATGGCAGGGGACTGGTGCGCTGGCAGCAGGTGCGTGGCCAGGCCTGGTCGCTGCGTACGCTGGGCCATGCCGCGTACATCACGCCGGACGCGCATCCGCTGAAGAGCTTCTTCAGCAACCAGCTCGACGCCAACTTGGATTTCTACAACACTAATTACGTCGTTCGTAATCCCAACAAACTGGGTGCATATGACGGTTCGGGCGAACAGACCTTCGAAGCGCCGGCATCGGCACCGTGGCAAGACGACTTCCTGACCTGGACCTTCGGTTACCTGACCGAACTCGGTTACACCAAGGCCGCGCCGATCCTGAAATGGAAAGCTCAATACCCGGTCGGCCGCATGGTAGCGCAAGGTTACTGCTGGATCGTCGGCGCGCCATACACCATGAAGTTCCGCGACGCCTCGGGTGCGGTGGTCGACAGCTTCGAGAAGCTGTACCAGTTGAACTACGGTGGCGACTTCGTCTACAACGATGACATTGCCTACTTGCCGAATCCGGATGGCGTCAAGTTCTCCAGCCTGCCTTGCGGCAGCCAGGCCCAGGCCGACTGGATGACCAAGATTCACCGTTACACCTGGGTGCAGGGCCAGATGGTCGGTTACGCGGATTCGCCGCTGGGCTACCCGGCCAACATGCAGCCGGCTCTGGCGGTCGCTGTCAACTCTGGTCTGCCAGATGCGGCCAAGGCATGGCAGGTCTTTAACGGCCGTGCCAAAAAGCCGGACTACAAGCAAGCACCACAGTGGGCTATCATTCCACGTTAATCAAGACTGCCATTTGAGTCGAGTCGGGCTCCCGGGGATTTCCGCGGGAGCCCGGCGCGCTTTTATGGCCGTCTTTTTCCTATCGGCGGACATATATGCACACTCAATCAAATAAGCCAGGCATCCTGTTTACCATGCGCTATCCGGACGACACCGGTTATGTATGGAATTACATTGCCGGCGTACGTGACCGCGCCAGCAGTCATCTGCTCGACCTGGCCACGCCTTACATGGCGTTTCCCAAGCTAACGGGCAACCCAAGCTACCTGCCTCAATACGTAAATCCGGTGGAGCTCGATTGCTACGACAATTCGGCGGCCGGTCGCGCGGCACTGGCTGATTTTGTAAAGCGCCACAATATCAAGGTCGTGGTCTTCATGAGCGCCCTGCCGCAGACGGTCAGCCTCGACCTGCTGCGTAAGCTGGGCGTACGCACTGTGAATACCGAGGACAATGGCTTCGATCCTAACCAGCGCGACGGCGTCGCCAAGCGCAGCCTCAAATTCCTGATACGGCGTGTACTACGGCGCCAGTCGCATGACTTACACTTGGCCAACTCCAGCGCCCAGTTCGACTTCCTACTGAATTACCAGAAGCTACCCCGCGACCGCGTCGCCCTGATGAAGAATTCGGTCGACTGCACCCATTTCTGCCCTGGCAACCGCCAGACGGCACGCGCCCAAACCGGGCTCAACCCGGACCGCTTCTGGATTCTCGCCGTGGCCCAGGCACGGGTCGAAAAGCGGATCGAACGCCTTATCCAAGTAATGCACGACGTAGTGCAGGCACGTCCGCAGGCACAGATCGGCTTCGTATATGTCGGTGACGGCGCGGCAGTCGAGGCATATAAACAACAGGCTGCGGCACTCGGACTGCAGGACGTATGCGTGTTTGCCGGGCGCCAGAACGATGTACGTCCTTACTTCCGGGCCTCCGACCTGATGGTGCATGGTGCCGAAGTCGAGAGCTTCGGCTTGGCTATCGTCGAGGCCATGGCCTGTGGCATCCCTGTGGTTGCCTGCGCGGCCCCTGGACCGAAGGAAACCATCATCGACAACCATACCGGCGCCCTAGTCCCAGTCCACGACTTCGACGTATTTACACAAGCGGTGCTGCGCTACATTGATGATACAAAAACAACAAGAATTCACGGGGAGAATGCTCGTGCGCATGTCGATGCAGCATATAATGTTGTGCGTCATGGAAAGGAATTCGCAGAACATATCGCGCGTTTCCTTTGATCTGCAACTTTAGGAGTGAGCAAGGATGTCTTTAGTCAGCCGGGTAATCCAGCGTATCAAGAGGGATTATTTCCGATCGCAGTACCAGAAAGTGACGCGTGAAATTCTGGCCACGCCTGCACTGCAGCGTGGCAGCCTGCCGTTCACGGTGCTGTCGATGGTGCACCAGCGCGACGTCCAGTCCTATCTCGTCGCGGTCAAGTCCTTCGCCCACTTCCTGAATCCGCAACGCATCGTCGTGGTCTGCGACCCCACGATCGGCGACGCGGACCGTGCCGTCCTGCGCCAGCACGTGCCGCACATCGAGCTCCACGAAGCACACGAATTCGTGCACCCGGACATTCCCCGCGGCGGCACCTGGGAACGGCTGTTCGCCATCGCCCACATGGTGCAGGACAGCTATGTGATCCAGCTCGACGCCGACACCCTGACCGTCAAGCCGATCCCCGAGGTGCTCGAGGGCATCCGCGCCGGCACCGGCTTCGTGCTGGGCGAAATGCCGGATACGCCGATCCGTTCGCTGGCGGCCACGCGCGAGTATGCGCTGCCCTGGATCGAACCGGGCGTGCATGTCCAGGCCATTGCCGAAGTCGAGATGGTGAATGTCGGCCTGCCGGCCGGCGCGCGCTACATCCGCGGCTGCTCGGGCTTCACCGGCTTCCCGCAAAGCGCGGGGATGCATGACAGCATGCTCGATTTTTCGCGCCGGATGACGGCCAAGCTGGGTACCGACTGGAAACGCTGGGGTACCGAACAGGTCACCTCGAACTATCTGGCCAGCAACGCACCGGGCACGTGCGCGCTGCCGTTCCCGAAATACGGCACCCCCGACTGTGCAACGGCCGATACCGCGTTCCTGCACTTCATCGGCTCGATGCGCTTCGTCAACAACGCTTACGAAGCCACCTCGCGCCACGCCATCCGGATGATCAGCAACGCACCGGCCTGACCTGGTTATTTTTCCCGTTTTCTAAGAGTCGTTATTCCCATGGCAGATTTGCGTCGTTCGCTGATCATTAATTTTGTATCGTCATCCGGCGCGACGATTCTGCAATTCATTGTCAGTATCATCCTGGCACGCATCCTGAGCCCGAGCGAGATCGGCGTGTATTCGATGACGGTGGTGTTCGTCAACCTGGCGCACGTGTTCCGGGATTTCGGTGTGAACGCCTACCTGCAGCGCGAAGACAACCTGACGCCCGACAAGATCCGTTCCGCCACGGGCGTCGTCTTCACCTCGTCCTGGCTGATCGCCACCTCCCTGTTCATCGCCAGCGGCTGGCTCGGCGACTGGTTCAAGGAACCGGCCATCGTCCCGGTCATGCGGGTGCTGGCGATCGGTTTCTTCTTCATTCCGTTCGGCGCCGTGACCAGCGCCCTGCTGAACCGCAATTTCGAAGCGAAAAAGCAGGCCTGGGTGAATTTCGTCGGCACCACCAGCTTCTGCGTCAGCTGCCTGGTCCTGGCCAAGATGGGCTTCGGCAGCATGTCGCTGGCCTACGCCAACCTGATCAACATCATCGCCTGCGCCCTGGCCTATATTCCGCTGCGCCAGAAAGACCTGCCCTGGCTGCCATCCTTCAAGCATTGGCGCAGCGTCGCCAATTTCGGCATGGGCTCGCTGCTGTCGAGCTGCATCGGTTCGATCAATGGCGCCATCCCGGATATCCTGCTGGGCAAGCTCGGCAACGCACGCAACGTCGGCCTGCTCAGCCGTGCCAATTCGACCGTGACGATTTTCACCTACGTGGCCGGTTCCACCGTCAGCTACGGTGCCGTGTCCTACCTGGCCCAGACCTATCACCGCGGCGAATCGCTGGTACCGATGCTGTCGCGCGCCACCGTCCTGCTGACCGGCGTCGGCTGGACCGCGTTCGCGCTGTCGGCGGTGCTCGGCTACGACATCGTCGGCGCCCTCTACGGTCCGACCTGGCTGAGCTGCGTGCCGGCGATTGCGCCGCTGGCGCTGGCGGCCGCGGTCGGCATGATGTTCCACTATATTCCCATGGCCGTGACCGCGATCGGCCGCCCCTACCTGAGCGCGGTACCGACCACGGTCATGGTGGTGGCCCGTATCGCGTTCGGCGTGCTGCTGTTCGATGGCAGCCTCGACCACTTTGCCTGGGCCCTGTGCCTGGCCACCCTGGCCACCGCCCCGGCCCAGGCTTCCCAGCAGCGCCGCCTGTTCGGTTTTACTACGCGTGCCTTGCTGCGCGCGGTGGCGCCGAGCGCCGTGGTGGCCGCCGGCACGGCGGCGGCCAGCTACGTCCTTGCACAATTGATACCGCACACGCTGGCGCCGCTGGTGCGCCTGCTGATCATGGCGCTGCCGCTGGCCGCGGTCTGGTACGCGATGCTGCGCCTGACCCGCCATGAGCTGGTGGACGAACTGCATCGCCTGGCCGCGCCGGTCAAGAGCTGGCTGATGCTGCTGCGCCCGAATGTATAATCGATTGCCGCTGTCCGGACCGGATCCGGCGCGCTTTCCCAACCACCACGCACTGTTATGTATCTCGACGAAGTAAAGACCATCCTGATTGATGTCCTCGGCCTGGGCCAGGCCGGTGCGCAACTGCACGCCGATTCGCCCTTGCTGGGCAGCCTTCCCGAGCTCGACTCGATGGCGGTCGTCAGCCTGATCGCGGCCCTCGAAGAGCGCTTCGACATCGCGATCTCGGACGACGACATCAGCGCCAGCACCTTCGAAACCCTGGGCAGCCTGTCCGCCTTCGTCGCCCGCCAGCAGTCTGCATGACGACCAGGGCGGGCGGAACCGGTGCCGAACCGTTCTTCCTGAAGAGCGGAGCGGGCCAGCGTTTCTGCCTGTTCCATCCGCCCGCCGGTGCCTGCCGCGGCGCGGTGCTGTACGTCCACCCGTTTGCCGAAGAGATGAACCGCTCGCGCCGCATGGCCGCGCAGCAGGCGCGCGCGCTGGCGGCCCTCGGTTACGGCGTGCTGCAGCTCGACCTGCTGGGCTGCGGCGACAGCAGCGGCGACTTCGGCGATGCCCGCTGGGAAGCCTGGCGCCAGGATCTGGCGGACGGCGCCGCCTGGCTGCGGCAACGCCTCGACCGGCCGCTGACGCTGTGGGGGCTGCGCCTGGGCGCCCTGCTCGCGCTCGACTACGCGCGCAGCGCGTCCGATCCGGTGCAGCGGCTGCTGCTGTGGCAACCGGTGTTGAACGGCGCCACCCACCTGACCCAGTTCCTGCGCCTGCGCACGGCCCATGCCATGCTCGACGGCGGCACGGCAGCGCAGACCGGCACCGATGCCGCGCGCCTGACCCTGCGCGCCGGCGACCCGGTCGAGGTGGCCGGCTACACGCTCGACCCGGCGCTGGCGGCGGCACTCGACGCGCTCGACACGGCCGAAGCGATGGCGCCGTCCTGCCGCGTCGACTGGTTCGAGGCGCTCGGCAGCTCGGCGCAGACACTGCCGGCAGGCGCGGCGCGCGTGAGTAGCGCCTGGCAGGCCGGCGGCGTCGACCTGCATCTGCACCCGCTGCCCTGCCCGCCATTCTGGACCACGCCCGAGATCACCGAATGCCCGGCCTGGCTGGACGCGACGTCGGGCGTCATGCAGGGGGACCGATGAGCTTCGACGAAAGCGCACTGGCCTTTCGCTGTGGCGACGACCAGCTGTACGGCGTACTGAGCCTGCCCCATGCGGCTTGCACCCGGGGCGTACTGATCGTCGTCGGCGGTCCGCAATACCGTGCCGGCAGCCATCGCCAGTTCACCTTGCTGGCGCGCAGCCTGGCCGCCAACGGTATCGCCGCCATGCGCTTCGATTACCGTGGCATGGGCGACAGCCAGGGCCCGATGCGCGACTTCGACAACATCGACGACGACCTGCGCGCCGCGATCGACGCTTTCATGGCGGCCGTGCCCGGCATGCGCGAGGTCGTGCTGTGGGGACTGTGCGACGCCGCCTCGGCAATCGCCATGTATGCCGCCGGCGACGCCCGCGTGAGCGGCCTGGTGATGCTGAACCCATGGGTACGGACCACCGAAGGCATTGCCCGCGCCACGCTCAAGCATTATTACCGTGGCCGGCTGATGGAGCGCGCGTTCTGGGCCAAGCTCCTGCGTGGCCGCTTCAACCTGGCGCGTTCGCTGACGTCGATGGCCGCGCTGGCCCATGCGGTTCTCAAGCGTGGTCGCCGCGACGAAGCCGCCCGTCCGCCACTGCCGGAGCGCATGTGCGCCGGCATCGGCGCGTTCAAGGGGAAGGTCATGATCATCACCAGCGGTGCCGACCTGACCGCACGCGAATTTTGCGACGTCAGCAGCGCCACCCCGGCATGGAAGCGCCTGCTCGAGGCGCCGCGCGTGACCCGCCACCAGCTCGACAAGGCCGACCACACGTTCTCGCGCCGGGCCTGGCGCGACCAGGTGGCGGACTGGACCTGTGCCTGGGTAAGCGCACATGATGCCGAAAAGCCGCAACGCACTGCTGCCCATCGTCCCCATAAAGAAATATACTGATGATCTTGCCTGGATTATCACGTGCCGTGCAGCTATATCGTGATAAACTTGCAACATTAATTGTCAATCTGTCCTTTACGTCTGCCTGCAATGTCGATCAAATCTCTGCTGATACCCAAACTGAACCTTCCGCCCAAGCGTGAGCGGCTGGAAGCACTCCCGCAAGGCACTGCGATCCCGCGTATCATCCATCAGATCGGCATGCGTCCGGCATTCGAAAACCGGAAGATTCCACCGCTGTTCGAAGAGAACATCGCGAAGCTGAAAGCGCTGAATCCCGGCTGGGAATTCCGCTTTTACGATGACGACGACATCGAAGCCTTCATCAAGGCCAACTATCCGCCGCAGATCCTGGAGTACTACCACCGCATCGACCCGCGCTATGGCGCGGCGCGTGCCGACCTGTTCCGCTACCTGCTGCTGTACAAGGTCGGCGGTGTCTATCTCGACATCAAGAGCGGCGCCAAGCTGCCGTTCGATTCGGTGCTGCGTCCGGACGACGTCTACATTCTTTCGAAATGGCACAGCGCCGACGGCCTGTTCGAGCACTGGGGACAGGTGTTCGACTTGCGCGACCTGATGGGCGGCGAATACCAGCAGTGGCACGTGATCAGCGCGCCCGGCCACCCCTACCTGAAGGCGGTGCTGGAACAGGTGCTGTCGAACATCGACACCTACGATCCCTACCTGCACCAGACCGGCAAGCGCGGCACCCTGCGCCTGACCGGTCCGGTACCCTACACCGTGGCGATCGAACGCATCCGCGAACAGCACCCGCATCGCACCGTCGACGGCCGCAACGTGTTCGGCCTCGAGTACAACATCATCGACGGCGACCAGGGCCACGTGAAGGTCTTCAAGGGCCATTATTCGCTGCAGACCGCGCCGATCGTCCGCATGCGCCCGCTCAAGCGCCAGATGAGCCATGTCTACAAGATGGCCCAGCTGGCCTATGACCGCATCCTGCGTCCCTACACCGACGCCAAGCTGCCGCCGATCGAAAAACCCGCGGCCGTCCTGGCACGCGAAGCGGCGGAAGCCAAGCAGCGCGAACTGAAAAAGCTGGAGCAGGCTAAAGGCGGCTAAGCCCGCGGCGGCGCGCCGGCGTCGCCGCGCGCCTCAAGGCCCGGACGTGCCGCGGCAGGCGGCGAAGTCGTCGAAGGCGCCGTAGGCCGTACCTTGGCCGGCGCCGCACAGATCCTGGCCCTGGCGCCCTTGCGCACGTTGCGGCTCGGCGCCGCGCCATCCGAAATCCCCTTCCAGCGGCGCCCGGAACAGGGACCGCACCGGGTGGTAGCCGACATAGGATTGCCATAGCGGCGTGGTGCGGTTGTCCCCCAGGTGCAGCAAGCCGCCGTTGCGGCTGCGGATCGGACCGTCGACCAGGTTGCCGTCCAGCTGTGCGCTGCTGGTGGCGAAGCGCACGTCGACGCCGGTGGTATCGACCAGCGTGTTGTCGATGACGCGGCTGTCCGAGGCGCTGTTCAGGTAGATGCCGACGTCGGAACAGGCCGCGATCAGGTTGGCGCGCAGTATCCCGCCCTGCTGTTCGCTGATGCAGCGGCGGTCGCGGCAATACTCGTAACCGGTGCCGCCGCCGCCGAGCGAGAGGCCGACCCGCTGGCCCGGCTGCCCGCGCAGCTTGTCCTCGCACCACACCAGATTGCGCTCGAACACGTTGGCACTGCCCGCTCCCTTGGCGAAGGCGCCGTAGCTGACCTGGTTGCCGTCGAGCTTGACGAAATCCTTGATGACATTGGTCCGGATCTGCCAGCGGCTGGCCGCCACCAGGTCGATCGGCACCACCGGGTTGCCGGTCCGGCGCGCGTGGGTGTTGTACAGCGTGTTCGATTCGATCAGGCCATCGTCCGGGAAATTCTCGCCGGCGCCGTTGATCTTGAAGTGCGCGTTGAAGTCGGCGATCTTGTTGTTGACGGCGGCGAAGTGGCGGCCGGCGCCGACCACGTGAAAGGCGTGTTCGCAATAGGTGTCGTCGCCGCAGACACCGCGGATCGCCAGGTTCTCGAAGCGCCACCAGGGCGCGCTCACGCGAAACCCCTCCTGCTGGTCGAACTCGACCTGCACGCTGCCCGGCTGGGCGGCACGCACGACGATCGGATCGTCGGGGCGGCCCGGGCGGTCGGCGTCGATCGCCCGCCCGGAGAAGCGGTAGGTGCCGGGCAGCAGGGTGATCACGTCGCCGGCCTCGGCCTTGCCGATGGCGGCGCGCAGTTCGTCGGGCGTGCCGACCAGGACACTGCCGGGCCGCTGACCGCCGGCCGGGTGCGCCTGGGCGCCCAGCACCAGCGCCAGCTCGGGAGGCGGCAGCGCCGGGGCGCCGCGGTCCAGTTCCAGCAAGGTCCGGCTGGCAAACTGGCCCAGCCCGACGATGGTCGGGTTATGGCCGCTGCTGCGTTTCTCGACGTAGGGCGCAAGCGCGCGCGGCGCCACGCCCAGGTGCTCGATCACGACGGCGGCGCCGACCAGACCGGCCACAGCCAGCGCGGCGGCGCCCAGCAGCAGGCGGCGGCCGGTGCGGCTGCGCTTGGCGCTGGGCTTTCCCGTTGAGCGCTTCTTCAAGCGTTGACCTTGATGCCGTGCCGGCCCATCAGGTCGTACATGGTCGGACGGCTGATGCCCAGCACCTCGGACGCCTTGACGATGTTGCCGTCGGTACGCGCCAGCGCCTTGACGATGGCTTTATATTCGGCCTCGTCGCGCACCTGGCGCAGGTTGAGCGGCTCTTCTTCGGCGCCGCTCTCGGGCAGGCCGAGGTCGTCGGCGACGATGGTGTTGCCATCGGCCATGATGACGGCGCGCTTGATGCAGTTTTCCATTTCGCGCACGTTGCCCGGCCAGGCATAGCCCTCGATCGCCGCCAGCGCGTCGGGCGCGAAATGCAGCGACGCGCGCGATTCCTGGGCGCAGAATTTATTCTTGAAATGGTGGGCCAGCAGCGCGGCGTCGCCTTCTCTCTGGCGCATCGGCGGGATGTTGACCACGATTTCCGACAGGCGGTAATACAGGTCTTCGCGGAAGCGGCCCTGGGCGCACAGGTCCTTCAGCTTCTGGTGGGTCGCGCACACGATGCGCACGTCGACTGGGATTTCCTCATGGCCGCCGACGCGCTCGATCACGCGCTCCTGCAGGAAGCGCAGCAGTTTCGCCTGCAGCGCCATCGGCAGGTCGCCGACCTCGTCGAGGAAGAAGGTGCCGCCGTGGGCCAGTTCGACTTTACCCTTGGTCTGCTTGGCGGCACCCGTAAAGGCGCCCTTTTCGTAGCCGAACAGTTCGCTTTCGAGCAGGTTTTCCGGAATCGCCGCGCAGTTGATCGCCATGAAGCGGCCCTTGGCGCGCGGCGACAGTGCGTGCACGGCGCGCGCCAGCACCTCTTTACCGGTGCCGGATTCGCCCAGCAGCATCACCGAGGCCGAGGTCGGCGCGACCTTTTCCACGGTGCGGCACACCTTCAGCATGCCCGGATCGCGCGAAATCACGCCGGACAGCGGCGAATCCGCCTGCGATTGCTGCATGCGGCGGTTTTCCTGCTGCAGGGTGTGCAGGAAGAAGGCGCGCTGGATCACCAGGTTCAGCACTTCCGGATCGACCGGCTTCTGGTGGAAATCGTAGGCGCCCATGCCGATCGCCTTGACGGCATTGGCATGGTCCTGGTTGCCGGTCAGGACGATCACGCGCGTGTCCGGCGCCAGCGCCAGGATCTGCTGCAGCGTGGCCAGGCCTTCGGTCGAGCCGTCCGGGTCGGGCGGCAGGCCGAGGTCCATGGTGCACACGGCCGGTTCGTGGCGGCGGATCTGGGTCAGCGCCGCCTCGCGGTCGCCGGCGACGACCACGTCGTAGGCATCCAGGCTCCAGCGCAGCTGCTTCTGCAGGCCCGGATCGTCTTCAATGATGAGCAGTTTCGGTTTGGTTTGGGTCACGGATGTCCTCTGGTCAAACGGGCGTTCAGGTCATGGCCGGCGCCGCTTCGCGGTAAGGCGGCAGCACGACCCGGAACGTGGTGCCGAGCGAGGGACGGCTGCTCACTTCCAGCGCCCCGCCCAGCTCGGTGATGTATTCGCGGCTCTCGAACACGCCAATGCCCATGCCTGCCGACTTGGTCGAGTCGAAGGGCTTGAACAGGCGCTCGCGGATGAACTCTTCGCTCATGCCTTCGCCGGTGTCGCTGATTTCGATCTCGACCGCGTCCTGCGGGCGCTTGTCGTCCTTGCGGATGCCGACCCGGATCATGACATGGCCGTCGCGCGGCGTGGCTTCGATCGCATTCTGGATCAGGTGCCCGACCACGCGCTCGAGGCGCTCGCGGTCGGCCAGCACCTTCAGGCCGGGCGCCTCGACCACCAGCTGCGGGTGCGGCTCGAAGGCGCTCTTGAGCGCCACCGCGCCGCGCACCACCTGGTCGATCGCCAGCGGCAGCTTGTTGTCGGCGTTCTCGGTGCGCGACAGCTTCTGCAGCAGCAGCTTCATCTTCTGCACCGAGTGGTTCAGGGTTTCCAGCATGTCCTGCTGGAACTCGGGATTGTTCTTGTGCTTCTCGGCGTTGGCGTTCATCAGCGACAGCTGGGCCACCAGGTTTTTCAGGTCGTGCACGACGAAGGTCGACATCCGGTTGAAGGATTCGAACTGGCGCGCCACCATCAGCGCATTGGCCGCGTCTTCCTGGGCCAGGTGGCTGGCGGCCTGGCTGCCGGCGATTTCCAGCAGGTCGAAGATTTCCCAGTTCAGCTTGAGCGGGCTGCGCGCGCGCTGCAGCACCACGAAGCCGAACAGCTTTTCGTGCAGCATCAGCGGCACCACGATCCAGCGCCGCGGCAGGTCCAGTAGCCAGTCGGGCACGGCCAAACCCTCGTATTTGTCGGGGCTGTCGACGTATTCGTCGAGGTCAATGACCCACTGGGTGCTTTCCAGGAACTGGCAGAACGGCGAATGCTCCGGCTCGACCGCGTCGGCCGCGGGCGCCTGCCAGTAGGCACGCGGCGCGAAACGGGCGCCCTCGCGCTGCCACAGCACGCCACCCGGGCTTTCCACCAGCGCCGCCAGCGCCTGGATCGCACGGTCGCCCAGGTTCGGCCCGCGCTCCGACAGCGTGCGCGTAAACCGCATCCACTCTTCGCGGTAGTCGTAGTTGTAGCGGAAAAAATGCTTGCTGATCGAGACCTTCAGCCAGGAGCGCGCCGTGCCCGAGAACAGGATCACGCCCAGCAGGCAGACCGCGCCGAACAGGAAGCCGGTCTGCATCACCGTGCCCCAGCGTCCGCCGACGTAGCGCAGGTAATAGCCGACCGTGCCCATCGCCAGCAGGTAGATCGCGGAGCCGAACAGGGCGGCCGAATGGAACATCACGCGGCGCGACACCGAGAACGAGGTGGTCCAGGAACGGCGGCGCGTCAGCGAAGCCGCCACCAGCGGCACCGTCAGGGCATTGACGACGCCGCGTGCGGTCCACAGGTCGGGATTCGGCTCGCGGAACAGCATGGTGTTGCTGTACATATAAAAATCGTAGGCGAACATGCCGCACACGCCGAGGCAGACGAACTTGGTGGCCCAGCGCTCTTCGATGGTTTTATTGCGGTAGGCCTGTTCCACCAGCAGCATGCCGTACACCGACAGGCCGACGAAGGCGGCCAGCATCGGCAGGCTGCCGAACGCGACCAGGAGACCGGTGCCGTGGCCGACCAGCGCCAGGGCGAGCACCACCACCAGCGTCAGGTAGCAGGCGGCGGCGATCGCCAGCGAACGGCGCAGGCGGCCGGCCTCGTTGCGCCAGTGGCCGTGCAGCGCCACCAGGAACAATGCCCAGGCACCGTCGCGTACCACTTCGAGCAGGCCCGACAAGGGGCTCCACAGCACCCCGCGTCCCGCTTCCCAGGACAGTACCCCGGCCCACAGCGCGCTGGCCAGACAGGCCAGAGGCAGCGTGATCCGCTGGGCACGCCCGCGCCAGCCCGACAGCACGGGCAGGCCCAGCACCAGGAAACCGATGGCGGCCAGCAGGTAACTCGAGGCAGCGATGTTGGTCACGCGATCTTAGTCACGGATAGGAACGATGAACGGCCGCACAGGCGGCCGCAAGTATGAGCAAAACCGTCGGCCCGATCAACGGCCACTGCGGAACAGCACGACCTTCAGGGTATCGATCAGGATCAGGACGTCGAGGAACAGGCTGTTGTTCTTCACGTAATACAGATCGTATTGCAGTTTCTGCAATGCGTCCTCGGCCGACGAACCGTAGCCGTAGCGCACCTGGGCCCAGCCGGTGATGCCCGGCTTGACGCTGTGGCGCACGTTGTAATACGGGACCACCTCGATCAGCTGCTCGACGAAGTACTGGCGCTCCGGACGCGGGCCGACGAAGGACATCTCGCCCTTGAACACGTTGAGGATCTGCGGCAGCTCGTCGATACGGGTCTTGCGCATGAAGTTGCCGACGCGCGTGATGCGCGGGTCGTTCTGCTGCGCCCACTGCGGCTTGCCGCCCTTTTCGGCGTCGATGCGCATGCTGCGGAATTTATGCACTCGGAAGATCTCGCCATCCATGCCGACGCGTTCCTGCGAGTAGAACACCGGACCGCGGTCCTCGAACCACACCGCCAGCATCGCACCCAGCATCAGCGGGAAGGTCAGCACCAGGATGAGGGTACTGCAGATGATGTCGAAGCTGCGCTTCATGAAGGTACGCACGAAGCTCTGGTCGAAGCCGCCGCCGAACACCAGCCACGACGGCTGCAGCGAGTCGACCCGGATCTGGCAGGTTTCGCGCTCGAAGAAGGTGGCGGCATCGGTCACCTTCAGGCCGGCCAGCTTGCACTCCAGCAGTTCCTTGATCGGGAAGCCGCCGCGGCGGTTCTGCACCGACACCACGATTTCCTGCACGTTGTGGCGCCGCGCCAGCGCCACCAGCGACTCGTTCTCGCGCGCCGACAGCAGGCCGGTGGACGGCACGCACAGCTCTTCGGTCGGGGTCGGGATGAAGCCGGTGATGTGGTAGCGATGATAGCTGGCGCTCTGCTGGGCCAGGTCGCTGCATTCCTTGGCCAGCGGGCCGCTGCCGAGGAACAGGATGCGGGTTTCGAGGAAGCGCAGTTCGGACGTCTTGAAGAACACCATGCGCGACACGACGATGCCGACGCCGCCGATGCCGAACACCAGCGCCAGGATGCCGCGCCCGAAGTACAGGTCGGGCGCCACATAGAACACCAGGGTCAGGATCAGGAAGCCCATCACGAACGAGGGCATCAATTTCATGAGGAAGGGGTTGCGCAGCCCTTCGTTGAAGTCGAGCTGGTACATGCCCATCGCGCTCATGCTGAAGATGATGGCGACCGTAAACGCGATGGCCGAAGTCAGGAAGTGGTCGATGTTCGGCAGCGAAGCCCCCGGGCCCAGCTCCATGAAACGCACCGTCGCCCCGATGTAGGCTGCGCCAAGCAGCACCAGCACCTCGACGAACAGCAGAACGAATACGATCTTCGACACGTAGTGATTAGAAATCCTAAACACGATAACTCCCGGGCTTCTTCTTGATTATTTGGAAAACATGGGCGGTGTTGAGTGCCCTGGACATGTCCGCCTGCGAGTGCCGTGCATCGCCGCGGCGGAAATCGGCGTATTCCGGGCCCCGTGCAGCGGCATGCGCAAAGTTCCCGGACAGCAAAGCGTTCATCATACCGTACACGCCGTCGAGCACGCTACGAACGCACGCCAAAGCGTTGTAGACTTGATTCAAAGCATCATTTTTGGCAATCATTATCAAACGCATGCCATTCTTATAAGCGCCAGACGCTGTAGCCTGCCTGGCTGAAGGTTTTCGGGTCGAACTGCGCCTTCACGTCGATGAAACAGCCACCGTCGTTGAGCTTGGCGCAGAACTCGTCGGACGAGTGTTCCATCACCTCGCGGTGCCCGACCGCCACCACCATCGCGTCGCCGCGCGGCAGGCTGTCCCAGTTCTCCAGCTCGATCCCGTACTCGTGGCGCGCCTGGCCCGGATCGGCCAGCGGGTCGTGCACATGCACGTCGCAGCCATAGGACGCCAGCTCGTGCACGATGTCTGCCACCTTGGAATTGCGCAGGTCCGAGCAGTTTTCCTTGAACGTCAGGCCGACCACGTTGACGGTCGAGCCCTTGACGTGGAAGCCCGACGAGATCATCGACTTGACGGTTTTCTCGGCCACGAACTTGGCCATGCCGTCATTGATGCGGCGGCCGGCCAGGATCACCTGCGGGTGGTAACCGACCATCTCGGCCTTGTGCGTCAGGTAGTACGGATCGACGCCGATGCAATGGCCGCCGACCAGCCCCGGACGGAAGGGCATGAAATTCCATTTGGTGCCGGCCGCACGCAGTACGTCGCTGGTATCGATCCCGATCTTGTCGAAAATGATCGCCAATTCGTTCATCAGCGCGATGTTCAGGTCGCGCTGGGTGTTCTCGATGACTTTCGCCGCCTCGGCCACCTTGATCGCGGACGCCCGGTGCACGCCGGCCTCGACCACCGTTTCGTACAGCGCGGCGATCCGGGCCAGCGTGGCGTCGTCGTCGCCGGACACCACTTTCGGAACGGTCGCCAGCGTATGCTCGCGGTCGCCCGGATTGATGCGTTCCGGCGAAAACCCGACGTGGAAGTCACGCCGCCAGCGCATGCCGGACTGGCGCTCGAGGATCGGAATGCAGATTTCCTCGGTGGCGCCCGGATACACGGTCGACTCGAACACCACGGTCGCACCGGGCTTCATGTGACGGCCGATCAGCGTGGTGGCGCCGGCCAGCGGCGTGAAATCAGGCTGGTGGGCGCCGTCGACCGGGGTCGGCACCGCGACGATGATGAAATCGGCGGCGTCCAGGCACGCCGGATCGGTCGTGAATTCGAGCTGCGCCGCCGCAGCCAGGTCGACAGCCGCGACTTCTCCACTGGGATCGACGCCGCTGCGGTAATGTGCAATCTTGGTGGCGGACAAATCGAAGCCGAGCGTCCTGCCCCGCTTGCCGAATGCGACCGCCAGTGGCAAACCAACGTACCCGAGTCCAACTACTGCAACGACTGCTTCTGCATTCATTTTATCGGTTCCGATCCAATTTTTGCAAATTGTATAACATTTAATATAACACGGAAAAACCGATACTTCCCAGCAAAAGTACGTGGATTGTCAAATAGAAACAACAAGTTACCGGCCATGACAGGCCTTGCGACCTCCACGCGATGGTGCCTGATGCGCACCCGAGCCAAAAAATACTGCCATTTTCTCAAGGGAAGTATTCGACTACCGTGATCTTTTGGGCAACATTCTTATGCCCAGAGCATGTAATAGTATCATTTTCGACGGCGCGACCGTGGGCGCTCATCTATCGTGCGCAACATTGGAGACACAATATTGCGCATTGAGACAAATGGAGACAAATGTGCAGCAGCGCGCGTGCAGGTGCGCAGGGCAAGACAAGGAGGGAAAGGAAGAAAAGGTGGCGCGGCTGGCTGGGATCGAACCAGCGACCCTTGGCTTCGGAGGCCACTAGTCGCTACCGCGGAAACCCGCATGAACACTGCAACTCGTTGAAATTACTAGTTATTGTACTCGGCAATCTAAGGCAACGGCAGGCAGAATTAGGAAGAAATTCAATACCTTTTCTCCCCAGATTTCTCCCCATAGAGAGTTGCTCGGCTTACAATAAGCTTATCATGTGACTTGGGGGCGCAAGTGGAACAACAGATGATGCTGGACTGGGAAGAGTTCGCCAAGGGTGCCGGCCATTGGCTAGAGCTGTTCGACAAATCGTTCACGATTGATTCCGTACCGCTACACGCGCGGCCGTTGAGGTCTGCTATGTGGATGGTGGCAGACGCGATGCCCGAGCTGCCTTACGGAGACTCGAAGGACAGCAACTATTTCGAGAGGGAATGGTTCGCTGCGTTGGTTGTCGCAATCCACAAGTGGTACCAAGACCGATACGGTGCGGAAGCCTTCACTCCATCAAAAAGCATGCTGCCAGGCCTAGCTTTGTTGCACGGCACACCGATACTGCTCGAGATACGAGAGACCATCTCTAAAATCGAAGTCGAGGGCGAGAAGTCATGGTGTATCTGGCCTGACTCTATTCACGAGACCGAAACTACGCTGTCGTTTCTCCCTACGAAACCAAATCTGAACTCATTGGCCACTGACGAACGCGCAAAATTCGAGGAGAGTGTCGCTAAGATAGTAAAACGTACACGCAGCATGAACTTGGCACTACAGTCAGCAGCAGACCTCCCGGATGAAGGTAGGCAGATGGTACCAGGCATCATCCGGCACATCGAAAAAGGTGTGTCGGATATTCTGAGCCTTAAGCCGTCCAACGCGGCAGTTGCCGTTTGGGAGTTTCATCTCGCTGTAGAAAAAGCGTTCAAAGTTTACTTGCATCAGCATCGCGACAACGTAAAGACGCATGACCTGGATACCCTATCTAAACGAGCACAAAAGTTCGGTCTGACCGTTACTGAGCCAACGCTTAAAAAGCTTCCATTTTGGAAAAAATCCAGTGACTATCGCTATGCAGAAGAAGAGGTGTACATCGACTACGCTGTCGAGATGTATGACGCTACTCTTCAACTTATAGATGAGATTACTTCCAAATTACGCCGCCACATCGTCATGAACAATGCCGGAATCCTTGTGAAGAAGTCGAAGTGGGTGGGGCGTACATAGCTAATCTTCTGCTCAAGCTTTACCAGTAGCCATAGCGGGACGTCCATGGCAGCAGGCGGCGTATCCACTGCCGCATGAACAGCTGCGCCAGGTTGTCCAAGTCGGCTTGAGTGTATGGGCTCGGTTTCTGCACAAGGTGACGGTAGAGCGTCATAGTGTCCGGGCCGAAGCTGTGGCGCCCGAGGAACACCAAAGTTTCGGACAAGCCAGGAACTGGGCAGTGCGGAGTTGCGGTCGGGCTTCCGAAGTGAAGGGTAATTTGCAACGGCCAATCTGGAGCGAAGTTCGGAAGTACCAGTCGCACGAGCCCAGGGTCTACCTCCGACAGATATGCACCGCTTACGCTGTCCAGGCGCCAGGTCAGGTACCGGACAAGAACCTCGCGTTCAGTAGCATCAAATCCGATATTGATGTGAGCGTTGTACAGCTGGGCCCACATGCGAGCAAAGATAGCGTGCACGTTAATAGCTCCGCATCATCATCTGTTCGACCGCGGGGGCACCCCATGGCCAGCGCCTTTCCAGCCGCATGGCCCATTGCACTATCAGGAGCGTACCAAAAACGTCCAGCGCTTCTTGGGCGATGTAGTCAGCCCCTTGGCCGCGGTCGAGCAGCAGGACTCCTGGGTCAGAATCGTCCTCACGTGCGTACGTGAGATTCGGAGGAATAACCAGGGAATGACTGTAAATATCTCGAACGGCACCGCAGAAAAACGATACTGGCCGCGCAACGTTATTGTGAAGGTCGAGACTAAACACAAAATCATTACCACGCACCATATCGGCAATAACTATTCGAGCGTCCTGTGGAGCGCCGGTAAATGCTCGTACTTCAGCACGGCAGATAGGGTGTTTGGAGTTAAGCCACTGAGCGAATGCCATCGCGGGCGAACCGCTGTCGGTAAATGCAATACCGTATTTCTCACGTAACTCTTCTCGGGCTATATCTAATATTGTGTACTGATACTGCTCGGGAGTAGCTGGTTCAGGATTTACGTAGTCCATTGCCGATAATGACGGCGCCGCATCCATGGCGGTAAGTCCATAATCTTCCCAATTCCGTTCGTTGCTCATGACCTCTCCGGTGTTGTGGAGAGACCAGCATAACGAAAAAGAGGGCCTGTAAACAGCCCTCAGAACGTGTCAATAAAGAAATATTTCTCTAAACAAGTTTGGTGGAGATTTAGGCCTTTCCGCCCTGCTGCATGACGCCGCCAGCGGCTTCCCAAGCCTGTACATCGTCGAGTTTGTACAACACTCGACCAGCCTGTTTGAACCACGCGGGACCGCGGCCGAGGTAGCGCCAGTTGTTGATGGTGCGCTTGTTGTAAGCACGAGGATACCGGTTAGCCAAGTAAGACACCAGTTCGTCAGTTGTCATGTAGGTCGGTTGCATCGTGCACTCCGTGTAAGGTTAGTGCAACGTATAGACACCGCGTGTTTAGCTGTGTGCACGACAGCAAAAACCACGTAAACTATCGCCTATGGACAAAATTCTTTCGCTTTTCGACGAGCAGCAGGCACCTACCCCTGCGGTCTCGACACTGCCAGACAATCAAGCCGAGCTCATCATTGGCGACGTTCGCAAAGTGCTGCAGGATATCCCTGATGGGTACTTTCAAACCTGCGTGACCTCTCCTCCTTACTGGGGCCTGCGTGACTATGGGATTGAAGGACAAATCGGGGCCGAAAAGGACGTGCGTGAGTACATCAAGGACCTGGTGGCAGTGTTCCGCGAGGTGCGCCGTACGTTGGCCGACGACGGCACTCTGTGGCTCAACATTGGCGACAGCTACACGAGCGGTGGCCGCACGTGGCGCCAGGAAGACTCGAAGAATAAGGGCCGCGGCATGTCCTACCGCGCAGACACACCGGAAGGCCTGAAGCCCAAGGATTTGATAGGTGTTCCCTGGCGCCTTGCATTCGCGCTCCAAGAGGACGGTTGGTACCTTCGTACTGACATCATCTGGAACAAGCCGAACTGCCAACCAGAGAGCGTGAAAGACCGGCCAACCAGGTCACATGAATTCGTTTTCCTTCTGTCCAAGTCTGAGAAGTACTTCTACGACTGGGAGGCTGTAAAAGAGCCTGCGCTGGACAAGAAGCAAGGGACGAAGAACCGCCGGACGGTCTGGAACATCAACACTGAGCCTTACCGTGGTGCGCACTTTGCGGTCTTCCCACGCGAACTAGCCCGCCTTTGTGTTCAAGCTGGCTCGCGCGGCGGCGACCGTGTGCTCGACCCATTCTTTGGCAGTGGCACTACCGGCGTTGTTTGCAATGAACTCGGTCGGAAGTGCACTGGCGTCGAGCTCAGCCCGGAATACGCTGAGCTCGCAAAGCAGCGCTTAAACCAGCGCCGCTGAATCGAACGACCAGGTAGCGTGCAGGATACAAAGGTCTTTACGGAGGCCTTTGATTTGCAGTTTTCGCTCGGTGCCGCCGTCGAAATACAACTGGAACTTCAACTGACCATTCGCTTCGCGAACGTGGCCGTAGCCTGGCTTAGGCGTCTGCCGGCTGTCTTCCCGCATCTCAAGCTCCGCGTTAGCGCCTTCTCGCAGTAGCGTCATCGGAATCTCAACCAGCTCATACAAGAATCCGGTGGTACCTTGGCGGTGGCACCGGAACTGGAAAACTCGCTGGTAGCTATTCATGTGCGCCAGGAACTGGTCACGCAGCAGTGGCAGCTCCCACGGTCCCGAACCCAACTCCATAAATTTCGAGATGTGCAGGACGTCAGGTTTGATGGCGGAATCGGCCTGCGTTTTCAGGCTAATTGCCACGCCGTCGACGGTGATGTCGTGGCCAGGATTGCCACGCTTTGCTAGTTCGGCGGTATGGCCGGCACGGCGCAGCGCGCCCTCGAGCGCATGCTCGAACGATTCCTTCGACAGCGGCCGCTGAGCCATCGAATGGTGCGCCAGCAGGGCGTCGCCAATATGGTTCAGTCCAGCGTCCGAAATGAAGTTACTGGCAGGATTGCGGTAGCCGTTCGTCGAAGTCGATAGCTTCGCGACGACATTACGTACCAGGTCAATTTGCGTTGGAGACAGTGCCTCTAGGCCGAGAGCAATCTGCGCGATGTGCTCTTGCCGTTGTTGTTCGTCCATGATGTCCACAGAAGTTGTTTGCTGGACATTCTACGCCGCCACTGCCAGAAAACAAGTTTACTGGAGCAAGTGTATAGGTCAGGTCGGGCAACCGCGTGTAAAGCCGGTGGCTATACGTAGCTCCACCACTAAGGAGTTACGATGTTTTCTTTCATTATCACGATTATTTGTATTGCCCTTGTTGCAGCTCTCGCACCGGCGGGAATCTACAACTGGGGACAGGGACATAAAACTCCATCTGGTCTCACGGAGCGCAAGTTCTCGCCGTACCGCTTCTCGCACTTGATGTAACCGCAGCCCTCTCCGGAGGGCTTTCTCTTTTCAGGAAAAGGAAGTAATGCTAGCCAAGTTAGCTAAGCCTGGCATCACATTACTTAATCGTCTACTACTTGCTTACAATGTAACCGTAGTCGTCTAGCCACTGCTCGACACTCAGCTCAAGCGTCAAGTGTGCATTTACGACTACGTTCAAGCTTTGCGCTATCGAAATCGAGAGGTCATTAGCGCGGCAGGAAGCCAGACATTCACGTGCAGTCTTCGAAGCCAGTAGTATTTCGAGCATCGCTCCGTCACTGCAAGCGAAGTTATTTACATCATCTTTATACAAATTTTCCGTCATTGAATCTCCTGTTTGTTTTGATTAATCCTCGGTTTTTTGCGAGAGGATTTTCGTAAGCAAACTAAGACACGATGACGCAAGTATTGTAGCCAGTTTTTTAAGATTTACACAAGCTTAGCTGGTGCGCTAGCAACTGCTGTTTCGGGCGTGTAATCGCGTGTAAAGCCGGTGCCTATACGTGAAATCAACCTTCGATTTCACGTAAATGTCCACTATCAACATGCGCGACTATCAGCAGAAGCTGATGGCCGAGACCGTCCAGGCTTGCACCCAGCATCAGCGGGTGTTGGCGGTATCTCCAACCGGCTCTGGTAAGTCGGTCATGATTTCGAATCTCGTCGAGCGTGCCATCGCTCGCAAGCAGTTGACGCTCCTGACTGCACCGCGGTCAATCCTAGTCGACCAGCTGTCTAATACGCTTACCAAGTACGGGCTTGCTCACTCCTTCGTAGCGACTGGCAAACCGTACGAGCCTGGCCAACTGGTCTACGTGTGCGGCATCGAGGCTCTGCGCAAGCGCCGCCAGGCCCTGGGCCTCGATATCAACGTCGACCAGGTCATCGTCGATGAAGCGGCACACAGCTGCGCAACTACCTGGCGGGAGGTCATCGAATCGTTCGAGTTAGCCAACGTCGTCGGCTTCACTGCATGTCCGGAGCGGCTGGATGGTAGCGGCCTCGGCGACGTCTACCAGCACATGTGCATTGGGCCGACCAGCGCCGAGCTGATGGAGCGCGGCCACCTGGCCCGATACGTCGCCTACGCCCCGGTGATGCCGGACCTGAAGGGTCTCAAGACTACCGCTGGCGACTACGCCCGCGGCGCCCTGGCCGAACGCATGGATACCCCGAAGCTCGCTGGCGACCTGGTCAAATCCTGGCGCCAGTACGCCGACGGCCTGCTGACAATGGGCTTCTGCGTCAGCGTCGCTCATGCACAGCACTGTGCCGATGTATTCAACGCCGCGGGCATCCCTGCCGTCGCACTGCACGCGAACACGCCACGCGACCAACAGGACGTAGCCGTAGGGGCATTTGCTCGCAAAGAAATCAAGGTGATTTTCAGCTGCGACCTGTTCAGCGAGGGCGTCGATGTGGCCTCCTGGAGCGGCATGGACGTCCAGGTCAAATGCGTCATGCTGATTCGGCCGACGAAATCCTTGGCGATGTATTTGCAGCAGGTTGGGCGCCTGCTCCGACCGAGCGCAGATGGGCTGCCAGCGATTCTGTTGGACTTTGCAGGCAATTGCTTCACCCACGGCCTTCCGGATGACGTTCACGCTTGGTCGCTCGAAGGCAGCAAGAAGAAATCGAATGGCGAGGACGTCAAAGGCCCACCACCGCCACGCACGTGCCCTGGCTGCTTCGGCCAAGTACGCGTTGGCCCTTCGTGCTGCCCTTACTGCGGCCACGAACTGACTGCGCCGGCCGAGCTGCCAAAGATGCTGACCAAGGCGGAGCTGCGCGAGCTGAAGCGCGAAGAGATGGAAGCGAAGCGTAAGGCCAAAGAGGAAGCCAAGGCCGCCAAGCTAGCTGCGGAAGCTGCAATCAAAGCTCGCAATGCTAGCCGGCGTCAGGAGGACCGCGCGTGCAAGACGCTGGACGAGCTGATAAAGCTTGCCGAGAGCCGGACGGACTACGAGTACCCCCGGGCTTGGGCTAAGCAGCGCTGGAAAAGCATGGGGCGCTAGTCTCCACCGTGATTAGTCAAAACGGGGTCTTTGGAGTTCTTCTCAAAGGTCCCGTTGTTTTCGTGCCAGGCTGTGGCGCCTTCGATATTGCCGGCGACCAGCATGTCCACCATGGCGAGATAGTCATCTCCTCGCATGTTCTGGATGACGCGGCGCTCAATTTCGAGGAAATGCGCAGGTTGCTCGCGACGAAGGTTCAACACATGGCCGGCTAGCAGAGCGCAATAGCCCCAGTTCCCTGCCAACTCGCCGTACGTCTCGGGCATACGGCGGATACCGTGCCGGTTCAGGTACGACCGAATTTGCATCCTACCGCGTGGAGTGAATTCAATCGGGTCGTCCAGGGACTTAATGTAGTTGCCTTGCTCATCGGCTTGGCAAAGTCTGGTTACTTCCGACCAGTCAAAATCGCCGGTTTCCTGCGTGTCTTCGGCTAGGAATTTCTCGAGGTACGTTCGCTTGTCTTCAACTTGCTTGACCGGTTTAGCCGCGGCCGTCGGTAGCTTCGTAATTTTGCTCATGTGTTGATTGTAGGTAGCTACACGGGAGAACACAACTTCTCTCGTGAGCTATCAATGACGCCTGAACACAAACTCCAAAACGAAATCCGTAACGCACTGGCCGGCAAGTGCCTGCTCTGGCGCGCAAACGTCGGCCAGGGCTGGACCAGTAGCTCTAAGCCGATTAAAGCTTCGCGACCGATGTCTGTCGAGCTGCAGCCCGGCGATGTCGTGCTACGCCAGGGCCGGCCGTTCAGCACCGGCCTTCCGAAAGGCTTTCCCGACACGTTCGGCATGACGTTCGATGGTAGGTTCCTCGGCCCCGAAGTCAAAACGCCTACAGGGGTTCCGAGCAAGGAACAGCTGGCCTGTATCAACGCTATCAATCGTGCCGGTGGCCGTGCCGGCGTGGTTCGCAGCGTCGAAGATGCACTGGCATTGCTGGAGCGCGAGGTGTGAAATGGGCGACTCCAAATACGCGCGTGACCGCAAGCGCATCTACCAAGAAGCTGAGACCCGTGGCATCGGTTGGCGTAAGGCGGCCCTCAAACGCCTCAACAAAGAATACGGAGCCCAACCCATCAAATGCGCTGGCAAAGTTGTTGGCGTGCGCTTGGATGAGGACCGCGGCGTCATCTGCAAGAAAAAAGCGTTCAAGACCATGGAATTGGCCGAAGCCGCCCTGGACCAAATCGAGCGGTACCGGCTCGGAGAGGGTATCAAACCCTGTCGGATATATAGCTGTCAATATTGCGGCAAATACCATTTAACGTCCATGCAAAACTGGCAAGCTCCGACCTGATACTAGCCCACTTCGGTGGGCTTTTATATATCTTCAATATTGCTGCTAAGAAATATAACACGTGGTGACTATACATTTTAGGCACTAGCCAATATCACAAAACCCGTCACGGAGTTATATCTTGAAATACGAAGTTAATACTATTGAAGAATTCGAGAAAGCTGTTTTCGAAGCCGTCCAACGTCGCATCTTGGCATTCTCGTGGTTCACCACGTTCCCTGAATTTGATAAGCAGCTCGATACCTTTATCGCGCATATTGCAGACAGGGTGTCGCCAGAAATCGAGAGTGCATCCGCCATGTGGCGCCGTGCCTGGTTCTTCCAGCTGCAAGCCGAACTCGTCAAGTCCGCCCCGCCATCTTGGGTACAGGCCCTCCCCGCATAATTCGAAGCCCCGCATCTCGCGGGGTTTTTCATTTAAGAGCCCTAGGAGTTACCCAGGGCTCGTACCACTTCCACGCTACGCCAGGAGTCCAGGTGGCAGTGTCTGCTGTATATACTCGGCCATTGCCGGATTCGCCCGTGCACGTACCCGGCTCAGTACTTGAGTGCCCTTCTCCGCTGGGCAAACAATCAGGAATGGCGTTCCGGCCTTCGAAAGTTCTTTCACGCGCTCTTGGTCTTTTGTTCCGAACCCTGCTGCAAGGTACACGCCGAATTCGACCTGACCAGCTGTGCTGAGCAGCGCTGCATCGAAGTGTTTGTACTGGCGCTTGCTGAGAAAACCGCGGACCAGTCCACGTTGGCCAACCGGAACTAGATTAGCCTCAGCCATCAGGCGGCTGCACAGCTCAATCAGTACGTGCCGAGGCATCGCCATGTTCAAACTGAGGTCGTAGCCATGGGCAAACCAAGGCATGCCGTCGTCGGATTCCTCAGCCAGGTACTGGTCGATATAGCGCTCGATGAGCATGTCGGCGCCGGCGCGAGTCAGCACGTACGCATGCGTCACGCCGCTGAACGGCAGCTCGCGCGCCAGTACGAGTCCTTCCTTCCGAAGGCGCGTCAGCCAGGTCTGCGCGGACTTCAAAGCAGCCTTGGATGTGATGCTGTGCCAGGTCAGCATCCCGACTTCACGTGTCGTGAGATAGCCGAAAGTGCCGATGTGCGTAAGAATTGCGTAAGTAGTCGGGTTAGCGATTTTCATGGTAGCCCCTGTATCCGGGTGAGTTCGTGATAACTCGTGTAGCTACCCCAGTTTCAGCACCTGCATTTCACTCTACGGCGTCGGCTGTCCAGTCGTCATCGCCGGCGTTGAGATACCCCTGGTGAATCCTCCCGACGACTTGGCCCGGCTTCAACCCCGCCAACCGCGCTATGCGCGGGCTTGGACTTTACCCAGTCGAGTGCACAACCCTGTGCACGCGCCCTTCCCTGAGTAGCACCCTCCTTGCTTTCAAATGTCCCTCAGGCGCCCGGCATTCAGCTGGGCCTTCTGTACTGCTGCTCGATGGCTGGACCTGGGTTCAGTCGATTGCGGAGGCCAGAGAAGCGCTCGGCCGAAAGCGGGACTACTGGACTGCTGCAGTCGAGGGTGCTTGGGGCGCTAACACACGGGCGGGGCTGCGGTTCATTGAGAACAAAGGGGGTTGGTACTACTGCGTTCGAGGAGGGTTTGTTTTGGGAACAAAGAGCGTACGGGGGATTTCGCTCAGCCGCCTCCTCAATGCACGCGATTTAGGGTGACGCCGCTTCGCATCGCCCCCTGTGTTTTCTCCGCCTTCTTCGTCGGCGGGAAATCCACGGCGGCACTGCGAAGAGCGTCACCGAAGGAGGTAATAGCTCCGCCGGGGGTACCCAAAGTCGTACCCGTGCACGCTCCGCATTCGCGACGCGGAGAGTTGTAAGAAATTGTTACGAGGCAGTGTAAAGCCGTGCATTTTCGTGGAGACAGGTGCCTATACTGTTTATAAGGAAATCGAGAGGTTGGTTAGGGCAGCTTAAAGCGCCTGTATCTGCAACGGACGTTTCAAGCTGCCCTAGCTAAGCAGTCCGGATTCATTCGAATTCGGTAACGCAACAACCTCGAGGAGTATCACCATGTCGCAACACACTATCGCAAGCATTTTCCTGTTTATGTTCGTCGCAGTCCTGGTTCACACCGAAATCCATGCTCTGTATCAGGGTGTGCTCTACGGAGTGCGATTCAAAAAGGGCACCCTGCGTCAACGTGCCTGGATTGCAGTAGCGCGGTTCACGTTCGCATCGTTTATCTTTCACGAGCTGTACTGTGACGGAGAAAACATCAAGCCATCCTACCGAGTTTTTCCATTAGCGGCGGCAGCTCTCGGCATCATCATGGCGTTCGGTATCGCGCAGGCTTGTGGTCTGAATATCAGTGAGGACGTATTCGTGCCCGGCACGCTTATCGGCACCACTGCATACTTCATGACGGCTTATGGCACGGCGTTCAATGCTTGGCGCGAAATTGTGCGTACGGGTGGCACTCAAGAAACCTGGAAATACGCCTGATTCAATAATTCAAAACCCTCAACTTCGGTTGGGGGTTTTTCATTTAATACAGTATGCATTGCGCAGCCGGCACTACCGCATGAATATCGCGTATCGCATTTTTGAGAACCTGGTACGCGCTATCGGCACTTCGAACGAAACGCACCTCCAACCGTCCGCGCTGAACGATGGAGGCAGAAACACCCGGTACTCCTGCATTCACCAAGGCGACTATGCCTTCTTGGCCAGCTGGTGAGACGAGAAACGCCAGCGTGAAATCGAACCTCGACATTACAGCAGTCCGCGCTTCTTCAGCATACGCTCGAAGTCTTCTTCAGTTGGACGCGCGGCCGCATGCTCAGGCTGCAAAACCAGCCCGACCAGGGCGCCGATAACTGCGAAAAGGATGATAGTCATTTCGGTTTCCAGTGGGGTGCGTTGATAACAGGTTAACTAGGCAATCTTGAGAAGTAAAGGAAGCACTGTTTATCTGTACAGCAACTGTTGTAAACGGGAACAAAACGCGTTTTGGTGAGAAAAGGCACCCGAAGGTGCCGTCGTGGTCATGCTTGTTTTTCCCACGGAAGCTCAGGTGCTACCGGTTCGGGCAGGCTCATTGCGAACCGCTCCAAGAACTCCTGCGCGGACATACCAGCGCGGTGCGCTGCTGCGTTCAGCCGGGCGTTGGCGCTAATGGTCAGGCGCACATTGAATTGTTTGAGTACAGGTTTTGCCGGGGCTGCGGCAGGCGTAGGGGCTGCTACCGGTTTCGGCTGGTCAGCGGGTGGCCAGGAGGCGGGCTTCGAGGCTTCTGCCGGTGCAGGGGCGGCGGCTGCGGCAAGCTGCTCGTTGTGGGCCTTGGCAGCGGCACGCACTGCGTCCAGGTTGGCGGTCAGGGAGGGGGTCTGGGTTTTGGTTTTCATGGTGATACTCCGTTTGGTTCAGGTTATTTAGCGCGAATGGCTGTGGTAAGGATTTCTACGGCGAGAGCATCAAGCTCCGCGACGGCTTCATGGTTGGTACGTCCTGGCAGCTGCTTCACTCCGAGGCCGCGGGCAGCAGCTTCGCGGTACACAGTGCGGTCGCCAAGGCTGGCTTGGGCCACCGTGATGCCGGCGTCGTTAGCGGCAGACGGCCCGGTCCAGGTGCGGCGGAACACTTCGGTCAACTCAGCAGCCAGGTTCGTGTGGTTTTGCTGGTTGAGCACGACCAGGCGGGGCACGGTTGGCCGACGCAGCAGCGCGGCGATGTTCATGGCATCGGTCGCCCAGTAATCTAGGGTGCTCGGCAGACTCGGAACAACAATCAGGTCGGCACGGTCAAGCGCTGCCAGGGTTTCGGGCGCGGTTGACGAAGGCGGGCAGTCGATGATGACTAGGTCTACATCCAGCGCTTTGAGCACGGCGTCCAGGGTTTCGGCCGTAGCCGGCACTACTTGCGCCGGGAATTTGCCTTGGCCAGCCTGGGCCCACATTCCGGCGGAGCCTTGCGGGTCAAGGTCGATGACCACCACGCGGAACGTTTCGCTCGCGAGTGTGCTCGCAACGAGGAGGCTAAGGCTCGTCTTGCCGCACCCTCCTTTGTGGTTTGCTACTACTACAGTGAGTTTCATTAACAGCCTTTCTTTGATTGCATTGTTAGCGGGGCTAGCAGAAGCCCTTTACACGTATATGCACCAAAGAACACCCGCCTGCAGGCTTAAACAAGTTTGGCGAAAAATTAGTATGTTTCGTCTAATTTTGGCAACAGACAGCCGGTTTCGCGGGAGGCTAAACCCGGTCGCTATACATAGTTCCTAGCGGAGAGCATTGCGCTACACCAGCGGTCTGTGATGGGTACCGCTGTTTTCAAACCCCGGCATTCGTGTCGGGGTCTTTTTTGTCTGGGAGGGTTGTGACAGGCTCATCTATATAACCCAGATAGGTGCATATAAATTATTTTCAGATAGAAACGCCATATGACCTGAAAAACGCCCTATTTTCGGAAACGCGGTTGCTAGACGTAGGACAGGCAGATTTCGCCTGGTTCAACTGGAACCGCATCATGAACAAAAACACCATCAACATCACGCTCTCGCCGTACCGTCGCATTGCCGCGACCGGCTGCGATATCGAGGTTAAGCACGCCTCCCATCAGTTCCGCATTCTGCTCAAGAACCGCAGCGAAACCGTCGCTGTCGCGTTTGCCCCTCGCGGCAACGGGATGCATGCCGACGTCGCCCTCGAGAAAGCACGCTTGAACAGCTGGGGCCCGACTTCCGGATTCCGCCAAGTGCTGGACCAATTCGCGGACATCGCTGAGCAGCAGTTCGCTACCCATAACAACAACAATAAGTGAGCCGAACAATGAACATGACTCAAATTCTCGACGCTATCGCTGCCGCTACTTCGCTCGACGAACTGGCAGATATCATGTCGGACGTCGAGGCTAATGACGACATCCTGGCGGCGGCTGACGCGCGCAAAATCGACATCGAACTGGAAATGTCGGTGCCGACAGAAGCAATCGAAAAGCACGAGGCTCGCAAAGCTAGCACGGCGAGCTCCTCCGCTCCGGCCTCGGCTCCAGCCGCAGCTCCGACGGCGGCGCCTGTTGTTCCCGCTCCGGCCGCGCCCGCTAAGAAATCGTTCGCAATGCACGAGACCGCGGGCTTCTGGCTGTTTGACCACATCAAAACGAACGCCAAAGGCGATGTGGTCGGTCTGCAGTCGACTATCGAGAACGTCCGCAAGCTGTTCGAGCTGTACAACATCACGTGCCGTTACAACGCAATGACGAAGCGCATCGACATCCGCGTCCCTGGAGTTGACCACAAAGCAGACAATGGAAGCAATTCGGCTATCGCTGAAATCAAATCGCTGTGCCGCCGTATCGGCATGCCGGTCACCGAACTGGTAGAGTACCTGGGCGCGATTGCTGACAAGTGCGTCTATCATCCGGTACGCGAGTGGCTGGCTGGCGCTGAATGGGATGGACAGAGCCGCCTGCAAGCACTGTGCGAAACATTGCATGTGGCGCCGGGCATGGAGTCCTACCGTGACGCGATGGTGCGCCGCTGGCTAGTGAGCGCGATTGCCGCGCTGTACAGCGAGAAGGACACGGACAAATTCGAACTGGTGCTGGTGCTGGCGGGTGAGCAAGGTCTTGGCAAGACATCCTGGCTCAAGCGCCTGTGCCCGGACGTCGAAAACGCAGTCAAGGACGGCATCGCGCTGAACCCTGACGAAAAAGACAGCGTACTGCAGGCAATCAAACACTGGCTCATTGAGCTGGGCGAGCTGGACGGTATCTTCCGCAAAGCAGATATCGCGAAACTCAAAGCGTTCCTGTCGCGTACCGACGATGAGGTCCGTTTGCCATACGCGCACATGGACAGCCGCTTCAAGCGCCGTACAGTTGGTTTTGGCTCGGTAAACGGCGAGAACTTTCTGACCGACACAACGGGTAACCGCCGCTGGCTGACCCTGGCAGTGACAAGTGTGGACTACATGCACGATATCGACATGCTACAGCTGTGGGCCGAAGTACGTGCCTTATACGAAGCCGGAGAACAGTGGCACCTGACTAAGGCTGAAGAACAGATGCTGAACAGCGTAAACCGGCAGCACGAGGCTATCCAGCCGCTCGAGGAACTGCTGACCGAAGCCTTCGTGCTTCCGGAAACTGCCCCGAACCTGTCGCTCGTCGGTGTGGAGCCGGTGCCGGCGAAGAAAGCAACCAATACCATCCGGCTGACCTCGACACTGGTAGTGCGCGGCCTGGGGCTGCCAGTCGACAAAAAGAACACAAACGAGATGGCAGAACTGCTGCGCAAGCACTTTGGCCCGGAGAAGAAGAACGGCAAACTGGGCAAGTTCTGGGAGTTGACTCCCACCCGTCCTGCCAATTGGACCGCCCACGCGGCGTGATGGGAAGTAGTACTGACAAGCCGCCTTCGGGCTGTTTTGTCGTTTCTGCTGCCCAGGAAGAGTTGAGTGAACAAGTAGTAGTGAACATGTTCACCTAGATGTTCACCACCATAAGTTGTTGATTATAAAGCGTTTTTAGCTTTCTAGTGAACAAGTGAACATCTTTTAAGAGAGTTGTATTGGAATATTAGATAAGGGATAGGGGATACGTTTACGCTGCGGACTACTAAGTTCAAAAGACGTTCACTCGTTCACTCCTGGCTGAGTTTCCCTTTTAAATCAATGATTTAAGCGGGTGAACAACTGGTGACCATGTTCACTCGAGCTTGGCTAGCAGGTTTCGCTATACCTAGCCTCTACCTGTGGAGGCCGAATGGTCCACGTTTTCATCACTGTCGTGCTACTCCTGGTCATTGGCCAGGTGGTTGCCGGCCGCGCTGCCTATCTGGCTTTGCGCTCTGACCCCCATGCCCCGGCCTACCGTTGGGCCGCCCCAGTTGCAGCGCTCTTCTATGTCGCATCGGCACTCGAGCTGGCAGAAGCCTTAGCGCTTTGTGCCTATACCTAGCATTCGCCCGCCCACTTACCTGATTCCCGGAGCTGCTAGTGCCTACCCAAACTACCGAAACCCGTCTCGCGCTTGTCGAGGACCATCTCGACCGCAATGACCTGACGTTGGCGAGCATCGCTGAAACACTCAAAGCGCTGGCTCGCCTCGAGGCCCAAAACACGCGCATCGAAGACAAAATCACTCAACGAGACGCTGAACAGAAGCAGTTTCGCGCTGACGTTACCAATTCGTTTGCAGCCCTTGAAGCCCGACTCACTCCTATCGAAGGAGATATGCCCGACCTGCGCCGTATTAACAAAGCGGTCTGGGGCGCTATTCAAACCATCGGCTTTTCGCTGTTCATCGCGGTCATGGGCGCCGCCGGATTCAAGATTCTGCACTGACCCCTCAGTAGCTATACGAGGCATCTACTACATAGGTGCCCAATGGCTACTAAAAAAGCAACTCTGCCGGACCCGACGCTGCCTTGGCCTATCGCCTTGGCGGCTGTTGCGCTTATCGCTCAGGCTGAAGGCCTCCGACTCACCGCATACCTGTGCCCTGCCGGAGTGTGGACTCTGGGCTGGGGCGAGACCGAGGGCATTCGCCCTGGCATGCGCTGGACGAAAGCGCAGGCCGACCAACGCTTCTGCGACTCCTTAACCGAATGCACGCATCGAGTGCAGACCCTGTGCTCTCGATACGTCAACGGCCGCCTACACCCGGTTCCAACCAACGATAACGAACTCGCGGCTTTGGTATCCCTGGCCTACAACATTGGCCTTCAAGCTTTGGCCAAGTCCACAGTTCTTAAAGCACACCAGCGTGGCGATAAAGCAGCTGCTGCTCGTGCCTTCGCGCTGTGGAACAAAGCGACAGTCAACAAGGTTAAGCAAGTGCTGCCGGGCCTGGTCGCCCGCCGCGCTGCAGAAGCTGCACTATATCTCACGCCTGTCGTAGACCACGACACCCCGCCGGCACCGATGCCGCAGGCGGTGTCCAGCGAATCCAGCTTGGCTACCTCACCTATCGCCCAGTCCGGTGCTGTTACTGCAGGCGCCGGCGCCCTGACGCTTCTCTCGACGGTCAAAGACAACGCTTCCTCCGTGGCGGACACAGCCTCGGCTATTGCACCGGTCGCTACGCAAGCTCGCGACGCAGTACAGGCCGTATCCGGCTTTCTCGGCATTCCGACCCCGTATCTGCTCGCAGCAGCTCTGCTGGTGGCCGGCGTGGCCATTCTGGTGCACCGCTATAAGCAGCGCGCCGAAGGCTGGGCGTAATGGTCACCGCAACCGTATCCCGCGCTCTAGGGGCCCTGCTGGGCTTCCTGGGCCGTATCCCAGCTATCGCTTGGCTTGTCCTCGCCCTGGCGTGCTGGGGCGCCTATGGCCACCACCAGCACACACGGGTCGAGAAGGCCAAGCAGGCAGCCGCGTTGGCCGCTGCCCACGCAGCCACCGTGGCCAGCGAGGCCGCCCGAACCACAGAACACCAACTCACCGCCCAGGTGCAGGAGATATCCGATGAGCTCTACCGTACGCAGCACATGCGCGCTAGCACTGCTATCGCTGCTAGCAAGCGCTTGCAGCACGTTGCCACCAACACCAGCCGCAGCGCACCTGCCACCGCCGCCTGCCGCAGCTATGACGTCGCCCCCGCAGCAATCCTTTCTGACAAAGCTCGAGAGCATCTTATCGAACTCGCAACAGAAGCAGACGAAGTAGCTGACCAGCTCCGAGCCTGTCAGGCCTACGTTCGCAATGTAGTCCAGCCCAATCGGGTCACCGCACAGCCAAGCGCTGCTGCTCAGTAAACAGGCAATCCGCTGCCTTCTCAAGGCTGCTCAATTTTTAGGCAAATCGCTGCGCTTTCGCATCTGCTTAATTTTTAGGCAGCTCGGCCGCTTCCGCTTCTGCCTATTTTTTAGGCAGTTCGCCGGCCCTTCGGCGCTGCTTAATTTTTAGGCAAATTCCCAAGGTACTTCCAGAGGCCCCTGCCCTGCGGGGCCCAAAGGTCCGCGTCTTTTCGCATGTGGGTGGTTTTTTGAATTTTCTCAAACGACTACCCCTGGCTGGTTTTTCCCTATGACAACACCCTTAAACAACATCTGAAATGCCAAAAATTGCCAAAACCGACAAGGGACGCCACTTGAACCGCCAGGAAACTGCGGACTTCTTCGGCTATTCCCTTACGACAGTGGATAACTGGGTACGCGCAGGCTGCCCGGTCGTTCAGCGTGGCAGTCAAGGCGTGACCTGGATTTTCAATTCCCGGGACGTGCACACGTGGCTGGTCGACAAGGCGGTTGAGCAAGCAACCGGCAAGAAGGGCGCTAGCGGTGCTAGCAATGCTGACGAGATGAAAGGTCGTCTCGTAGCTGCACAAGCCGAGATGGCCGAACTCGAGCTGGCCAAGGCCAAGCAGGAAGTCGTCGCACTGCCCCAGGTTGAGCGCGCCCTCTCGAACGCATTCGCTGCCATCCAGGCGGGCATGCGCAATCTGCCCGCTCGCGTGGCTCGCCTCGTCATTGGCGAGACCGACGAAGTGCGATTCAAAGCTGTGCTGCTCAAGGAAATCGACCAAGCGCTGTCATCGCTGGCCGACATCAACCTCGCCGGCACCGGCGACGAAGACGAAGCCAGCATGGACCCGTCGGAACTCGACATCACCGACCTGGATGACGAGGACGAGTGATGGCTGCTCTGTTCCCAAACTGGAAGGGCATCCGCAAGGCGCTCAAGAAGGCGGCCAAGCTCCTGCGTCCACCTCCGAAACTGACCCCGAGCCAGTGGGCTGAGGCGCACGTACGCATCCCTGCGGGTAATGCCGTCCCTGGTCCTATCAATTTCGATAACGCGCCGTATCAGCGCGAAGTGCTCGACCTGATGTTTGACCCCACCTGCTCGCGTATCAGCCTGCAGTGGGGTGCCCAGGTGGGTAAAACCCAGACGGCACTTTGCGGCCAGGCGTACGCCATCGTGCACGAGCCACGCTCGCAGATGATGATGCAGCCGTCCCAGGGCGACTTGGCGACCTGGCTTGAGACCAAGTGGAACCCTCTCGCGGACGCCACGCCGGAGCTGCGTAACCGCATCGCCAAGCCGCGTGGTCGCGAGGGTGTCAACAACCGCCTGATGAAGTCATATCCGGGCGGATTCCTCATGTTCGCCTGGTCCGGCTCGCCCAAGACCATGCGCGGCCGCTCGGCACCAATGATTGTCTGCGACGAGACCGATGGCTACGCCGTCACGGACGAAGGCCATCCGGTTTCCCTTCTCTGGCAGCGTGCAGCCACCTTCGGCGACCAACGCAAACTAGTGGAAATCAGCACGCCCACCATCAAGGGCGCCTCGTACATCGAGAAGTCGTTCTTGGCCGGCGACCAGCGGCGATTCCACGTCAAGTGCCCACATTGCGAGGGCGAGCAAACGTTCAAATGGTCCAACGTCAAGTGGGACGGCCGGCGCTCGACGAGTGACGAGGACCTGGTGCACATCGAAGAACACGACCCGACCACCGCACGCTACGCATGCGAGCACTGTGGGGTGCTGCTCAATGATGGCGAGCGAATCGTAGCTATCCGCGGTGGCCGCTGGATTGCAGCGCGTCCCTTCAAAGGGCACGCGTCGTTCCACCTCAACGAAATCTACAGCACGTTCCGCAATCTGCGCGACATCGTGCAGTCGTACCTGGACAAGCTGCAGCAGGATGACCTGCAAACGTTCTACAACGTGTCTTTGGCAGAGACCTGGGAAGTCGCCGGCGAGTCGGTCGAGCCCAACGCGCTCAAGGCACGTGCCGAAACCTACGCCGCGGAGGTGCCAGAAGGCGCTATCTACCTCACGGCCGGCATCGACATGCAAATGGACCGGCTCGAAGTTGAGGTGGTTGGATGGGGCATTAACGAGGAATCCTGGTCGATTGACCACAAAATTCTCTATGGCGACCCCCTTGGCCCCGAGGTCTGGATGGAGCTCGAGGAGTACCTAGACACCGAGTGGCAACACGAGAACGGCGCCAAACTGAAGGTCCAGGCGTCGTGCCTGGATACCGGTGGCACGGCAGGCTACACCCAGGCAGCGTATGACTACTGCCGCGGAAAAGCTGGCCGACGCTTCTTTGCTATCAAAGGCGTGGGTGGCTGGGGTCGCACATTGGTTTCGCAGGCCCAGCGAAAGCAAAGCGGTAAGACCGCTCGTAAGGTCGACCTATACCTGGTGGCCGTGGACGAAGCCAAGAAATTGTTGATGCGCCGCCTGCTGCTCACCAAGCCAGGTCCAGGCTATTGCCATTTCCCTGACTACGCGCACTACGACGACGAGTTCTACGCGCAGATGACGGCTGAAAAGTTGGTGACGCGTCGTCTCAAAGGGTTCGAGAAGCCGGAATGGCACAAAACTCGCGACCGGAACGAAGCGCTGGACTGCCGGATTTACGCCCATGCGGCACTGAAACTGCTCAATCCGGACCTCTCGAAGAAAGCCCAGAAGCTGGCCGCCGCGGCGAAGCCTGCTGCTACCACGCCTAGCGTTGCTAGCGTTGCTAGCAAGCTCGAACCAGAGGTGAAGAAGGTTGTCGCCGACGTCGTTTCGGACATGGTGGAGGAACAGGAGCCCGTCGCTATACAGAAGACACGCCGGAAGCTGCGACGCAGCAGCGGCTCTTTTGCGACGAGATACTGATGACGCACATCCCCTCGATTATTTCTGCTGGCCTCACGCTCAGCCTCACCTTGCGCCCGTCGAAGTACCCGGCGGGTGCCTGGTCGCTCGTGCTGCTGCTGCGCGGCCCTGCTTCCTACAACTTGGCCAGCACTGCCCAAGGTGAAAGTCATGTTCTGACCGCCAGCGCGGCTGAAACGTCCTCCTGGCTGCCTGGCTTGTACAGCTACTCCCTACGCGCCAAGGCCGGCGACAACGTCGTGGAGCTCGAGAACGGACAGTTGCAGGTGAATCCGGACCTGGCAACCCTGGACGGCACCTATGACCCGCGTACGCAGGCCCAGAAAATTCTCGATGCTGTTGAAGCTGTGCTCGAGAAGCGCGCAACTAGCGACGTGCAGCGCTACACGATTAACAACCGCGAACTCTGGCGCACGCCGCTTGAGGAGCTTATCAAGCTGCGGGACAAGTACCGCGCCATCGTCCAGCGTGAAAAAGCCAAGAAAGCCGGACGTCCGCTTGGCCGAATCATCAAACACATCCTCTAAAGGCGCCCAATGGCATTCCTCGAACGATTCTTCAAGCGCTCAGCGGTTAACGTCAAGCCTAAAAAACGCGACCTCGCCCTGCAATTCCGAAACGGTTTTGGCCAAGGCTATGCCGCTTCCAAAACTGACTTCACGACCGCTAGTTGGGACGCAATCCCGCGTAATGCGGACTACTACCTGCAAGAGCACCGCCGGCTGGTGGCCCGTTCGCGCCAACAAATCGCCAATAACGACTACGGCAAGGCGTACACCCGGCTTTGCAAACAAAACATCGTGGGCGACCAGGGCATCCGCTTGCAGGCTCGTTCCATGGACCCTACTGGCAAGCTGGATAAGCTTGCGAATGAGGCTATCGAAGGCGAGTGGGCTACATGGTGCGAGGCTGAAAACTGTGATGCGAAGGGCATGCTGTCGTTGCAGGACATCAAAGAGCAGCTCATTGGTACAACCCCATCAGACGGCGAATTCTTCGTGCAAATGGTGACTGGCGATGATGCCGGTCCTTACGGATTTAGCTTGCTCGTCATCGACGCCCAACGTTGTCCTCCTGATTATCACGTCGAAAATCTTGGCGGAGGCCGATTCATCCGTGGCGGCATCGAATTCACTAAATTCGGCCGGCCGGTTGCTTATTACTTCACGCAAGAAGACAAGAACGGGTCGTATGTGCTCTCTAGTACCTCGCTCATGCGTGTACCAGCTGAAGAAATCATTCACGGGTTCCTGCCCGAGCTGGTTGGACTTCGCCGGGGCATTCCGTGGACCGCGACTGGTCTCTATCGCCTGCGTCATTTGAACGGTTTCGAAGAGGCTGCGGTCATCAACGCCCGGGTGTCGGCTACAAAACAAGGTTTTATCGAGTACGAGGCCGGGTTCGGCCCCGAGCTCGACGAAGATGAAGAGCTGCTCATCCAGGCAGAGCCCGGCTCGGTGCATGAATTGCCCGAGGGCGCTCGGTACAAGAACGCTGACCATCAGTTCCCGTCTGGCGACTTCGCACAGTTCACGAAGGCACAGCTGCGTGGCACCGCCGCCGGCTTTGGTGTGCCGTACAACGACCTGGCGCAGGACCTGGAAAACGTAAATTTCTCGTCCATTCGTCAAGGCACCCTGGACAGCCGCGAGAACTGGAAGCTTTTGCAGGGCTGGTTCATCCGCTCTTTCCTGCAAAAAGTCTACCTGCGCTGGCTCAAATTCGCGCTACTCGACCAAAAAATCCTGGTCAAAGGCCGCCCTTTGAAGGCCGAAAACATCGCCAAATACAAGCGCGTCGTATGGCAAGGCCGTCGCTGGGCTTGGATTGACCCGCGAAGCGAAGTGGAGGCCGCCGTTGCAAGCAAAAACAACCTCCTGACAAGTCCAGGCCAAATTATTCGCGAGCAGGGTAAAGACCCGGAGATGGTATGGGCGGAAATCGCCGCCGACATCGCTGCTATGCGCGCGGCCGGCATTGACGAGGAATACATCAAGCTGGCTATGGGTATGAAGTTGAACCCACCACAGGTTCCGCCCGCTAGTTCAGAAAAAGCGTAATCGAGGGACGTGTAGCTCTGTCGCTATACGTGGCTACACGTCCTGATTGGAGCCTTTTTCTGATGACTAAACACAAACAGCGCAGCTTCGTGGAAGGGTACCTGCTTCGCGCAGGTGTCTTGTACACGCGTGAGGCTCCGCGGACCCAAAAACGCGCACCGACAGCCGCTGATTTTACCAGCGAGCGCTCGAAATTCGTGCGCCAAGCCGAAGTCGTTCACGTCGACAAGGAAGCGCGTACGGTACAGCTCGCGTTCTCCTCCGAAATTGAGGTCGACCGCGGCTATTACGTCGAGGTTCTGAGTCACGAACCCGGCGCATGTGACCTATCTCGCTTGAACGACGGCGGAGCGCTGCTCGTCGGGCATGACTGGAATGACCAAGTTGGCGTGATTGAAAGCGCCTCTATCGACGCTGACCGGCGGGGCCGGGCAGTTGTGCGCTTTGGTAAGAGCGCGCGGGCCGAGGAGATTTTTCAAGACGTCTGCGACGGCATTCGCAAACACGTAAGCATTGGCTATACCTGCAGCGCCTGGAAGCTTACTGAAGAACGAGACCACGTCGATGTCTACACGATGACGCAGTGGCAGCCGTACGAAATTTCAATCGTACCGGTTCCCGCTGATGCATCTGTAGGTGTTGGTCGCAGTCTCGGAAATCCGGTTGCTATACAGGATGTACAGGTCGTAGTTCCGACTGCCACAACTGAACCAACAAACACACAACGGGAGAATCCTGTGGAAAAAATCCTTCGCGCCGGTAACGGCGACCTCGTCCGCGCTCGCATGAACGCCGACGGAACCATTGCCGAGATTCTCGAGGTTATCGAGACTGCGGCTCAAACCCGTGCTGCTGGCGGCGCTAGTGCCCTGGAAGCCGACCGCGCTCGTATCAAGTCGTTGCGCGAACTGGGCAAAGAATTCGATGCTTCCGACCTGGCTAACCAGTTTATCGACAACGGCGGCACTGTGGACGCAATGCGCTCCGCTCTGCTCGAGCGCTCGAAAGGCAAGCCGACGAAACCTGTCGCCGAGGCGCGCTCCTTGGGCATCGACAGCGACGAACTGGCTCAGTTCAGCATTTTCCGCGCTATCCAGTCGATGGCCAACCCGCAAGACACCGCTCTGCGCGCTGCTGCCGAACTGGAATTCTCGGTGTCGGCCCGTACCGCACAGCGTGACGGCAAGTCGCCTAAAGGGCTGTATGTCCCGTTCGAGGTGCTGGCACGTAATGCAATTCGTGCTGCTGCTGATGGCGTTTCCGTCGGTCTGCCTGGCGCTACCGGCGGCAATCTGGTAGCTACGAATCTGCTGTCTGGCTCGTTCATCGAGTACCTGTACAACCGCTGCCTGGCTATGCAGCTGGCTACCCCACTGAATGGCCTGAACGGCAACGTGGACATTCCGAGCCAAACCGGCAAAGGACAAGGCTACTGGGTCGGTGAAGGCGCCAAAGTCGGTACCAGCAAGCCGAAATTCGGCAAAGTTTCGATGTCGCCGAAGACCGTTGGTGCCCAGACCCTGCTGACCCGCAAAATGTTGCTGCAGTCGTCTATCGCAATGGAGCCCGTGCTTCGCACCGACCTGGCAAACGTTCTCGGTGAGCAAATCGACTACGCAACGTTCTACGGCACCGGCTTGAACGACACTCCGCTGGGTATCGCCAACACCGATGGCATTCATCACCAGGATTTCGCGGCTCTCGAGCCGTCGTACGTGGAACTGGTCGGCATGGAAAGCAAGATTGCCAGCTCCAACGCCGACGTGGACAACAGCCGTTACATCGCTAACACGCTGACCCGCGGCGCGCTGAAGACGACCAAAAAGTTCCCGGACAGCGCATCTGACGCAGTCATCTGGACCGGTGGCCGTCGCGACGGCGAAGTCAACGGCTACGCAGCATCGGTGACGAATCAAATCAATCACGGTGATGTTTTCTTCGGCAACTTTGCTGACGTGCTGATGGGCTTCTGGGGCGGTCTCGACATCATCGTCGACCCGTACACCGACGCGGCTTCGGGCGGCATCATCATCACCGCCCTGCAGGACGTCGACGTCGCTCTGCGTCGCGGTGCGAGCTTCTGCCTTGGCCGTAAGCCTGCCTGATAAGCAGGGCTTCGAAGTCTAAGCAGTACCAATCGGGCCGGCCGGCGACGGCTGGCCCGTTTTACATGGAGTCTGAATGTTCCACGAAGACCTGACCGAATTTTTCGACGATTTCGCTGTGAAGGCGACGCTCGTGCTGGCCAACGGCCGCCGGCGCGAGATTCAGTGCATCTACGATGACCCTTACCTAAACGCAGACCTTGGCGAATACGTGGTCGACACGAGCGAGCCACGAATCACCGCGCGCACGCAAGATATCGCCGGGCTCACGTTCCGTGATAGCCAGGTTATCGTCCAGGGTGAGACGTTCGACGTCGTGACACAACCACAGCACGACGGCACCGGCATATCTGTTGTTAAATTGGCTCGACAGGTACAGCAATGAACGACCCGGATTTCTACGTCGATTCACGCGACCTGGAGCACATTCGGCGCGCCTGGGACGCCTACCCTGCGCAGTGGGACAAGGCTCTGCGCTCGACCATCTTGAAAGCCGCGCGCTGGCTGCAGGTTCGGGCTCGCCGTGGCCTCTCGAGCGAGCTTCAGGTACAGCAAAAAGCCCTGCGAGTGCGCCTTAAAGCGATGAAGGTCAAGAAGACCAGCACCGGCATCCAATCGGGTGTCTGGGCGGGTATCAATCCCCTGTCGCTACAGTATTTGCAGCCTAAGCAGGGTGGCGCTGGTGTATCAACGCGGCCCACTGGCCTTGTCAAGGGCGCCTTCATCCCTGGCCACGACAAAGGCCGTCCGGTTTTCAAACGGACAAGTGCGGCACGTCTGCCCATCGAAAAACAAACCTACGACATCACGAAGAAGGCCGTGAAGGCTATCGACCGTCGTGTTTTCGATGAAGCTGAACTCAATAAATTCTTTCTAAAAACCTTGGAGTCGGAGCTTAAATGGCGAACGAGCAAACCGTGACTGTCGATGCGTATTTGGCGGCACTTGAATCGAAGTTGGCGGCCAAGTTCCCGCTGTTTAAAACCGTTGTGGCGCATCCGGACGACCACACGAAGCTGCCGGCCTATCCCGCACTGACGATAGAGATTCCAGAGTTTCAACAGGCAAGCACCCATGACGGCGGCGCCGGCCAGCTGTCCATGGACTTTCGTGTCGAGTGTCACCTTATTTTCCCCTTCAAGCTGGCCAACATCAAACGCAAGGCGCCTGGCATCGCTGCGCAGGTGGCTGAATTCGCGCACCTCAATCGCTGGGGCGTGTATGCCGAACCGGCCGACGTCATCGGCTGCTACGACGACGCATTCGACCCGGGCTTGGACCAGTTCGTCGTCTGGCGGGTGGACTGGCATCAAGTTCTCGACCTGGGCGCAAATGTCTGGGCCGATGACCCGAACTACGTGACACCGACGACCGTGCAAGTCGAAGGCGATGTGCGGCCGACTGTGAACCTAGACGCTTTGTTCGAGTTCCCGCCACGGCAGTGAGTCTCTATACGGTTAAACACCGTCAGGAGCGTCACTGTGCAGTCCCTCACTATCAAACGCGGCTCGAGCTTCTCCTCGCACGCAGCCTACACCTCCACCGCTGGCCAGCCCGACACGCTGGCCGGCCTGTCGTTCAAATCGCAAGTACGCACGCCCGCCGGAGTGCTGGTCGACACACTGGCTGTAGCTGTCGACGAGGACGGCCTGGGTTTCACGATAACCGCGACCCACGGAACCACGGGATGGCCCACCGGCCCCTTGGTCTGGGATATCAAAGTCACCTCGGGCGACGTCGTCACGTACACCGAGACCGTTGAAATCATTGTAGACGCGCGGGTGACCGAATGAACTTCGACATCACTACCAACCCGCTGCCGCTTTCGCTGACCGTTTCGACCGACGACACGCCGGCAATTGCCCTGGCTGTCGTGGCTCCGGCACAGCCGTCTATTTCGCTCGCGGTGCAAGCTGGCGCTCCAGCGAACATCGGCCCAGTTCTCGATGCTATCAATGCTATCAAAGCTACAGACCTACAGCCGGTGCTGGATAAGCTGGACACGCTCGCAGCACCCGACCTGTCGCCGGTGCTGGATGCTATCGACGCTATTCCGACGACGGATGTTGCCTCGGCCGTCGCACCCCTGGCGACCCTGGCGAGCTTGTCCGACGCGCACGCGTCCCTGATTGCCGCTATCGCTGCTATCCCGGCGGTGGACCTGGCACCGGTGCTGGCTGCCGTGGCAGCTATTCCGACGACCGATGTCGTAGCCGCCCTGGCCACCTTTGGCACCGCCAAGACCGGCGCTGTCACTGCTGCGCAAGCAGCTATCATTGCGCGCATTGATAGCATTCCTGCTGTGAACCTGCAGCCGGTCCTCGATGCTATTCACGCTATCCCGACGACCGATGTCGCCGCTGCCCTGGCGGCTTATGCGGCTGCAAAACCTGCCGATATCGTGGCAGCTCTCCAAGCATACGCGCCGGCCAAAGCCGCGGACATCACCGCCGCCGTGGCGCCGCTGGCTAAGACTGCCGACCTGTCAGCGCTGCCCTCGACGGCCCGCATCGACGCTCTCGAATCTACCCTCAAAGCCGCTGTCGGCATGCTGTTCGCAAAAGGCGAAGTGCGTCCGTTCACCGCGAGCCTGCCACTGCCCTTTGGCTGGGAGCAGGTCGCAGGGGACCCGCCGCCGGCCGCGCTGCCCTCCGGCATTGGCTTGCAAGGCAACTCGACCACCCTGGCGAATGTGCACTACGGTGGCAGCGCCTGTATGCTGTCCGACGGCCTGCATCTCATCGCGTCGACCGGTGCGAATCACACGAAAGTCGTCAACGAATTGCAGCTGTCGACGATTACGCGTGCTGCACCGCCTGCGGTCGCTAATACCGGCCTGGTCGCCGGCGTGCTGCCGTCCGGGAAAATGCTGTTGGTGGGCGGTATCAGCTCGGCAGCGACGACCACCGCGCGCCTTGAAGCTTACATCTATGACCCTGCTGCCAATACGTGGACCCGGGTCGCGGACATGCCTGCCAGCGGTCTGCAGTACGGTGTAGCGCACCTGCTGCCTGGTGGTCAGCTGGCGGTTCTGCCGAATCAGACGCTCAATGCCGGTGCTTGGGGCAACCCGACGGTGCTGTACCTGTACAACGAAACGACGAACACCTGGACTACGGTGGCGCACGGCGGCTACCAGATGGGCTCAGCGGCTATTGTGACTCCGAGCTACAGCGGCGCCAATACCTGCCTGATGGGTGATGGCCGCATCGCGATGCTTGAGTACGCGGCGTCGGGCACAACGACGGGCTTTTTTGCACTCAATCCGCTCACAGGCGCCTGGACGAACCTGGGCCCGCGGCCTGCGGGCTACCAGAATACGCTTGGCTGGCTGGCGACGCATCCGGACGGCTTGCAGGTGCATGCATCTACGGCCGTCTACATCTACAGCACCGCGAACAGCACTTGGTCGACGGTCGCCCTGGCGATTGGTGGGCAGTACTCGTACAACCCGGTGAACGCCGGTTCGTTCTATGGCTGGCGCAACGTCAAGCTGCTCAACGGGATGTATCTCCAAGTTCTGTCGACGAATAACGGCGGTGCCGCCGCATGGCGCTATACGTGTCTAGGCTACACCCCCTCTGGCACGGTGTACGCCAAGAACAACAATACGCTCTAACGCGAGGCCGAATGCCTATGTACACCTACGAATTGACCGACGGCGGGTTCGTTATCCGCATCGACAACGAACTCTATTACACGCAGTCTTGTCGCCCCGGCGTAGCCGGGCTGGAGCCGATGGAGCCGGCCGAGGCTGAGGCGATGGCGCAGCAGCTAGTCAGCGACTGGCAAGCACGCGACTTCGACCCTTACGCAGTACCTGAACCTGGCTCGCCGGCCGAGGTGGCATTGAGGGTCGGAGGTAGCACCCAATGAGCTTCGACCTGACAGAACACGACCGCCGCATTGCCGGCATCGTCAGCGTCGGCACCATCTACAAAGTCGATGTCGACAATGCCCGAGCCCGGGTGGCAGTGGGCGGACTTCGCTCGGACTGGCTGCCCTGGATTTCCGGCCGTGCCGGTCCGGACAAGGTCTGGTGGGCGCCCGAGGAAGGCGAGCAAGTCCTAGTGCTTTCCCCATCGGGCGAGCTTTCGCAGGGCTACATCTTGGCCGGCATCTATCGCGATAAGCACCCCGCCCCCAGTAAGTCCGCCGACCAGCACATAACGCTCTACCAGGATGGGACGACCATCGCATACGACCGCAAAGCAGGAACGTATCTCATCGACTGCGTTGGCGACGTCGTCATCAAAGGCGCCAGGACGCTCAAAATCGAGTTCGAAGGCCAGGTAGATATCACGACAAAAGCCGCTTGCAATGTCAATGCCCAGGGCGCGGTCACGGTCGTTTCGCCGGCAAGCGTCACCGTGGACAGCCCGACAACAACGGTGACCGGGAATCTCCAGGTCAACGGCAACATCCACAGCGATGGTGACACCGTAGCCGGCGCAGTCTCTCTCCAAAACCACGTTCATAGCGGCGTGCGGGGTGGCCCTGACAAGTCTGGACCGCCCGACTGACCCCTCAAGTCCCGTTCGTTCGCCGGTAGCTATACGTGTGAATGAACGGGACTAATTCACTCACTGGCAAGCCGCTTGGCGGAATCGAGCACTTGCATCAATCCATCCGCGACATTCTCACGACCCCCTTGGGCTCGCGAGTGATGCGGCCTGGGTACGGCTCACGCCTACTCGCCCTGGTCGACCGCCCGATGAATGCCCAAACCCTGCTGCAGCTGTATGCAGCTACCGCGCAAGCGATTCAGCGACATGAACCGCGATTGAAAGTCACCCGCGTCTACGCCAAGAGCGCCCGCCCTGGTGTCGTGGAAATTGTGATGGACGGCGTGTACTTGCCAGATGGCAAACAAATCACTCTCGACGGCATCGTCATCAAATAACGGATACTCAAATGGCCGGCTCTTTCACTGCTGTAGACCTTTCCCAACTCAAGCCGCCCGCCGTAGTCGAGCAACTCGACTACGAGGCGATGGTGGCTGCCATGGTCACCGACCTGCAGGCGCGCTACCCGGAATTTACGGCACTGCTGGAGTCCGACCCTGCGTACAAAATCCTCGAAGTAGCTGCGTATCGCGAGCTGCTGATTCGCGCTGAATTCAATAACCGCTGCTATGCAGTGCTCCTGGCGTTCGCTAAGGGCGCCGACCTAGACCACCTGGGCGCGAACGTGTCTGTGCCGCGCCTGGTTGTCAAGCCGGCGAATCCAGATGCTATTCCGCCTACCGAAGCTGTCTATGAGGACGACGTCACCTACCGCTACCGCATCCAAATCGCGTTCCAGGGATTCAGCGTGGCCGGTCCCGAGGGCGCCTACATTTTCCATGGCCTTTCAGCTGACGGCCGCGTAAAAGACATCAGCGCTGTCTCCCTAACGCCCGGCGTCGTGAACGTCTACGTGCTTTCCCGCGAAGCTGGCGGCATCCCAACGCAGGAAGTGCTCGACAAGGTAGCTGTGGCCGTCAACGCCGATAGCATCCGGCCGCTGACGGACAACGTGAACGTGTACGCCGCGTCCATCGTGCCGTACCAAGTGAAGGCCGAATTGGTGCTGTTCCCGGGTCCGGACGCAAGCGTCATTCTGGGTGCCGCTTTGGACGCGGTCAACGCATATGCCGACAGCGTGCAGAAATTGGGCTACGAGGTCGCCATGTCGGGCCTTTATCGCGCCCTGCACCAAGCCGGCGTGCAGCAGGTGAACCTCATCGAACCCGCGTCGAATATCGCTATCAGCCCTGGTCAAGCAGCGGTTTGCACCGACGTCGCGCTCTCGTTCGTGGTGGGTGACTAATGGCCGACCTCCGCGAAGTTCCGACGCTGCTGCCCCCAAACGCTACGCCGGCAGAAACCGCGCTGGAAGGCGCGACTGCACGCATTGAGCTCGTGCAGATGCCGGTGCGCGAGATAAAAGACCCCGACACCATTCCCGCAAACATGCTCCCTTGGCTGGCCTGGGAGGTGTGCGTCCCGAACTGGGACCCAGGTTGGACTGAAGAGCAGCGCCGGCGCACCGTCAAAACATCTTTGGCCGTGCTCAAGAAGCGCGGTACGCCCGAAGCCGTAATACAGGCAATCAGCGCTCTGTTCACTGGTTCAAAAATGCTCGAGTGGCATCGCCAGGCCGTGCAAGGCGCTCCCTATACGTTTGAGCTGCTGCTGGAAGTCACGGTTGACCCGCTCGAACGCGCCCTGCTTATGAAAATTATCGAAGTCGTCGAACACACGAAGAATCTTCGTTCGCACTTGACCGCCATCCGCATCAGCATCCGCACCGAATCTCACCTGTACGTCGCCGGGGCCTTAGGGCTGGGTATCGAACTGGAACTCGGCCGCGAAATCGCTACCGCCGTTCCACTCGTCCTTGATGGCAGCTGGAAGCTCGACGGCAAACAAACACTGGATGGAGTAAAGAACTGATGTCTACTTTCGACGGCAACGCTAACGATGCACCAGCCTGGTCGCCTGTCCCGCTGTACGGCGTGGACTGCGTAGCTCTGGGCGGGTGGTCGAGCGATTTCAACCAGCCTATTCACGCTATCGTGCAACGCCTGAACTGGCTGAAACAGAATGCTGGCTCCCGTATTTTTTCGGGCGTGTCGGTACCCGATGCGGCCGTCGGCAACATTGGCGACTACTACATCGACAGTGCGAGTGCGCTGCTGTACGGGCCGAAAGCCGATAACGCAACCCCGTGGACCTCGCCCGGCTCGCCTATCTCGCTGCGCGGCACGTCGGGTACGTCTTTCCTGAATGGCACTACGGCCCCCGACGCTGACTTGGGTCAGGACGGCGACTTCTACCTGAACACCGCGACCCTAGACCTGTACGGCCCGAAGAACGGCGGCTGGGGCACTCCTACATCTCTCAAAGGCCCTACAGGACCTGTTGGCCAGATGGGAGGATTCACGCACCGCGCAGTGTTCAGTACAGCAGGTCAGACGAACTGGCCTATCCCTGCGGGCGTTGAACGCCTTCATATCGAAGCATGGGGACCGGGGGAAGGCGGCCGTGGCAATGCTGCGAACGTCGGCGGCGCCTCTGGCGGCTACGCCTCAATCATGCTCGACGTTGCCGCAACGGACATCGTGCAGGTAACTGTTGGCGCCCCGGGCCAAGGCGGCTACAAAACTGCCGGCTCGTCGGTGAACGGCACCTCTGGCACAGACACTCAGGTCGTAATCGCCGGCAAATTGAATATGTTCGCCCGCGCCGGCAACTCTAATAACGGCGGCCAGGCTCAAGGCGGTGACTTCAACATCCGCGGCCAAGGCTCGCAATTCTCAAGCGACAGCACCTATCAAGCCAATGGCTCCCCCGCCCCACGCGGCGGCTCTGGCGGCATTGGCAATCGCAACCTCGCCGGTGAAGCAGGCGCAACCCCTGGCGGTGGCGGTGGCTCTGGCGGCGCGGGCTATGCCGGCGGCGACGGCGGCGTCGGCACGGTAATCATCTGGTACTAACGGAGCACCTCGAATGGCTTTCCAAACTATTTTCACTACTGCCGGCCAGGCTGCTATCGCTGCTGCTATCGCCTCTGCACAACCTCTCAACATCACGGCCATGGCTGTCGGTGACGGCGGCGGCAATGACGTCACGCTCGACCCAGGCCAAGACCACCTTGTGCACGAACTGTTCCGTGCTGCCGTCAACCAGGTCTACAAGGACCCGGACAACGCCAAGCAATTCATTGTCGAGATGGTCATTCCGAACACGGAAAACGGCTTTACGATGCGCGAGGTCGGCGTTTATGACAGCAATGGTGTACTGATTGCGGTCGCCAACACGCCCGCCACCTACAAACCCACGGTCGAAGATGGGGCATTCGCCGACGTCGTTATTCGCCTGTACATCACAGTCGACAACGCCTCGGCTATCACCGTTGTCATCAACCCGAACATCGCCGTAGCGACTCGTTCCTGGGTCATCAACAACATCACGCTAGCAACGCTAGCACCCGGCGGTACTACGTTCCAGGTGCTGCGCAAAGCGTCGAACCAGGATGGAGACGCCGAATGGGCCGACATCGACACGACCAATGTCGTCGTGGACTGCATCGAAGAGACGCAGACGCTGGCGGCCGGCCAAGCCGTCGTGCACCTGACCCTGACGACTACGCGCGGCTTGGCGGTCTATGTCAACGGTGAACGTCTCCGACAGGACCAGTGGACGGCCAATCCGGTCGACCCGACCCAGTTCACGCTCTCCGCACCTGGCAACGAGGGTGACCGCCTCATTTGTGTGCAAAACGAACCAGCTGGTAATGCACCGTTCCCGCTCGCGCAGCAAAACAACCTCTCCGACGTGGTGGACAAAGCGGTGGCGCGACAGAACTTGGACGTGTTCAGCCGCGGCGAGATGCAGAACCTGATGCCGGCCGGCGAAATCATCTTCTACGCAGGTGCTGGGGCGCCAAACGGGTTTTTGAAGGCCAACGGCGCCGCGGTGAGCCGTACGGCCTACGCTCGCCTCTTCAACGCCATTGGCACCATTTACGGCGCCGGGGATGGCTCGACTACGTTCAACCTGCCTGACATGCGCGGGTTGTTCCCGCGTGCACTCGACGACGGCCGGGGTATTGACATCGACCGCGGCTTGGGCACCACGCAACAGGACGGCCTGAAGGACCACCAGCACGAATGGGGCGGCGACGACCACCTGGAGTTTTTCGGCTACCCGAAGAGCGGCAATCCTGGCTTTGGCTATGACGCGACGTCGAAATTCTCAGGCGACGGTAAGCGCTATAGCACGAAAGTCCACCCGCTCTATCCGATGATTAACGAGACCCGGCCAAAGAACATCTCGATGTTGGCCTGCATTCGCTACTAAGGGAGGCCCGGTGAACGCGTACACATACGACAACGCCGGGCATTACCTGCGGAAGGTAGTGCTCGATGCAGACCCCTTGGTTCTCGGCCGGTTCCTCATGCCGGCAAACTCCACCCTCGTCGCACCGCCTTCCTGTGGCTGTGAAAAGCAGCCGCGCTGGGTCGGCGGGCACTGGGAGCTCGTCTACAACCCGCAGTCTCCAGTCCGTGGTTAGCCAGTAGCTATACGAGAGAGCTAGCTAACCAATAAGGAGTTTCCAGTGACTGCTGCCACATTCTTGCATGGCGTCGAAGTTATCCAAGCCGACGCCGGACCCCGCCCGATTACGACTGTAAGTTCTGCAGTCATCGGCCTGGTCGGTACCGCGCCAGGCGCGAGTGCCACCGATTTTCCGCTCAACACGCCCGTGCTGATTGCGGGTAGCCGCACTGCTGCTGCCTTGCTGCGTGGCGCCGACGGCAAAGGTGCCGGCTCGCTGCCAGACGCCGTTGATTCCATTCTCGACCAAGGCGGCGCGCTGATGGTTGTCGTGCGCGTAGCTGAGGGCGAAACCGACGCCGAAACGCTGGCTGCCGTTCAGGGCCAGGGCTCGGACTACAGCGGTGTGTTCGCGCTGTTGCACGCTGAAAGCGCTGTCGGCTACACACCGCGCCTTCTGTTGGCTCCAGGATTCACTGATTTCCAAGCTACCGATGCGAACGGCGTGACGCTGGCAAATCCGGTCGTCCAGGCACTGAAAACCGTCGCGGCACAGCTGAAGGCAATCGCCATCGCTGATGCTCCTGACACCACCACGACCGAAGCCACCGCTTATGCCACCCGCCATGGCAGTGACCGTCTGTACGTCGTGTATCCGAAAGTGCTGCGTACGAACAAGGCAGGCGCAATCGTGGCCATGCCTGCATCGAGCTGCATCGCCGGCGTGATGGCTCGTACGGACTATGAGCAAGGGTTCTGGAAGTCGCCGTCGAACGAAGAAATTCTGAACATCATCGGCACCAGCCAGAACATCGAGTTCAACCTGTCCTCGCCCACGAGCCAGGCTAACGTGCTCAATGAAGGCAACGTGACGACTATCGTCCGCCAAGCCGGCCGTGGCTTCCGTGTCTGGGGCAACCACACTAGCACGACCGACACTCGCTACCAGTTCGTATCGGTGCGCCGGACTGCCGACATCATCAACGATTCCGTGGTGCGTGCCCATATTTGGGCCGTCGACCAGGGCATCACCAAAAACTACGTCAGCGAAGTGGTGGAAGGCGTGAATGCCTACCTGCGCGAGCTGAAAGCCCTGGGCGCCATCATCGACGGCCGCTGCTGGTGCGACCCTGACCTGAACCCCGCAAGCCAAGTGCAAAAAGGCATCGTGGTGTTCTCCTTCGACTTCACCCCGCCGTACTCGGCTGAGCACGTGATTTTCCGTAGCCAGCTGACGAATGCATACATCACGGAGATTTTCTGATGGCCGCCAAGAACGTTCTCAAGAACCTGAATTTGTTCATCGAAGGCCGCGGCCACGCTGGGCAACTGGTCGATTTCACCCCGCCCAAACTGACGCTCAAACTCGACGAGTTCCGCGGTGGCGGTATGGATGCCCCAGTCGAATTGGACATGGGGATGGACAAGCTGACCGCGACCGGTACGCTCAAGGGTTTCGACCCGTCCGTCCTTGCCCTATGGGGCGTTGTGAACGGCCAATCGACCCGCGTAGTGGCACGGGGCGCCCTGGAGGATTTCGATGGCACTGTCCGCCCTGTGGTCTACACCATGGCCGGCCGGTTTACGGAAATGGACCACGGTACCCACAAGCCTGGCGAAACGTCGGAGTTGAAGTTTTCCGTCTCGTGCGTCTACTACCGCTACGAGCATAACGGCCAGACCATTACCGAAATCGACGTGCAGAACATGACCCGGGTCATCAACGGCGTCGACCAGCTGAAGGCGAAGCGCCAGGCCCTGGGCCTGTAACTCCTGCCAGCTGCACCAAGAGCCCCTGCCTCGGTAGGGGCTTTTTTCGTCTGTGCACCCGGTAGCTATACGTAGAACACCAATCTACCTGGAGTCCAATATGGAACCTAAGCAGCCTAAATTTACTGACGACGATGTCCCTGAGTTTGTCGACATCCCATTGTCCCGCGCTATCGAAATCAACGGCACGAAGCTGACTAGCCTGCGCATGCGCCAACCGCTGATGAGCGACCAGAAGGCAGGCTTGAAAGCCACAGGTACAGAAGACGAAAAAGAAATCAAATTCATGGCGAATCTTTGCGATATGGCGCCGGCCGACATGGAAAAGTTGTCGATTCGCGACTTCAAGAAAGTGCAGGTGACATTCTTCGATTTTACCGGTGGACCCTAAGCCCGGAGTACCTACGGGATGGGGTCCTAGCCCTCGCTAACTTCTCTCACACGAGCATCCCGGACATCATGAAGATGCGCGTTTGTGAATTCCTCTACTGGCTGGATGGGTGCCCCAAAGCCCCCGGCTAACCTCTCGGAGCGCCGCACGTAATGGCACGTACTGTTAATTTTGATGCCGTCCTGCGCATTGGCGGCGCTCTGTCCTCGACATTTCGGGGCGCGCTGAATTCGACCGGCGGGATGTTTAAGAATCTGTCCGGCGAAATCCGCAAAGCAAAAGCTGAACAGCGCTCGCTGATGCAGCAGATGGCACAGATGTCTCGCCAAGGCCCGGCGCAGGTCGGGAGCCTGGTCACGCGCTATCAGCAGCTGACGACACAAATCAGCAACGCCCAGAAAGCTCAGGACCGGCTGAATCGGGCTATGGCCTCCCAGGAGCGTATCAACGCCCGAGCAGCTTCCGTCGCCAAAGCGGGCGGCATGGCTAGCTCTGCTGGTCGTTCAATGCTCCAGGCAGCGGTGCCGAGCATGCAAGAAGCGCGCAGCTATGAGCTCGAGACCGGCAAGATGGCGGGTCTCGGCATGGGTACCCACGTCAATACCAGCCTGCTTGCATTCGCCAAGAACAAATCTGCTTATGGTGTCAGCCAGACCCATAAGGCCGAACTGGCGCGAGATGTCCTGTCTATCGTCGCTGACGAGCATCACGCCGAAGACATGCTGAGCACGGTGTACGACATGTCTTTTGGTAACCGGGCAGTGTTTGGACAAGAACAGGGCGGCGCGAACGAACGCCAAATGATTGACCTGATTCGTGTAGCCGAAAACCGTGGCGCAGTCTCGTCGCCTGAAAAATTCCGCAGCGAGGCCAACCTTATCCAGAAGGTCATCAGCGCTACTGGTGGCCGCGTCAATGCGTCCGACTGGATGCAGTACCTGACCCGCGGCGGTATTGCGGCGGCATCCATGCCATCTAAGAACATGTATGCCTGGATGGAACCGCTAGTGCAGGCGATGGGCGGCGACACCGCAGGTACCGCGCATATGTCGCTGTACAACGGTTTGTACCAAGGCCGAACCACTAAGCGCGCTGCCCGCAACCTGGAGAAGCTGGGGCTTATCGCTGACCCGTCAAAAGTCCATCACGACAAAAGCGGTCAGTTGTCGTTCATGGACCCTGGCGCCTTGAAAGGTGCACAGCTGTTCAAAGACAACCTCGTGCAGTGGGCGCGAGACATTCTGCTGCCGACGTTGAAAGCCCAAGGTATCACGGACCCTGGGCAAATCAATGACGCTATCGGCATGATTGTGTCGAACCGTACCGGCGCAAACATGCTGGCAGAAATCGTGCGCCTGATGCCGACTATCGAAAAAGCGGCAGCTCGAAACCAAGGCGCGATGGATGTCGACCAGCTGGCAGCGCTGGGCAAGACGTTGACAACCGGTAAGGAGCTGGAAGCCGAGGCGAAATACCACGACGCAAAGCTGGAGATGGGCAAGCAAGTTCTCCCCATCTACACATTGGCCATTAACAAGGCTACTGAGGCAATGCAGTGGATGACCAAGGAGATGGGGGAAAACAGCAACTATACCAAAGCGTTCGCGCTTGGCGTAACAGGGCTGGGAGCTGGGCTGTCGGTGTTGGGCCCTGTCCTTACTGGCACAAGCGCTCTCATGAACATCTACGCTGCGGCACAGCTGCGAGTAGCCGCGGCCGGCGTGCAGGCGTCCTTAGGCACAACTGCGATGGGCGCTGCGGCGGCTACTACAGGTCGCACGCTGCTTGGCGTCATCGGAACCGGTCTGAAATTTCTCGGCGTGGTAGGCCTGATTGCTGGTGCTGCATACACCGTCTACGACAACTGGTCGATGCTGACCCGGGTCTTCGGTCGGCTCTGGGACAACCTCAAATCAGGTGCGGCTGAATGCTTCGACTGGATGGCCAATAAGCTGTTTGGAGTGCAGAACGCCTGGGCGAAAACCAAGGCCGTATTCGGCTCGACGGACGACCTTAAACAGGCCCAGGCTGAGGCGCGCTACAAAATGACCCAGGCTAGCGCACCGGTAAACCCGAACCTGCCGAAATTCGCCAATCCGGCGTTCGGTGGGCGCGATTCTTGGGTGCCAGGTACCGTGAACAACACATTCAACGTAACCCAGCTGCCAGGCGAATCCGGCGAGGCATTCGCTAAACGTACTGTCAACCTGGCGACTGCCAACGCTGCCCCAAAGTCCAGCGCGGCGATGCACGACTAACAATCCACGGGAGGCCTTATGGCTGCCGAAGTAATGCTCGCCCTGGGTGAGTTCCAATTTTCTGTCGAGACTGCTGCGTACCAGGAGTTCACTCGTACAACCGCCTACAAATGGGCGTCGCAGGACCGGTTCGGTAACGGACCGGCGCTGCAGTTCGTGGGTCTGGATGACGAGACGATTTCATTGTCCGGGGTGATTTTCCCTGAGTTCCGAGGCGGCTTGGTCCAAATGGATAACCTCCGTGCTCTGGCCGTCCAGGGCCGACCGCAAGAGCTCATCAACGGCCAAGGGTACCTGCTTGGCCAGTGGGTTGTGCTTTCGGTCGACGAGAAGCAGAGCGAGTTCCTGCCTGGCGGCGTGCCACAGAAAATCGAGTTCACGCTGCAGCTGAAGCGGTACGACAACGAAATGGAACAGAACACGACTGAGAGCAGCCAGTATGCGGGCCCAACAGGTACCGGCGCCTATGAGCCGGAGCCTACGCCGACACAGCCCTGGGCGGCTAGTAACTACGGCACTGACCAGCTGCCAATGCAGGCGCCCAACCTGGCGGACGTGAATATCTACATCGCACGCGCCGGCGACACGCTCTCGAACATTGCAGCCAGCTATTACGGCCGGGTGAGCGGTCGCGTTGTCGAACGGCTGCTAGAGAAAAATCCCGCGTTGGGCAATGTCGGCGCCGTGCTTCCTGGTGGCTTGCCGCTGACCCTGCCGCCACTGCCGAACCTCGCCAACGTCATGCAGTCTGTGAAGCTCTGGAGCTGAAATGTCGTACCAACCGCCCCGCTTCGTCGTTGAAATCAATGACAAGGACATCACCACCATCATCAAGCCGCGCTTGATTAGCATGACGCTGACTGACGAAACCGGCCTCGACAGCGACACGCTGGAAATCGCCCTGGCTGACCATGACGACGACAACCCGCTCGAGCTGCCGCCGACCGGTGCGGAGGCTCGCGTGTTCATGGGCTACGGCGACAATCTAGTCGACATGGGCATGTTCGTCATCGACGAAGCTACGCTGCATGGGCCGCCTTGCGTGATGACGTTGCGTGGACATGCTGCAGTGTTCGACAAGACGCCAAAAGGCCAAGTGCCGTTCAACTCGCAGAAGACCCGTAGCTGGCCGAAGGACACCAAGTTTGGCGAGCTGGCAGCGAAAATCGCTAAAGCGCACGGTATGGCATTGATGATGAGCGACGAGCTGCAGAGCATTCCGCTACCGCACATCGACCAGAACGCTGAATCCGACCTCAATCTGCTGCTGCGCCTTGGGAAAATCTACGACTGCATCACGAAGCCTGCTGGTGGCGTCCTGGCGGTTTCAAAGCGTGGAAAGCTTACGTCTGCGGGCGGCAAGAAGCTTGCTAAGGTGACATTGCGAGGCGACGAGCTGACGTCGTTCTCGCTGCAAGCGTCAACGAAAGAAGGCGCCGGTCAGGTAGCCGCGTTCTATCACACGACGCGCGGCGCGAAACAGAAGCCTGTCGTTGTCGGCCAAGGTGAAGGCCAGGTCAAAAAGATTCGCCACAAGTACAAGTCCGAGGCCGAAGCCGCGGCGGCAGCAAAGTCGGAGTACAGCAAGCGGCTACGGAACATGCGCAAAGTGACCTTCGTGTTTCCAGGCCGACCAGAGGTAACGGCTGAGTGCCCGATTGTTGTCGAAAAGCTGCGCCCAGCATTTGAGGGGGAATGGGTTGTCACCCGCGCTACGCACAAATTTGACGGAAACGGCTACAGCACGAGCGTCGAAGCTTCAACCCTCGAAGCGCTCCAAATCGAAGCGCTGGCCAAGCGCGGCATCAACGCGAAGCCGACGGTCGACACTCCAGATGAAGAACTGCCCGACGAGCAACCGAACGATGACGAGCCGCTCGACCAGGACCCAGCGAGCGACGATATCAGCGTAGACCCGGAGCCGACGAACATCGAATAGTTTATACATCTGCAGTGGAAGCATTGACGGCAGGAACTACGTTATGTTTACAATAACACCTCGCAGTTATCGAAATGGCCACGCTTGAACTACACGACCCGAGTACTCCGCGTTCGCATCAAGGACAAGCACGCCAAGCAGTTGCGTACGCTGGCTGAGGAAGTGAATCTGGTATGGAACTACACGCAGGAACTGGCGTTAAAGGTGCTTGAGCGAGAGCGGCGGTTCATGACCGCATTCGACGTCCAGCCTTACGTCCGCGGCGCTGCCAAAGCTGGCCTGAAGCTGCACAGCCACAGCATCCAGGGCGTCTACGAAGAATATATTCGCCGGCGCTACCACGCCAAGAAAATCAAACTGCGTTGGCGCGTATCTGCTGGTCGGCGCCGCAGTCTGGGCTGGATTCCGTACAAGACGAAGGGCATCAGGGTCCGCGAGGGCCAGCTCTTCCTGGCAGGCGTAGAAGGTCCGGTGAGCGTCTGGGATAGCTACGGGCTCAGCGACTACGACATCCATGGCGGGAACGTTAGCGAGGATGCCCGCGGTCGCTGGTACGCCAATCTATGTGTGCGGCTGCCCTATGTTGCTAGCAAAGCGAGCGAAGCTCGCGAGGCTATCGGCATCGACCTGGGTCTCAAAGACCTAGCGGTGCTGTCGAATGGCGAAAGTATCGAAATTAGGAAGTTCTACCAGGCGATTGAACCACAGCTGGCAGTCGCCCAGCGGGCCAGGAAGAAGACTCGGACGCGGGCGCTGAATGCCAAGGCCACGAATCAGAGGAAGGACTACCTGCATAAAGTCACCAGCGATTTGGTGCGCAGGTATGGAGAGATTTACGTAGGAGATGTAGATGCCTCGAAGCTGAGGCAGACCAGGTTAGGAAAGGCCGTATCGAATGCTGGATGGTCAGCGTTCCGGACAATGTTGAAGTACAAGTGCGATTTCGCCGGCAACAGGTTCGTGACAGTGGACGAAAAATATACAACCCGAGACTGTTCTGCGTGCGGAAGCCGCAGCGGCCCGACAGGGCTGCAAGGACTCGGAATGAGGGAATGGGATTGTCCTGAGTGCGGCGCGCATCATCAACGAGACGTGAACGCAGCAATGAACATTTTCGTGCGCGGGCATGCGCATCTTGAAGAAGGAAGCCCCGCGTGAGCGGGGCGGATGCCAACCTGCTTTGTATAGCCGTTAGTGACAGTGCATCTCGGCCAGACACTGGCGATGATAGTCCGACTTGCACAGTTCGAGCGTGTTCAACTCATAGTCTGTCAGCCGGTCGCGAACGTCGACTGGTTGCTCGTGCTGCCAGCCCATCACAACGATGAACGCCGCCGCGTTCTCGAGTGTCGAGCATGAGGTTTTGTAGCCATCGGGGGCTACGACGTAATAGGGGCCTTCGCAGCCTTCGCCCCAGCGAAAAGCGTTGCCGTTAGTCGTGCCCAGGATGCAGTTTTTCACGTCCATATGTCCTCTCAGAGTTGTTAGTTCAGTGCTTTGCGCGGCCGCCCGCGCTTAGCTTTCGCCGGTGTGCCGGCGGGTACAGGGGCTGGTGCCGGTTTGCGCTGGATGAAGTCAACGAGTTGGCCTTCTTCCCAGAGCAGCTTGAGACCGAGCCGGTAAGGCGGTGGCAGCAAGCCTTGCTGCATGTAAGTGGTAAGGGTTCGCACGGATACACGCAGAAAACTGGCTACTTCGGGCTTGGTCAGGTATTTCATGAGGAACTCCACAGGGCCTAAAACCTTGTGTAGTCCTGCGGGTTTAGCCTTTTCTTCCTTAGATTGCCGAAATCATCGACGCAGCTCCAGGATGTGCCGTGAGCTGTTCAGCAATAAGCTTTGAACGCTGGCGCACGTAGTGCTTCTGCAGCACGGCTTGGTCGCTATGGCCAGAAAATACAGTGACCGTCGCCAATGGCACCTGGAGCAGCTCGACCAAGCGGCTGATGCCCTCGCGACGAAGGTCGTGCAAGCGCAAGTCAGTGAGGCCGGCGCGGTCGGCACAGCGGCGCAAGGCTTGGCTGATACCACTAGGTGTTATTTTGAAGATTTTCCCGGTCTCTTTTGGGCCGAGCTTCTGCAAAATTGCGATGGCCGGGGGCAAAAGTGGGATTTGCCGCGCGTTTGTCTTCGTTTTCTTACGGTGACCCGGAGCGCGCAGCCCGAGGACCTTGTTTTCAAGGTCGACGTCTTCCCACAGCAGCGAGCACACCTCGCTACGGCGTAGCGTGGTCATGATTGCCAGGCGCACGAACGCCTGCAGCTCAGGGTCATCCAACTGTTCGATGAGGGCAGCCAGGCCATCATCATCTACACGCACGTCGCGCGGTTCGGGCTTCTCAGGCAAAGTTATGTCCATCACGTGTTGCGACTGCAGCCAGGCGCCGTGTACATGCATCAGTCCGTTTGCACGGAAGTACGCTACGAGTGTGCGACGCAAAAGGACAATCTCGTGCCGGACTGTTTGTGCTGAAACCGGCTTCACCAGCTTCGGTGGGAGGGGCTGGCCAGCCTTTTTGAGTTTGTAGCGTTCTTGCTTAGTGAGTGTTGGGTCCGTAACCCGTCCGGAGCCGAGCAAGCCTGACTCCCGGTCCGTTTTCCACTTCTCCAGCACGTCGTAGCTGAGTTGACCGAGCGTATATCGGCCAAACCACTCGCCAAGGCTCTTCAACCTCGACTTATCGGAGGCCTTTCCAGACAACTTGGGCAGCTCGCGAACGCGGTAGCTATCGAGCACCTCGATGATGCGGATGCTGGACGGATGCCAGCCTGGCTCCATGACGGGCCCAGCTGGCGGCACTTCAGGCTTCGATTTGGATTTTTGTTCGAGCAGTTCGACGCGGCGCCGGCGGGCCCAGTTGAGGCCTGCTTCGTACTGGTCGAGGTCGAATGTTGCGGACGACTTGGGGAGTGGTGAGACCTGAACGGTGAGACGTAGCGCGCCGCTTCGCAGCTCTACGTAGATGTTCTTCTCGACTGCACCTGTTTTGACTTTCATACTGAACTCCGATGACCTATGGAGTCCAGTGTTACACCCGGGTTTTAGCCTTTTCTCCCCAAATTTTCGGGGATTTCTCCCCAAACTCTACGGGAAGGTGGCTAAGTGCTTGATTTGTTGGCGCGGCTGGCTGGAATCGAACCAGCGACCCTTGGCTTCGGAGGCCAATACTCTATCCACTGAGCTACAGCCGCGCTGAGAGTGATGCGAAGGATACAGTCTTTCCCGACCGTCGTCTATGGGAACCGGCGCTGCCGGCCAGTAATTGCGTTTCCATTAACGATTTTTGGGTCTATAATCGGGCGCGGATGGTATTGCAAACAAGCATCCGCAGCGCAGGAGACAGGTTTTTTTAATTAGATTAAGGAAATCATGAGCGACGCACACAATGAACAGCAATCCCTGATCCAGACACCCAAGCAACTCATCGTTGCGGTCGCAGGTTTCTTCCTCGTCATCGTCATCGGCATCATCCTGCTCGTCACCTTCGTTACCAATACCCATCTGCAGGGGGCCGGCTCGGAACAGACCGCGCAAGCCATCGGCGCCCGCATCCGCCCGGTGGCCGACGAGGGTTTCACTTTTAAAGATGCCAACGCCCCGAAAGTCCTGCAGAACGGCCAGGCCGTGTACACCGCGGTGTGCGCGGCCTGCCACGGCAGCGGCGCCGCCGGCGCTCCCAAGCTGGGCGATGCCGGCGCCTGGGCCGCGCGCATCAAGCAGGGTTACGACACGCTGGTCCAGCACGCCGTGCAGGGCATCCGCCTGATGCCGGCCAAGGGCGGCAATCCGGACCTGGACGACATCGAAGTGGCACGTGCCGTGGTCTACATGAGCAACCAGGCGGGCGCCAAGTTCAAGGAACCGGAAGCCCCGGCCCCCACCCAGCAGGCGGCGGCTCCTGCGGCCGGCGCACCTGCTGCGGCTGCGCCTGCGGCGGCGGCGGCACCCGCTGCTGCCGTGGCACAGGCCGCGGCACCCGCCCCGGCTGCAGCAGCGGTGCCGGCGGCAGCGCCGGCAGCCGCCCCCGCCAGTGCCAGCGCCGATACCGGCAAGGCCCTGTTCAACACGGCCTGCATCGCCTGCCACGGCGCCGGCATCGCGGGCGCGCCGAAGGTCGGCGACAAGGCCGGCTGGGCAGCGCGCATCGCCCAGGGCAATGCGGTGCTGTACGACCATGCGATCAAGGGTTTCCAGGGCAAGGCCGGCGTGATGCCGCCGAAAGGCGGTTCGGCGGCGCCGGATGCCGACGTCCGGGCGGCCGTCGACTACATGGTGGCGGCGGCAAAATAAGCCGGCCGCCGGGCTGCCGGGCCGCGGGCTACGACGCGGCCTGGCGGCGCGTAAACACGGCGTACTTCGACATGGCGAAGTTGAACGCCAGCGCAACGGCCGAGCCGGCAGCAACGGCCAGGAACAGGTTCAACGTGCTGTGGTCGGTCAGCCAGAGCCAGATCGTATAGACGATCACGTTGATGCCGCCGCCGAGGCTGGTCAGCAGCAGATAGTGCGCCCATTCGCGCAGCGAGCCCTGCCCCTGCTGGACGAAGGTGAAATGCCGGTTGACCTTCCAGGTCACGGTGGCGGCGATCACGAACGAGAGGAGCCGGCCGCTGACCGTTCCCAGTCCCAGCACCTTGACGCCCAGATACAGCATGGAAAAGTCGGTGACGAAGCCGAGCGCACCGACCATGCAAAAGCGCAGGAACTGTTTCAAGTCCGTTTTCCAAGCATGGCACCGACCGAGGGCACCGTGAGGTAAGCCAGGCGCTTCAGTTCACGCCGCCCGTGGGTGACCGTGTCCAGGATCAGGCCGCAAGTGAGCGCCAGGAAGCCCAGCAACATCGTGCTTGCCGCCAGCACGGCGGTCGGCAGGCGCGGCACCAGGCCGGTCTCGAGGTAGGTCAGCAGCACCGGCAGCGACAAGCCCAGCGACAGCAGGGCCAGCAGCGCGAAAATGATGGTGAAGAAGAACAGCGGGCGCTCGTTCTTGAACAGCTTGGTGATCATCAACAGGATGCGGAAGCCGTCGCGGTAGGTCGACAGCTTGCTGGTCGAGCCTTCCAGGCGCGCGCCGTAGGGCGTATTCAGTTCGCCGATCGGCATGCGCAGCTGGAGCGCGTGCACGGTCAGTTCGGTCTCGATCTCGAAGCCGTTCGACAGCGCCGGGAAGGATTTCACGTAACGGCGCGAGAACACGCGGTAGCCGGACAGGATGTCGGTGAAGCGGTTGCCGAACAGGTTGGCGACGAAGCCCGTGAACAAGGCGTTGCCGAAGCGGTGGCCGGCGCGGTAGGCGGCGGCTTCCGAGTCGACGCGGCAACCGACCACCATGTCCAGGTTTTCCGCGATCAGCTTGGCGATCAGGGCGGGTGCGCTGGCGGCATCGTAGGTGATGTCGCCGTCGCACATCAGGTAGATGTCGGCGTCGACGTCGGCGAACATGCGGCGCACGACATTGCCTTTGCCTTGCAGGGTTTCGGTGCGCACGATGGCGCCGGCGGCGGCCGCGACCTGGGACGTCTTGTCCTTCGAATTGTTGTCGTAGACATAAATCCGCGCTTGCGGCAGCTCGCGGCGGAAGCCTTCGACGACGGCGCCGATGGCTGCTTCCTCGTTGTAGCAGGGCAAGATGACTGCGATCTCGAACCCGGCGAGGGAGGCATGCGTCATGTCCATCGGCACGACATTCTGCGGGGTTCTCAAAGTGGATTCCATGTTGTTCCTTACTGCTGTAATTGGGTTAGCTTGTTGGCTTTGGCGGGAATGCCCATCTCGCGGACGGCCGCGATGTCGGGAGTGACGGTGCCGCTGGCGTCGTAGACTTCCGTCACGCCGTCGCGGTACTGGTGCGGTAGGCGCCGGGTCAACACGAAGCCGGAATTCTGGCCCATCAGCGCGTCGCGCATCTGGGTGCTATGGGGATAGGCCGGATTATTGTTCTGGCGCACGATGACGACGTGCTGCACACCGAGACGGTTCAGCGCCGCCAGCACCTGCCCGGCATTGCTGTACTTGAGGGTGTAGCTGCTGCCCATGAAATTCGAATCGGCCAGCAGCTTGGACGCGCGGATCACATAGCCCTGCAGGCGGCTGTCGTGCACCGCCATCTCGGCGATAAAGGCGCCTTCCGCGCCGGCCGGGCCGTCGATCACGGTCAGCGTCGGGCGGTTGGCGGGCGCCAGCGCCTGCGACAGCAGCCCGATGCCGGTGTCGGCCTTGGGCGGGCGCGCCGCCAGATGCATCACGCCGGGCACCGCCATCACCACCGCCAGCACGGCAG
>Ga0308160_10000493_pt1 | contig 73811 bp, 72 predicted proteins | sample PhyFR1_FD_201036 | JGI IMG/M metagenome (GOLD analysis project Ga0308160, IMG submission 201036) | Phyllosphere microbial communities from UC Gill Tract Community Farm, Albany, California, United States - DLSLF.R1 | ecosystem: Host-associated > Plants > Phyllosphere > Unclassified | place: USA... | reverse complement strand
CGACCTTATGCCGATGTCGATGAAGTCCGCCGCAAATTGACCAAAGCTCGTGGAGTCTCGATGAAGCTATTCGAGCAATACGAAGAAATCATGGAAGGTTACGTCCAAATCGATCACTGTCTCACTGTGTGTGAGCGAATCGCCAGCGAAGTCGCCGACGCCCTTGCTATCTGGCGTGGCGCATCTCAACAGCAAAGCGGTAGTGTAGTCGGTACACCTCGATCTGATGGTCTGAATGATGTTAAAGTCGATGTCGCCAAGGTCTCCGAGCTATTAAGGAAAGAGACGGATCAACGTAAACGGAAAGTCCTGGGAATGTATATCCAGAAACAGCCTTCTACGTTGAGCGAAGGGACGGTTCTAAAAGATTACCAGCTTCTTGGTGTCAATTGGTTGAACCTCTTGTGGTCGAAGAAGATTGGATGTATCTTGGCGGATGAAATGGGTAAGTCCTGGTACCTAATCTCCGAGCGCGCTGACGTCTAGGTCTCGGTAAAACCATCCAGGTCATCGCTTTCATCGCACACCTCCGGGAGAGGGGCAACGCCGGTCCCCACCTCGTCCTAGTCCCAGCATCCACACTGGAAAACTGGATCCGAGAATTCGGTAAATTCGCCCCAGATATCGATGTCGAGCCATACTACGGAACCCAGGGTGAACGAGCTGAACAACGAGACCACCTCAAACGGAAATTCAGAGCAGGCGATCTCCAGGTTGTTCTCGCTTCCTACACTCAGATGGTCTCGCATGACGATCTTAGTTTCTTCAGGAAGAAGATTGAATTCCAATCGTGTATCTACGACGAGGGGCACAAGTTGAAGAACTGCGCTACAAAAGCTTATGCCGATTTACTGTCGATCAAACCTCGGTGGAGATTGCTGTTGACTGGTACACCGCTGCAAAATAATTTGCAGGAGTTGATCGTATGTGTTCCCTTTTCCCGCTTGATCAGTGACTGATCCACTAGTCCCTACTTGTATTCATCCACAAAGATGTCTTTGCCGACGCCGAGAGCTACCTACGAGCCATGTTCAAATCCTCCAACCAAGTCAACCTCCTCGCTCAACAACGAGTTTCTCGAGCTCGAGTCCTCCTCACTCCCTTCGTTCTACGTCGTCGGAAGGCCGCTGTTCTCTCGCTACCGCCCAAGATCGAAACTTCCGAGCATTGCGATATGACCCCAGTCCAGGCGAAACTGTACCGCGAAACGATGAATCGGTCCAAGAAAGTCCTGGAGGAGCTCAACGATGAAGCGCTCGAAGCAGCTGCTGCCGATGATGAAGCTGCAACTACCAAGGCTAAAGGCGCGAAGAAGGGGAAGAAGGAGGAGAAGAAAAGTCAAGCTGGTAATTCGACCCATATCATTATGGACCTCAGGAAAGCTGCGAGTCATCCATTACTCTTCAGGCGACTGTATGACGACAAGAAGATTCGGCAGATTGCCAAGGAATGTTTGAATACGCCGACGTGGTGTGATTCGAACTTCGACTTTGTAGTGGAGGATTTGGAGGTCATGAGTGATGCTGAGTTGCATCATTTCTGTGTCGAGTCGGACTACACCGTGAGTCCAATTCAAGGCACATTGCTACGGTACGCTGACTTTCTTAGCAAATCCGTAAATTTGCTCTCAACGAGAAAGTGTTCTTAGAGTCTGGTAAAGTGGCTGCCATGATGAGGTGGATAGACCAATGTAAAGCAGAGAACAAGCGAATGTTGCTATTCTCGCAGGTACGCCTCCTCCATATTCCATCATTCTCGTGGCTGACAGGCAGTTCACGATGGTCCTCGACATCCTTCAAGTCGCACTCAAACATCTCGGCGTCAAATTCACCCGTCTTGATGGACAAACCAAGACCGACGAACGACAGGGCCTAGTGGACGAATTCAACGATGATGAGGAAATCACTGTGTTCCTCTTATCGACGAAAGCCGGTGGAGTGGGTATCAACTTGACTGCCGCATCCGTCGTAATCATCTACGATCAAGATTTCAATCCTCACAATGATCGACAAGCTGCTGATCGGGCTTATCGAATTGGTCAAGAGAAGAAAGTAGAAGTGATCAAGCTCATCACCAAAGACTCTATTGACGTAAGTTTACGTCCTCACACTTCCAAGCAAATAGCTGACGGGAATCCAGGAGGACATGTTAAATATCGGTCTTACCAAACTCAAACTCGACGATGCAGTCGGTGGTGAAGGAGCTTCTCTTGAAGATACAGGAAAAGAAGATCAAACAGCTAAAGAAGTTCGAAAATCACTCATTACGACATTACGAAATAAGTTTGAGAATGGCCCAGTCAAGATGGAAGTCAAGGGAGAGGCGGAGGAGGATGTGAAGGAGGAAGAAGAGGTCGGGAAGACTCCTGTCAAAATTGCTAGGGCTGCTGGTGTTAAGGAGGAGGTCAAGGAGGAGACCAAGTAGAGTCGTGATTTATGAGACAAGCTATCTTCATACTGTGGACTTATACTTCATGCATTGTTCATGTGCCTATACCTATATCGCATCACTCGCACAAAATCGGGCTGAAAAGGTCAGGCTTAGATTTTGTGGACGCGCGCTGGCGCTCGGAAGGAAATAGTATCATTGCATCTAGGTAATATTGCATGACACAGTCTGAGTGACGTCCGCAGACTCGTCTACTCTTGACGCATCAAGCGTCGCCCTCAAGTGGGATCTTTGCCAAAAGCATCTTTACGGCGATCTCAAACAAGTAATCCAAACATTCCGCCTGCGTCTTTGCCTGTTCCCAAGTATTGCCTGCTCAATCAGCATCACTTCCACCATGATATGAAGCACTTACCCCATACGTAGACTCCATGCCGCCTGACCAAAATAGCAGCTGCATTAGGGTACTTTTCCATCGCCTCTGCCATGCCCGACGTTAGATCCTCCTCGTCTGCTGTGTTCTCGATGATGGGTACTTCGAGTGTATCGAAGAATCGAAGTGTCTTGCCGTGTCCTCCTATACGTACACCTTTGATCATTTCCTGATGGGAGATTCGGAAGGACTTGGCGTCGCGGGGTAGCAGGAGGGTGAGCATGACTGTAGATCAGCAAGTGCTATATTGGGGAAAGGTAGGACTTGCCAGCGTGCTGTGAGTGAGTGTGAATACAGGCTCCAGCATTACGCATGGTGAAGGCATTCCAGAATAGAGGGGTACATGCTGACTCCTTGAGGCCCTATACATGAGCTTTGCGTGTGTGTCAGGTATGGCTAAACATACAGCTTGAGTAGGTATCCTCAAGAAATCACGCTGAGATCCAGGCTTGGGTACTGAAGACTGGGCAAAAGGCAGAACAAAAATATGTTCCGGCTTGATCCTCTCCTTCTGTACCCCAGATGGAGCTAGGTATACATGCTCGCCATGTCGGACACTAATCCCTATTGAGTCAGGCCAACCCATTTTATGTTTGGAATGAGCTCACCACCTCCTGTTCCAGTGACCCAGCCGAGCTTGTAGAAATCCCTACATAGTTCACAGATCAGATTGGCAGGATGCTCTGGATCAGAGCTAATGACTAGGTCATCTCTGTTATCGGTAGTTGAGCTCATTTTTGGTTGTCAAATGTAAGGACAGAAGGACGTCTCAGGTGGAGGCAAAGATAGGAGCGGAGTTAAACACGTGTGAATTTTCGATAATCCCGTTGTCCTGACTCGTACAAAAGGAGACAACATGCTGGCTGGGGATCCGGGATTATTGAACCTAATTTATTGTTAATTCCGTTGTATTGACTGTTTAGCTAGATGGTACCAGCGATTAGGATAGTCACAGAACCCGAAAAGAGAGGTGAGGTAAGAGGTACTGTCAATAAAAATGAAACTCCTCTAAAAAAGCTGTTTACAGCCATGATACATGAAAGAACATGTGGCCACCACCAATTAAGCAGGGCACGAAATGATACGCCCGTCTCATACAACTAAAGATCCTCCCCCTTCCAGACCCATCGCTTGGCCAAATCCCACATTCCTTCCCACTTTGGCGTCAACCACTCCTTGGCACTGGTATCACTCTCGGAATGCCTAGCTCTAAACTGCTTGAACGTCCTCTCTGGTACTTCTCCCTCCCAGATCAACTCGCACTTGTTCTCGGCCATATCGGGACTATCTCCATCTGCCTCCTTGTCCCCCGCATCGGCATCTTCATCATCACCCTCTCCTTCTCCTTCTCCGAGTGGTCGAGCTTGCTCAGTCCAGTCGATTCGGTTAAGTAGGAGTTGCTTGTAGTGCTTGATTCCTTTGTCTACTCCTTCGACTAGAACGAGGGCGAAATTGGGGTTGAAAATGCAGACTCCAGAGAGGTGATCTTTCTTGGCTGTTTCTCGGACCTTGAACTTGTGTCGACCGTTTGTGAGGTATTTGATCCTGTACATCAGTAAAGTGTGTTGGGCAAATAAAAAAAGGGGTGACCTACTTATACACAGCAGCAAAGACAGCCTGCCTCTCTTTAGCCAACATCTTCTGATACTCCTTCTCTTGCCTCTGCTCGACCGTCAATTTCCTCGCTTCATTATCGTCCTCGTGCTTGTTGGCTCGCGCAGTGACCTCTTTTCGGACCTTGGCTTCGACCTTGGTTGGATCCTGTACCGCATCGGACGTCAAGACCTTCATCAAATTGGCCAGTCGTACTGGATGGTTAGTTGTGTCGACGAGATGGTGATTTGTACATACCTTTTGGAGCATCAGGAGGCAAGAGACCCATCTTTTGCCTATCCCTCTTATCCTCAAGCTCGGCTTTACGTCTTTGCCGACGCATCTTCTTCTGTTCCTTCTTGGTCAACATCAATCCCCTCTCGTCCTGCTTCTTGTCGCTAGGTGCCGGGATTGGGATAGGATGTTGGACCAAATGAGTGACCAAAGATTCAGTTGGGTTTGCCGTAATCCACTGGACTGCTTCATCGATATTGTCGTACGTCGTTCCGTTATTCAACAGGGGCATATCCCACCACTCTATGTCTGGAGGTGGTTTTCGCTATCATCAGTTCAGCTCCGAACAGTATCGAAAAAGTGCAGGGCACCACTCACCTTTAAACTCCTTTCAAGAGTATCAAACTCGCTATCCAAACCAGCCTTTTTGCTAGCAGCGGCAATCCTCTGCTTGAGTGCCTCCATCTTGGCTTCATTCCTCAATTGATCTCCCTGCTCGACGTATTTGCCCTGTGGCGCAAAGTGAATCTTTCGAGATCGTCGAGCAGGCGCACGAGGTTCGTCCGCGGCTGGGTTGGCGGTAGAAGTGGACGCGTACGGATTGATAACGGCCGAAGAGACGGGAGCTTGACCTCCTGACGATGTAGGTGCAGCGCCGACATTCGCCTTGACGGACGAGAACTTGGGTGCCATTGGCTTGTATCGATCCCTCATTGCCCTCTTTTCATTCTTCTCCACTTGCTGCTCCTGTCCTTGTTGACCACCCATAAGGAGAGGATGAAGTGCGATAGAAGACATGGCGCCAGCAGCGGGTTTGGCAGTTTCTGGTTTAGGCATAGAACCGGATCCAGATAGGTAAGGATTACTAGATCTAGCAGTCATGGCTTCAATCCTCTTTTTTGCGGCAGCGATCTTGTCGACCATACCAGGATCAATCTGAGGTTTTGGAGGTAGCGCAGCCGGACCGGCGGGTGTGGAGGGTGTAGCGGATGTAGATGATGCTGGTGCGGGTGACGCGCTGGTGGCGGCGAGTCGAGCTTCAACAGCAGCTTTCTTCGCAGCTAGACGAGCTCGAATATCGGCGATATTCATAGCGGCTGGCGCTGGCGCGTCTGTCTTCGGCCTCTTGTTATCTGGTTGCCCAGCGGGTGGTTCATCTGCGCGACGAGACATGGTACTAATCAATTGAGTTGAACTTAGTGTAATTGTTGAACTTGATCACTTCTTGATTCACCAGCCGGGTGTGCCTAGCCAAGAGTCAATTTGGTCGCGCCTAACTTATTTCCGCTGGAATTCGGAGACGACCGGCCGTGATTGAGCCGAGTTGATCAAGCAAGTATATTTCGGGCAGAGTCGGCTTCGAGCTATGTATATATCACGAGACCGACTCGATGTGTACACGGGACAGATAGAATAGGTCAAGAAACGTCCATACAATTCGAATGAACGACCTCGAGAGAGGTAGGAGCTCAACAACCCCAAGGGGTGATGTTATTTCGAATGTCAATTCCAGACCTTCGCTACCCCCTCTTCGCCCGACTATAACGTCGCAATCCGCAAAAGAAGCAGCAAAAGCTCTATCATCTTTCGAAACTTCTCCGCAGAATCCACATAATTGGCCGAATAGTCGGAAATGGAAGATAGCCTTAACGGTCGCATTGACCGGTTTCATCTCTACCAGCGGAAGTTCGATTGCTGTTCCTGGGTTTCATGAGATTCTAGAGGAATTTCATGTGGATAATGCCAAAGTCGGGGTACTTGTGACTTCAATCTATGTGCTCGGGATGGGGTGTGTCTCTTTCTCTGTCTACAGGAAGACAGCTGATTCCTTAGGACCGGACCGTTCATCTTTGCTCCTATGTCTGAGCTGTATGGTCGTCAGCCGGCGTACCTTGTCAGTCAGGTACTCATGGTTTTCTTCTGTCTTGGGACAGCTTTGGCTCAAAAGTCAGTCAGCTCGTTATCCTATCTCTCGATTCAGCTGATAAAACAGTATCCAAACGCTGATCATATTGCGATTGCAAGTCCCCCCGCGATTGATATTTCTTTCTTGCTGATATCTAGCTTTGCGGGTATGTGGTCCTCAGTTGGCCCCGCCTTGGGAGTAGCCACCTGTGCCGATGTACGTGTTGTTCAAATCTTCGTTAATACTCAGGGCTTCTTCTAACGAAGTAGATGTTCAAGCCTGACGAGCGAGGTCGTCCAATCAGTATCTACGCATTGGGACCAATGGTAAGTCGAGTATTATGATAAGTCTGACGAACAGGCGGGACCGGTGATGGGAAGTATGCTCGGCTACTGGATTCTATTTGGGGGATGGCGGTGGCTGTTCTATGCTCTGACCATCATGGCCGCTGTCAATCTCGTATTCCTCGCAACGCAGGCTCAGGAGACATACGCACCGTAAGTTCACCCCTCGTGACTCGTCATGTCACTGACCGTTGCAGCGTGCTAGAAAAGAAGCTAAAATACCGAATCTCGCATCCGATATCTGATGCCCATTCTTGGCGAGAAAAGATCTCGCCAAGTCGGATCCTACATAATCTCGGATGGATGTCTGCTATGGTCTCCACTGCCGAGGCGAAACAGGTATTCGGGCGGGCTTTTAGCAGGCCACCACGCTTGCTGTTTACCAACCCAGTCTGTTTTCTGTTTTCAGCGTACTACTCCTACATCTACGGTATGTCCTCTTGCAGATTGAGTCTGATTGATAGGTATTATTTACCTATGTTTAGTCACGGTACCTCTCATGTTTGGTAGTCCGCCTTTCAATCGACCTGAGCTCTTCTCTTATAGATGGGCTAGAGGGGTATTATCACTATCCTACGTCGGGCTGGGTGAGTCTCCAATGAGACACTCCATCTCACCGGAGCTGACATTGAAGGTATCGGCGCCCTGGGAGCAGCGGCAGTCGCAGCTTTATATCAAGATAGAATCTACAAACACCTAAGTAGGCGAAACGGAGATAAAGGTCAACCAGAGTATCGAGTACGTCCACCCTCACACTTCAAGTATAGACTAATGAGTCAGCTAGTCTTGACCCAGATCGGAATGATCATCTGTCCTATAGGGATGTTCATTCTCGGTTGGACAGCGGATGCTCGAACCCATTGGATAGGACCTCAGATCGGTACTACCATTCTCCTCTTTGGGTTGACACTAGCTTTCAACTCGATCCAAAATTTGTCTGTCATTTTTCTCTATGCAGATCAGGAAGCTGACGATACAGTATAGTAGACGCTTTCATGCCATATTCAGCCGCTGGGACTGCAGCTGCTACTGCAGTAAGGCTACATCCATACAGTAATGAGAAGACGCTCATGTCTAGCTTCGCTCAGTGCTCGCTTGTATATTACCGATTTTTGCTCCTGATATGTTCTCTGCCCTCGGCTGGGGGTGGGGATGTACGTTACTGGCTTTGGTCGCTCTTATAGCTGTACCAGCGCCTGTCGTGGTCAGTCATGCCTTCAGTTCTTCCAAATGAGCTGAGCTGACATTGCTAGATGTTCATATGGGGTAAACGGCTACGGGAAAGATTCCAATTCCATGGGTGAAGATCTCGCCATCAGGCTCGGCATCACATTGTCATACTGTTGTACCATCACCCATCAACTCGATGCAAGATTTTTGATCCAAGAGCCAAAGCTGCATTATCCTAAAGTACATGGCATGATATTATATAGACATTAACGACATTTGGACACTCGCACCACACCCCTACAGGAACCTGGACAAACCCCTCGATGAAGCTGCACTGCCGAAACCGATCCGAGGGATGGAGCCGGTCTTAGCGGCAGTCGGCTTCAGGGGTGATAAAGTCGAAGGAATAACACCATCGCCAGACTACCCGTCAGCATCCGTTCAATCGCTAAAAAGGGTACGCACATTCATGATTGAATCCCACTGGAAAGCAGGCTGTACACCCAACAACTTTCTCTTCTTCTTCTTCTCTGGCTGGACTTCCTCCTCGTCATCATCGACTAGTGTAGCTTTCGATTTCTTCTTGATGATTAATGGCTTCATAACCTTGAATGGTTCCTCGATCTTCCTGTCGTCATCGACGATGTTGTCGTTGTTCTCGCCGAGCGGTTTGCTAATCTTGGGTGGCTGGGGACTGACACTTCGTGCGGGAGTTCGGGCCTTCTTCTTGGGTGCGGGTACATCGTAATCGTCTCCGTTCTCGGACTCATCATCGATAGGCGTGGCCTGAATATCAGTCTAGTCTTGATCAAAACGACAATCACTGACCTTGCGAACCGTAAGCCTTGGAGCGACCGGCTTGTTCTCCTTGGCCTTCTTCTCTACGACAGGCTTGGCAGCAACCTTCTTCTTTGGCTTCTCCATAGTAGGCTCTTCCACTTCTGACTCAGCCTCCTCCTCCACTATGCTGGGCTGTCTCTTGGTTCTCTCCTTGGGCTTGGCTGCAGCGGCCTTTTGCTTCTTGGCTGAAGGAGGATCCTCAGGTTGAACACTTTGGCTAACGGAGCGCATTCGAGCTGAAGTCTTCATTGCGTCCAACTCGTCCTGTCTGTCAGTACGCCTCTCTTGAATGGAGCAGTCACGCACTTCGAGACCAGCTAATCGGTCTTTCTCGAGCGTGACTTCTTTCAATTTCTGCTTCAAAGTCTTTTCACGCTCTTTACTGCTTTCCTTAAGGTTCGCCAGCTCCTCCTGAGCATCACCAAGCTCCTCAGTCTTGGTAGCTAGCTCAGACTTGGCAGCTTTAAGTGCGACCTGCATTTGTCGTTTCTCCTTGTCAGACTAGATAGTCAGCAAAATCTCCAGTTGAGTTGAAATTTCGTACAGAGTCCTCCGTGTTCTTCTCCGATTTCAAGAGAGAGTTCAGCTGCTGACGAAGCTCCTTCTCGCTTGATACCATGGTCTGGATCTTGGCTTCGAGTTTCTCAACCTTTGCCTCGAGTGCTACTCGTGCTTTACGGTCGGAAGCAGATTGGTGGCCAGCAGAAGTATTTGCTTTGCCTAGTTCCGCCTAAATGTCAGCTTGCGTGAAGCATTCAAGACGAGTCAGCTGACCTCTAATTCTTCCAGCCTGGAATCCCTCTCCTCCATCTCGGCGACGACTTCGGCTTCCCTAGCTTTAAATAGCGAAATTCGATGGTCTCGCATAACTGATGTCAATACCGCACGTTTCGGTAAACACACCTCTTTCAGCTTCAGCCTGTACCAGCCTCCTCTCCAGTTCGATGATCTGCATCTGTTCTTGCGCTAGAGCAAGTACTGCCTTCTGCTGCTGTACCGCCGAGTAGAGGTTGAGCTGCCTGTCAGCTTCCAATCATGAGACCCAAATCTGACGAGCTGACCTCCTCCCGCATGCCATCGCCCTCCGCTTTACATCGCTCCAACTCTCTCTCCTTGACTTTCGACTCGGACTTGTATTTCTCCATCTCCTTCTTGAGTGTATCCATCTCGTTACTATACTTTGACAAATCCGCTTTGTTTCGCTTTTCGAGATGGTGTTTATCTCGAACCAACTCGCTCAATTGAGTTTCCAAGTTCTTCAGACGTGCACGGTGAGGTCCAGGAGTCTCTGCTATCCCTTTAAACTCTTCATCCTCTTCGTCATCGAAATCGTTCTTGGGTGGTGTTGCAAACATGGTGTAGTGCAAGGTGTTGTGTGTAAATGCAAGCGATTAGGAGTGTCCAGTTGTGGCAAAAGCAGTCGCGTGTTTGTGATTTTACCTAAACGATCCCCTCATTTAAAGATCCGGCTCTCCGCAACGGGATTTAGGATTTAAGATACTTCCGGAGTGAATTCGGAAGATGATACCCGGTTATAAACCTAGTGGCTTTATGCTCTATGGTTTATCAGGATGACATTGATCCGTCTTCGGGCCGAACTCAAGTGGAATCTTGATCTTTCGGCGGGGTATCTAGACATGCCCCAGCTCGGTCTCGGTGCAGCCAAGGCAAGAGGCTTTCCTATAAAGCCTCACAGCCTCGGGGCAGAGCTCTCCTCTTTTCATTCACATATCTACACAATCATAAATTCATAATGGCTCCTTCTGTAGCTGCAACTGAAGACGTTTCTGGCCATGGGGCTGGTCTCGATAAAAACCTTAAGGTAGCTGCTGGTGTATCTTCCGCTGGCGACGAGAAGATCGTGGTCAACACTATTCGATGTCTAGCTGCTGATCTATGTCAACAGGTAAGTCACCCTTCTCTAATCGTAAGGGAAGTGGCTGACTGGCAGTACAAGGGTGGACATCCCGGAACTGTCATGGGTGCTGCTACTATCGGTATTGCTCTCTGGCGATATCACATGCAGTACAACCCAAAGAACGCAGACTGGTTGAATCGAGATCGTAAGCTCCCCTAACCGCATCCCTCCAAAGCTGACAAGCAGGATTTGTTCTGTCAGTCGGTCACGCCTGTCTACTGCAGTACATCATGCTTCATTTCTCCGGATACCCCGAATGGACCCTAGATCAGATCAGGAACTATCACGCTCCTATCCACCATACCATGGCAGCTGGTCATCCCGAGATCGAGTTCCCAGGTGTTGAAGTCACCACCGGTCCCCTTGGTCAAGGTATCGCCAACGCCGTCGGTTTGGCTGTAGCTGGTAAACAGCTTGGAGCTCAATACAACAAGGATGGGTTCCCCATTGTCGACAGCAAGATCTGGGCCATGACTGGTGATGGATGTATTCAGGAGGGTGTCGGTATGGAGGGTGAGTCATTTCGAGTCCTGAAGCGACAGTAGCTGATCAGTAGCGATCTCCCTAGCTGGACATTGGGGTCTCGACAACTTGATCTTGATCTACGACAACAACAATGTCACTGTTGACGGATCCATCGACGCTTGTTTCACCGACGATACTTCTGCCAAGTTCCGAGCTCAGAACTGGCACGTCATTGACGTCTATGACGGATCCAACGATGTAAGCCACTCATGCAGCAATATTGAATAGATCTGACGCATAGCTAAACGCCATCGTCGAAGCGTTCGCCGAGGCAAAGAAGGTCAAGGGAAAGCCAACAATGCTAAACATCCGAACCATCATTGGTGTCGGATCCAAAAACCAAGCTACCGGTAAAGTCCACGGTGCCGCCCTCGGAGACGACGATGTCGCCTACGTCAAGACTCAACTTGGTTTCCACCCCGATGACAAGTTCGTCGTACCAAAAGAATGTTACGAGTACTTCAAAGACTGTGTTCCCCGAGGTCAAGAAGCCGAGGATAAATGGAACAAGCTGTTTGCTGAATACGAGAAGAAGTACCCAGAGGACGCTTCTGATCTGAAACGACGAATCGAAGGAAAGTTGAGGGAAGGATGGGAGAAGGATCTACCTTCCAAAGATCAACTACCAAAAGAAGCTATCCCTACACGAAAAGCATCTGGTATCGCCCTACAAGCTTTGGTCCCTAAGGACAAGACGTTCGTAGCTGGTTCAGCCGATTTACTCGAGTCGACCTTCGTTAACTTCAAAGATCAAGTTGAATTCCAGAACCCAGCAGGTGGACTTGGTGAATACTCTGGACGACAAATCCGATATGGTATCCGAGAACACGCGATGGTTGCTATTGGAAATGGTCTCGCTGCTTTCCAAAAGGGAGCTACGATCCCCATCATGTCGACTTTCTTCATGTTCTGGCTCTACGCAGCACCTGCCGCTCGTATGTCTGCCCTCCAGGGTTTGAGATTCATCGGTATCGCCACACACGATGCTATCGGTATCGGAGAGGATGGTGAGTGCCCTCTACACCTCCCAAGCGATCAAGTAGCTGACAGACAGGACCTACCCACCAGCCTATCGCCCTCGCACATTTCTACCGAGGTTTACCAGGTCTCAACTTCATCCGACCCGCTGACGCCGAGGAGACACTGGGAGCCTGGCTCCTCGCTTTGAAAGATGCCGATCACCCCTCGCTCTTCGCCTTGTCTCGTCAAGCACTTCCATTACTAGAGGGTACAGACCGTAATCAAGTCTCGAAAGGTGCCTACCCAGTCTACGGTCCCGAGAACCCTCAAATCACTCTCATCGCTACTGGAGCAGAAGTATCTCGAGCTATCGAAGTTGCCAAACTCCTTGAAAAAGATTCCAACCGAGTCCGAGTCGTCTCGATGCCTTCTCAAGAACATTTCGATAGGCAACCAAAAGAATACAGGCGATCAGTCTTACCGTCTACCTCTCTCATTGTTGCCATTGAAGCATGGGGATCATTGGGTTGGGCACGATACGCTCATGCCGGTGCTCACATGCATACCTTCGGTATGAGTGCTCCTGCAGGTACGCTATACGAGTTCTTTGGGTTTGGTCCAGACAACCTCGCCAAGAAGATTACGAGCTGGTCTTCGGGCTTCAAAAAGGGAGATGGGTACGAGCTGCCAGGTGTCGGAGAATTTGAGGAATTGTTGTTGGGTGTTCAGCCTGATCATCACTCGCCTGTTCCATACAAGGTTTAGATTGATCGCAATGGGAACGGATGTGGATTTGTACTTTAAGGTCATGCATAGCAGATACATGAACATTTTATCCACTTCGGATTGTAATCAGTGTGAACATGGGGTACCGCCGAGCGAGGGGACCGGTCACCGAGGCTCCGTTCATTAAGTGCTCCGACTTTGCGGTCCAGAGTTCCAGACTCGCATCCTTTCATCAATGGCTCCACACTCGGCATTGGCCCTCTCGAGGCCTTCGTGTGTTCACGATATACTCATATCATAGTGGATCGTGCCAGGCTGTCATACCTAATCCCACTGATCCCTCCCAATTTGTACTTCATGTCCCGTCAAGTACCACCGTCGTATCCCAGCCGCCACTCAGGTCCACCCGAACGTGACCCATACACTCGCCGACCTGAGTACAGAACCGATCAGAACGCATCAACCAGTGAAGCCTTCTCAAATCAATATCGACCCTTGACAGCCAAACTGAAGAGCCTGGGCGTAAGATCAGACTCTGTTCTTTATCATATCGCGGAGAGGATAGAGGAGACGATAGGCAAATTAGACGTGTGGTCGACAAACCTCGGGCGACGACGGGGCGGCAGATATATGGGTGGGCAAGGGGATGGTCAATCATATACATATGGCCGCGAGACAGGCAACTGGGGCGGGTGCAAACGTCAGCAGGGAGGGCGGCGAAGTCAAGATCGTGCCTCGTCGAGAGATCGACAAAAGGGGCCACTTCGAATTGGGCACGAGGGCGAAGTACAAGGCGGCTACTCCGAGCCACCATCAGGTAGAAATCAGAGCTCTCGACGAAGAGTTACGGCTGTGAAAACATATGTGAGCGATCCTGAGTCTCGCGACATCAGCAACGACTCAGACGCCGCCCTTTTCCGGAGAAAGATGGGCATCGATACTCCTTCCCACTCACTCTCCCCATCAGCCCAAAGCTCAATTAAGCGGCATCCAGGTGTTGGTCCTACCTCGGTCGATGGGCTTGTGCGAGATGGCACCCGACCTGAGACGTCCTCAGTCCTACGGCGGACCCCTGTCGATCCCAACGGGGCGAGTTCCACCGCGGCCCGCCAACCCAGAAAGCAGACGACCAGTCCTCAACGGGAGCAGGGACAAGATCGCCATGAAACGAGAGGGACCGCGAATGATGCGCAGCTGGCCAGGAGGAGAAGGAGAAAGACAAGGGATGGCCGGAGAGAGCATCTTCACACATCCGTCAGCCCGTTACTGTATGGCAAATACTTTTAGACAGAAGGTCTCAGGTGGTCATCGAGTCCAACGGCAGCATGTGGTTTTCAAAAGTCGGCGTGCCCGGATGTGATGATCTACAGGATGAGCTGAGACATCAGACGTTGAGGGTCTAGAGGTCATCCTAGTAGTAGCAGTAGCGTAGTCCGTGTTGTAGAGTATGTCTTTGGTCAATTGCCATCATTCACCTAGTATACGTTAGCAGGCATCTACTCTCTAGATCTCTCTGCTGCGGTGTGAGTGGTGTTTGTATATAACCGAAATGTCTCTCTGCGCACTCCTTCTACCTAGAAGGCAGCCCCCAATCTTGACCGGAACTGATAAACTGACCTCCTTTGATCAAACACTCCATGGCAAGAATGATACAAGAGCCTATATCGCCCCGCCTTCGTATGTATTGGAGCTGGAGTGGAGCTAGGGGTCTGATTCCAATCTACCCGGAATACTCCCTGTTCCGTCCCCCTGGGTCTTCTGTGGACTAGACCTGTTATCGCTCTTAGAAGTGTTTCACCCATGCCATGTGTACTCACATCTTTCCATTACAACACTCATTCGGGAAAATCATCGAAATACCGCAATCCTATTCCTCGAGACATCGGGGATTCCTCTTTTACCCAGCTAGATTCGTTGAGTTGTTACGGAGTATAAATATGGAACCGAGATCTCGGGTAGTCGATTTGTCGGAGACGCTAGAGGATCTTCGGGTCCAAGATGATCAAGGTGATTATCGAAGTTCGGACGAAGATGATGAGGAGTGGTACCATGCTAGGCCGACGAGTCGACGGACATTAATAGAGGAACGTCGAACTATCTCTTCGACATGGTACGGCGGGCGAGGTCGCTCATCTGAGTACACCCTCACAGAATCAACTTATCGACAGGAACTGTCTCGTTCTCCCCCTCCCCGGCGCCATAAAAATAGATCTCCTCATGAGATTGACTCGACTGACCGATCTCCTTCTCCGTCTCGACCTCGTCATCGACAACAGACACTTGGGCCATCGTCTCCCAGACGCGATTCGAGCGGTTTGCACGACAGGAATATTTCGCCCGAACACGGAGCGTTACCTGAACAGTCACTTCGGCGTGAAAAGGGTCGAAGCGTTGCCAAGCCGGGTCTTTCGAGACAATTTTCGGGCCCAGGGTCGGAGCCAATAACGCCTGCACCCAGTTCCAGGTATCCGGACGCTTCTTATACCCAGTCCTCCCGGTCTCGGGCTACTAACCCTCGTCCTGAGCTGCCGTCAACCCCGAGCTCTCGGTCTCGCGGTTCCAACACCGGGCGCCGCGAATCAAAAGCGGCCCAGCCGGTTGGCCGCTCCTTTACCGACCACTCAACTGAATCGCCCAGACGTCGACGGACCCCAAGTCAGCCAAGTCGGTCTACCAGTACCGAGCTAGTGACGGAAGATGACCCTTGGATCAATCCTGATTCACGCGAGGGCTACCGCCCATACTTCATGTCGAGGGATCAAGCCGTGTCATCAGAATTACAAAGCTGCTTCCGAAGACGCCAATGTCGGACTGGCAGCAAAGGTCGGAAAGTCGAACTCATCGAAAGCCAGAAAGACTATACGGTGATAGATCCTAGAACTCCAAGGAAGAAGCCAAAGCGGACTGAGCTGTCAACACCACGGGTAGGCCACGAAGATCAATTTACCGATCTTGCATTTCAATTTTGGGAAGAAGATGTAGAACAGGCCGGGGAAGCAGCCAGTCGTGCGCGATCAAAAGCTGAATACGTACATGATTATCTACAACGCAATCCGTTTGAGCGCTTTTTGTTGAAGATCTTGTAGTACTGGACATGGATGGTCATTATATTCATTAAAATCTATCTTCACTAATCATCAGTTCCTGTCATTGTTGTAGAACTCACATCTTTCTAGCATTTTGTACACGTATGTATAACCAATTAATAGCCTCTCGTATCCCAGTCCTATCATCAGTCCACTTCCCAGTACCTCATCATTATAGCAGAAAATTGACTCACCCTTCTAAAGCAGAAACACCAAGAACATCAAGACTAGCCATCCTCTCTTCTACAGCTCCATCATTATCCCATCCATCTGCCCTTTCGACCTCTTTCCCTTTCCCTTTCTTGTCCACTTCCGTTACTTCCTCATCATTTGGAGATTCTAAAGCGGCTCGCCGACGTTCTGGATGAGCTCTGGTCCAGGCGTCGAATGATTCCCTAATCTCTTGGACCGAGAGGGATGTTGGTGAATCTTGTTTATTCGCTAATAGCAGCAAAGGTAGATTCAATAGTCGTGGCGAGTTCAATACCTCATCTGAGAGGTTAGCAGTGTAAAAGGAGAAGCTGGGGCACATACCAAAAACCTCCCATCCTTCACTTAATCTAGCTTGATCACAAGCGTCCAGTACGAATACGACCGCATGGCACTCATCATAATATTTTGGCCAGATTGACCTGATATCCCTCTGTCCTCCTAGATCGAAGAAATGGAGGGTTGTCGATGGAAGATTGATCTTTCCAACTAAATCATCAGACTGGGTACGAGTGAGGAAGTGATACTTACTATTTTGCCCAACAGTTGGTCCGATCTTTTCAGGAGCCATACCCGGTGTGGGATTGTATAGGGTTTTGATCTTCTCCAACATCGTCTACATCATCAGTATTGACTGTAATAATCGAGCTCAGGTGAACTGACCGTTTTACCAGCCTGCACATTAGTCTATTGTAACCTAAAGGATGGAAAGAGGACGTACATTGTCAAGACCTATGATGACGACCGAGTACTCATCTTTCCTCGTCAAGTGGGTATGTAGGCCCTTTAGGAGGTGATACATTATAAATAGTGTATGAGCATTAGTGAGCTGCAGGCAACAGTGGGAAACAAACGCAGAGGAAGAGTTGATTCGCGTCGAGGTGAGCTGCCTCCACTTTAGGGATCTTTTTGTCTAGGGCACGTATATCTAAGATGATGAGAAGACACGCAGCGAGAAGAGACCAAGCGAACACTGACACGATACAATCAATACATATCAGACTACGACTAATCGCGATGCCTGCTTCTTTATCACATCCCACGCAAATCATCTAATCCAATATCCAATCATCTACTTCCCGCAAATCCATACCTCTCACCAACGGACCTAGCCATGATATTCTTGACAGGACCCAGTAGACGTGTGAATGCCTGTTCACCTAGGGTAGCTACTACCAATTTATCAGAGGTAGCTCGGACGGATGCTGCTCGAGATTGTCGATTTAGTAGTGCCAATTCTGTTCATCAGCTACTACTCGTTCGCTTGTAAGGCATAAGGAAAAGGGGACGAAGACTGACCTCCAAAGTAATCTCCCTTGACGTATTGCTTTACGACAGTATCATTTCCCTTGATAGCTGAAGCTGTACCGCTTTCAATAAGGAAGAATTCCTCTCCAGCATCACCTTCTAGAATGACATCTTCTCCTTCGACGAATGTCCTGGATTCAAGAACGTCGGCGATCTTGGCTCGTTCTTGGGGCTGGAGGGAGGCTAGGATGGGGACTTCGGAAAGGAAGGATTCATATAGTCTTCGCTTTCGGGAAGTGTGCTATTTGTAAGCTACTGCCTGTATGATCAGGGTGAGGCTTACATCAAGGAGGATGGTTCGGAAAGATACTCTGTCAAGAGCCCATAGAGTACAAGGGGTCTTTGATAAAATAGAGGCGGCTCGTGGAGCGCTGCTTGTCAGCTTGAATCAAGCGTAGAAGTAGGATGGACCCACTTGTGCATCAAGGCGAGTTCACCAAACGAGTTGCCCTCGACACAGGTTGCGACCTTTTTGCCCAACAATGCCCTATCACCATTGGCCTCTTCAATGACCTGTCCCTCTCTCTTGACGAACACATCCAACTCTCCACTCTCGACAATGTAGAAGTAATCTCCAGCAGCTCCTTGCTCAATGATCATTTCTCCAGCTCCGATATTGACTTCCTTCATAGCGGCCAAGACGTCTGCTTCTTGCTCTTCTGTCAAACTTCGGAACAAAAAGTTTGCCTGAGTGGCAGTCTTGATCCTGTGTAATTGAGCTTCAGATTTAGGGAAAACAGGCATGGAAGGTTGGTTGGGTGTATCCTCATCTTCCTCTAGGGTCGTACCGAGTCCGGAGGCATGCGCCATGGATCGTTGATTGGCGGGTACAAGAGATTCGGCAGATACCGAAGTCCTCCTTCCTAGAGCGTATGATGGGACATTGGGTTCGTCGTGATGTTGTTCCATCTGACCAAAGGGAGAGTTGTCAAAGACAGGTCTCTCACCGCTGAATGGAGATGATTCGACACCAGTGATGGGAGGAGCGATAGGTGCGGAAGCAAAGGGCGACGCAAAGAGTGGTGTACCGGAAAGGTTGGATCCGGAATGAGTTCCTGATCCTGAAGGAGGTCCACCGGCTGGTGCAGTCGCTCGTCGCGGTCCACCGAATGGAGAGTCGGTTGGTCCAGTCTCTGAGAAAGGGGAAGGAGCGGGTGCATGCGCGTGCATGGACTGAATACCAGGAGTGTTGAACGCGAGATTACCAGGTGGTCCACGTCTAGTTGGAGCGGCTGGTGAATGCGAGTTTCGCTGGCTATCAGCATCTAGTCACATAGTGAGCGAATGGATCACTCACGTCCTTTCGAAGTCGCGCTTGGAACCAGTCTGCTCCCCATTGAACTACATCACTGGGTTGTTCCCTCTGGACATCATTGTTGAGTTCGGAGATGAGATCATTCCATGTGGGCACTGGTTGCGACATGGTTGCAGGTGTTAATAAAGGAGTATAGTAGTAGTCTATGCAAGCTACCCATACCACCCCATCCGAGCATCACTCACAGGGACTAGACTAGACAACCACGTGCCTGACCAACGCTAACCTTAATACTTCCATGCAATAACCGGAAGGGGAAATAGCAATTCACAGATATTAACACGTCACTCCCCCGCCAGAGTGGAGGTAATGTCCTGCCTGTTGTCAAGAGTGTGTCGTTATAGAAGGGATAAAGGGGTTTTGGAATAATAAATGCAAACATAATAAACATATAATCATATACTGCAGTCGCTTGGGCATCTCAGGAGACGTTATATCGCTTCGATCTAGAGTTTAGAAGATCGCCATCGCTTCTCATCACGATGGACAGCTCTGATGAGCTTGCAGAGCTGGTTAATGGATTATCTCTACATCCCTCAGAGACAGAGAACGGCCTATCTGTTGATATCGACTCGCTGCTGAGAAATATCTCGGGATTATTCAGCTCCATCTATGGTGAGCACAGACGACATCTGCGACCCAAGACTGACCGGTAGAGATCGAAGAGCTCCGTCACGCCGGTCCAAATGGCCACGAGACCGGCGCGTCAATCGATAAATTGGTAGCACGTCTCGATGCAGCTTTAGCCTCGATACAGGGGCGAGCAGTGTCGCTCCTGGAACCGAAGTCGATTAGCAACGGTACCGGGAAGGAGTACGAGGAAGATCTCGCCGAGCTGAAAGAGCAATGGGAGAAAGTCCTCCGGGCTCGCGGTCTGCTGAAAGAGGAATTGAAAGAAGATGGATGGTTGATTCGGTTTAGAACGTGAGTCACTTGTTAGATCAGAGGCTGATGGTAGGACAGCAGAACAGGCTGAAGCTATGATGGATCCATTACAGAAGAGTCTGGTTGACTGTACTGTGAGTCTCCCTGTTTTGGGCGATACTGATAGTAGGCTCTGCTCGATACTCGACACGATGACCAGCCGGCGATTGAAAAGGTCTACACGTCCCACGAGTCAATGAAGGCGTAAGCTAGTCCTACCACCACCCGGGTCCAAGCTGATCATCAGAACCTACGTGCCGAGCGTGACCAAGATCCTAAAGATGCTCAAGAAAGGCGTTCAGGAGCGGTCCACCCAGAACGGCGAAGCTCTACGCCGGTATGCCACATCTCCACATTTCTACTCAAAGCTGACATGTGAAGGTTGGGCGAAATGCAATCCCGTTGGGCAACTCTATCACGGCAACTCCAACAGCTCGATGGTCGGTTCCGCATAGCTAGGAACCAGGTGCCCCAAGAAGATGGAGGTATGGAGGTACTCAAGGAGACGGCACCTATGACGCGGCAGGACGAGTATTCCCATGGAACCAGTAGTGGCTCCGGTTCAAACGGTCGCCTCGATCCTGGATCGGCTCACAAACCGGCGTTATCACGTACCGGCTCGCGCAGCCCAGTCACGGAGATGCACAGAACGATCAGAAGACAATCATCAATCGTTTCACAAGGTGCTCCTGGAGAGAAGCCAAGATGGGATATCGGTACCCGCCCTCCACCTGTTCCCAACGTCCCGGCCATGTATCAAACCCCCTCATCCCGTCGACTTAGTACATTTGGCCCGCGACCGCCTGCTCCACGCAGTCCGACCCCTAGCTCTAGCTCGGTCACTTCTGGATCTCGAATCTCGGTCCCTGGCAGTCGTATCCCCGTCCGAAGCCCCACTACGGCTACAGGGACACGGTCGGAATTGGTCGTACCCTCTTTCTCCTCTTCGTCTTCCAACGAAAATATCTTGGCTGGAACATCCCGCCGGCAGACCCTAGGCCCAGACTCGTATCTTACACCTACTCGACCTCGTGCAAGTGCCCCATTCTCTTTACCCCGATCCACAACGCCATCACTAGCTCCACGCGCTGCATCCTATGGTGCCACCCTTGGTCCAGGTGTTCGAAGTGAACCAAGGCGTACGCTAGGTCGAAATCCGCCTTCATCATTCCGATCAACGACCCCAACCCCCTCACGCCCTTCTTCGAGGATGTCAGCATCTTCATTCCTAGTTTCCGCAGCTGCATTACATCCATTCGAACCATCAAAATACGATTTACTAGATCAAGAAGTCCAAAAAGTCCTCCAATCAACCGAGTTCAACTTGTTCGTAGCCCGCCTCGATACCCCACTGAAGAGAGGTCAGAGGAAGAGGGATGATGAGGAATGGAAAGGCGAATTCGTATTCGGTGCGGGGGAACGGAGTAGTAGTGTCAAATTACTCAAGCTTGTGGGGAGGGCTATGGATGGTGGAGATGTTAGGATGAAGGTCATGTGTAAAGTTGCTGGGGCATGGCAGGAGTTGTCGGCGGTTCTGAGGGATCGGATGGCTAGGGCGCCTGCTCAGTCCCCGTGAACGAGTTCGATGCTATGATCGTTATAACAATATACAATTCCATGCTTTGCTTATTGTTGCCATATCTAGACTACGAAATGATGAATTATGAATACAACGCATACAACCTTCACTAACTTTCCTCTGGATCCAGCTCCTCCGCCTCTTCCGGTTCACCTTCAGCTCTGGACAATGAATCAAGAATCCCATTCCACATTCCCATTATCTCCATCTCCCAATCTCCAGCTTGCATACTTGCCCTCGTAGGAGTCTGAGCACCATTACTACCAATAGCAGCACCAGGGAATGAACCATAACTCCTTGCCCAAGCTAGGATCTTTGCCCTGGCAGTCATCACGATCGAACGTAATCGGATTCTATCATCAGCTCTTCCACCTGAGCCTGAGATGAAATGGGAGGGACTAACCGTTCAGTCTGTCCGACTGTTCCTGCGTAATCCACCCTTACTGCCTTGCCCGATTCAGGTTGAGAGGGATCTACCACCCAAGCATTACCCCTCAATACCGTCCGCCATGCGTTATCGACCTCATCGAGGAAATCTATCGTATCCTGCATGACCTGCCCTGCTTGTTCTTCGTGGTTCGAATCATGTTCTTGCGATAAGAGTGGTAGAGAGGTTATGTAGTTGATCATTGAGCCGGTATAGGCTAGGAGGTATGATATTCGTAATGACGACCATGGTTCCACTGGGGGTATTTGAAGTATTAGGCGTAAGATCGGTCTCAACCTTTTCAGCAGACCTTCAAGAGATCCGAATCCACTATACAATCAGCACATGCTTGTGATGAGTAGGAGAAAGACGCACTGAGTCTTTGAATCCCGCTCAAGATCGGTCAATCTCCCATCGAGATGATCCCTCAATCTCCCTTCCTGTCTACTTGTAAGTCGCAATAAAGGTTCAGGACCAATATCTGGCTTCTTATCCCCTCCATCTATCTTATCTGGTAGTACATGTGAGCTAGGAGGAAGTATGAACCCCCCAGACATGGATGATCCTGTACACTAGGTAATAGGTGCCACAGCCACAAAGGTAATCTCAACTTGATTCAGTTCAAGAATGATTCCGGACCGGTTGACCTGTCACTCCAACTACATCATACTTCATCAATCACTACCACTACTATAAACGGTGAACAAGATGTCACGAACAGGAGCACTTAACGATGCGGAGATTCAATCAGAGATGAATAAGATGGTATGCTCCTCATACCTCGGGATCGTCAAAGGAAGCTAATGGTTAGGTCGCCTTTATCTCGCAGGAAGCTCGAGAGAAAGCCCGTGAGATCCAAGTCAAGGCCGATGAGGAGTTTGCTATTGAGAAGGTATGTGTCATTGCGACTTCACGAACTGAAAGTTGTCATTCTGGACGTGATAGTCAGGAAGGATGTAGATGTGTTGATGAACGTTGCTGATTCCCACAGGCCAAGATCGTCAGGCAGGAAAGTCTCGCCATCGACGCTCAATATGAGAAGAAGAGGAAGCAAGCAGAGGTCGGATGGAAGATGTACGTCTCCACATGCTTTCCATGTAGTCGCGAGACGGGATAGTGAGGGCTGGGGCTGACACACAGTAACCAATCCACCGCACTCAACAACTCGCGTATCTCCATTCTCAAGTCGAGGAATGATCAGCTCGATACTCTATTCGAAGATGCCAATAAGAAAGTCAAGGATCTCAGCGGAAAGAAGGATTACGAGAAATCTCTCGAGGCTCTTACCCTTGAAGTAAGCCAAGTCCCTCCTCTCATAGATGGTGGGATTGACATCAGGTGCTACTCAAACTTCTATCCGAGAACGTAATCCTCACACACCGAAAGAAGGACACCAAAGTAATGGGGAAAGCCTCCAAGAACGCAGTGAACAAATACAAGGAAATGACTGGTCGAAGTGTTGAAGTCAAGCTCGAAGAGGGGTTGAATGATGATGAAGCTGGAGGTGTTATTGGAAGTTCTATGGGTGGAAAGATCAAGATTAACAATACTCTTGATGAGAGGTTGAAGCTTCTTGAAGAGAAGGTATGTTTCCCCCTTGAATGCGTGAGGATTAGGGAAGAGCTGATGGGTAGATGTTGCCCGAGTTGAGAACGGATTTGTTCGGCAAGAACCCCAACAGGAAGTTCTACACTGTAAGTCATTTGCTGATGAGTACCTGAGAACATCGCTGATTGTCAGTAATCTTCACGGCTTCTGATTGTACATGACTAGAATGCATCTCTGTGTGACGAGCGGAGTCCAGATGTCGATTGGATCTATGGTTTGACAGGGCTGATCTCCACTGACTGAATTGAAGTCAATCTGCACCCCACCCTCCCCTCCACTTCCGTTCTCCATGACACGCTGGACCGATGACCAATGGTGCCCTTGCTGCACAACTATGAAACGGACAGCTATCTCTACCTTATTCCAGGTAGTCAGCCGAGTGGGATAGTCGTAAGGTCGTGCATGGCATTATTTTCTATCCTATCTACTACGAGAACATCGACAGTCCCTTGACATGCCGGTCCACAGCTCCTCTAAACTGGACCGTCAGCTGGACCATCCGCAGATCAATGTAGCAGACTTACAAGATCACTATCAACACCCCTCGTCCTATCGTCCATCTGTATCAGGGGGTTCCTGACTACATGCTCAAGGAACGGTCCGGTGTACAACTGTCTCAAGACGAATTTTAACGAGTCCGAGGAAGGGTCGGAGAGCAGTATGAACCGGTATCCGGTCAGGGTTTCGTAGTAATGTAATTTATATGATGGTGTTTTGAATGATGTGAAAGCTTCGTCCCTCTCATCAGCATCCGTGGTACAGGCCTTCCGTCACCATGGGAGAAGGTAGACTCACTTGCCAGACAGTTTCTTGACCATATTCCTCAATGACAATATAACTCCATAAACTAGTTTAGCCTCTTCATCAAAAGGCAATCCCCCACCCGTCGTATATGCCCTCTTATCCCCACTTCCATTAGGGACAGAGGATTGAACAGAATCTCGATCCCTCGCTACACTATTTGAAAATATACTTTCACGGGTCTGAGTGGTTGTTGGTAATGCTGGTAAACGGTGAACTGCGGGCTTGAAGTTGATCTCGGGAGGTGGGCGGACTGGGCGTGTACGATGCCAGTCTTGGTAGTATACGCACTCGCAGTGTCTGGTGAATCAGCTCGGATAGTTTAGTGATATGTACGCCAGCTTACCTATCGTATATATATAGGGAGTAGATAGTCATGGCTGTATTGATGCTTGATGTTATACAAGCAGTCAGACAGACATTGAACAGCGGAATCACGGTTCAAGGCCAATTCACGTGGTAATCTGTGCCTGACCGAATTTTGTGTGAGTGGTGCAACTCTGTCCATTACCTCCTGTAACACTCTCCACCTATACAAGCCCATTTACTATGGCGCCAAAGAGAAAGAGAGAAGAAGAGAAGGATGTGGATAGTGTATTCCGTCCACCAGCCGGAACGAGGTCTTACGAAACCGGTCAATCGGTCAAAGAAGGTCTAGCTTCTGGATCCCGACAAGGTGAGTTACCTGATTATCAAATGAGGGATGGTGTTGATAGACAGCTTTCGTGGCTTTCTACCAGCAGATCCATACATATAGGTCCAAGCTACCTCTCTCTATTTCGGATCCTACTATTACGGTCATACAGCATTACCTCGATGTTTCGCCTGATTGCGAGGAGATTTTGAGTACTTGGAAAGAGGGGGATAGGGTATGTACCCTACATCCTTAATGCGAGGATGAGCTGACCGGTAGACCCGAAATGATCGACTGGTCGAGACCGCAGTATCGCTCCTAGGGGCAATCCTCACTATCCTAAGCCCCTTACCATTCTTCAGGACCAACCTAATCACCCTGGTGAACAAAGTCTTGAACAACTCAGAGCCATTTGGCGATATCGCAAGTCCCACTATTCTTCTTTAGAGGAGAGATAGCTGACAATCAGATCAATAGGTCATTACAATCCGAAAGAAGAGATCTCATTCAAGCAACACTGAATTTCGTTGCTGGAGTTGTCAACCTCGATCCGCCAAATATCAGCCTGGGCCAAGGGTCTAGTGGGAAACTGGCACTCAAGATGTGGTCTATTTTATCTGATGGTGGGAGTGTGAAGAGCATGGGCAAGATGTTTGGGATGAGAATTAGGAATCATGAAGGCAAACCTCTGAATGATGGACATGATCCGCTCGACCGAGCTGGTACGTCTCTTGTGTACAGGGGTGTCCTATACTGACAATGTAGATATCCGACACCTCGCTCTCCAGACTGTTCTACCACTCCTATCCCAACCGACCGTCTACTCATACGCCAGAACATTGATGCCTCCAATCTACTCTCAACTAGACCAGGATCCACCCATCACCGTCTTCCGAGTCCTCACGGCAATCTGGGACGCCATCACCCTCTCCTCCCCCGGAGTGAGCAGAAGAATATCTTTAGCACTAGTCAACGAATCCTCCGTCGAATTCCTGATCCGCCTCTTGGGTCGGACCGATATCGAGATGAAATCAGGACAAAAAGTAGGAGATATGGTCAAGGGTTTCCTAGAGGGTGTGTCTACCAATCCAGGACGTGGAATCTGTTTCGCGGATGAAGGGTGGTATCCTCGTGAACTTGATGCCAAGGCCAGAGACGATGAGGAGGGGGATCGTGGGAATTTACAAGATAAGGAGAAGAAGAGGTTACATAATCGGATTTTGGCCAATGTGATTAGGAAACTGGGTGCGAGGGTCATTGATGATGATGGGAAATTGGGTGATCTAGTCACTCAGATCGTCCAAGCTTGCCCAGAGCTCGTCGCAGGGTATGTTGTCCTACTCTGTTGTAACACAGCAGTGGCTGATTAACAGGTACTGGGCTCATTCCGCTTTGGCTGTCGACCCGAAACTCAGTGTCCGATGGATGGCTACGATGGCATTCATCGGTGGAATCATCTCTCTCCCTCCACCCTTCATGTCAACTTTCAGGCTCCCCGCCCCAAGAGGTTCAGAGGCAATCATGCCATTCCGAACCGACCCACCCGCCGTATCGACCATTATCGAATCGATCCTCCCCTCTCCACTTCACAAGAACTTCCTGACCAAAGGATTACAGCATCCAGATAGCTTGGTTAGGCATATGACCGCCATCACCCTCGCTAGGGGTTTACAGAAATTACAAGTCGTTCAACAACTATTGGCAGATATAGCCGCCGAGATCGATGATGAACCTTCGACTTCGAAAGAATCACCGTGGTCAAGAGTCAGGCGAGAACTTGAATTCGAGGCTCGACGACGGGTTCCAGAAGTCATTGTCGTCATCAATTTCGCTCAGCAATCTGCTCAACTCGCCCCGGCAGAGACCGAGACTGAAGAGGAACAAGCTTTAGCAGCCAAATCAACACTACTCACCGAATCAGCACTGAGGCTATTTGGACTATTGTACAGGACTCTACCATCTATCGCTGCCGAAGCTAAATTCGATGTTGGGCGATTATTGGTTTCCTCGTCCAGTGCGAAAGCGGAGAAGAGAGAGAGGATGTCGGTAAAGAGTGGAAGTGTAGTAGATGATTCTGGAAGTATTGCTAGTTTTGGAACGGCCGGTACGGCTGGTATGGGAGGTGGATTTGGGTATTCGAGAGGTGAAGTGGCTGGCTTTGATGCTTTGTCTCAGGTACATGTGCTTGCTTTGTTGAGGGACGTCAAAGAGTGGGATTGGGCAAGGAAGGCAGCGGCATCGCAATACACCTACTTCTACCACATCCTTCAGCTCCACCTCAACACCCAGCTACCCATCACCAGGTCTTTGACTTCGTCTCTACTCGACAACATGCTCCACCCAACCATGTTATTCGAACACGACCCGTCAGAACTCTTCGTCTGGATCTCGGCGATCCCCAAAGCCCACTCGACAGTCTCGGGACCATTGTTGACAGTTCAACAAATCTACCTCCTCTCATTCCTTGATGATTGCTTCAAGCGAGCTCAACAATTCCCATATCGATATATCGAACAATTGACCACCTTGGTACCGGACTACTTTTCCTGGTCGAATTCAAGCCGAGTAATATCTTGCGTCTTAATGGCCATCCTGGAGCAGTTTCACGCAAAGATGGTCGGTCAACATCTCTCTACCGACGCTGCTGTGGTTATTCTGGGACATCTCCGCCGAGTCCTCTTAGGCCTAATGGGTAAGATGGATGATGATAAATTCTTGGAAGCTGTCATGCTGCAATTGGATGCTACGGTAGCTGCAGCAAAAGACAAGGGACAAGACAGGCCAGGAGTCGAGACATTGATCGAAGCGATGAGGCATGATATCAAGGCTGTTTTCCTTATGTCAGGGGGTGCCTACAATGAAGCAGCAGACTTCCCAAGGCTGGTCGATGAGCAGTAAGTACAACAATCCTTCCTCACGCTCCATGTTGACAAGCAGAACATGGAGAAAGACCTCACTAGAATCACTCCTGCTTCACGGAGACGATACAGAACTAGACGCTCAGACAGCATCAATCGTCTCTGGTTCCTCACCAGCCGCGGCAGTACGTATCGCTCGATTCTTGATTCACCTCCTCACAGGTCACCCAATAACTACAACAATCATATTCAAACGTCTCGCTCAAGTCCTACAACGTACGAAGGGTACTGAGCTAGATGATCAGGTGAAGATTGTAATCTTTGGCGCGGCTGTGTTCAAGGAGCATTGCGTTACAGAGAAGGGTAATGAATATCGAGCCTGTGAGTGCTTCCTGAAATCATAAGAGAGAACATGGCTGATTGATAGTGCTCCGTCCAGTCATCGAATCGCTGGATGCGGAATCATCTACCGATATCGCTCTTGCTTCTCCTATTACTTCGCGTCTGGTCCACCTGCTGAAGAAACCGAAGAAGTATGAGCTATCAATGGTAAGTCTCTTCATTCAGATATACCTCGTCTTCATCACCTACATCCCTCTGGACCCCTGTCGCCCCAATCTACTCGATCCAGAGGTCAGCTGATGGTGAATGTCTCAATCCCCGTGACCACCTGTTGCCACTTCACTGGCCTATATTCGCGGTCCTACTTATCACCGTCCATCGGAATTTCACCTTATTTCTTCAAGGAGTGCGATCTGACGTGTCTAGACGCTCGTGATGCTTGGCCCTTGGACCGCTCTTCTCGACACTGAGTCCGCCAAGGAAGCTACCGAGTTAATCGCCAAAGCGATCCCTAAACTCAAAGAAGCTTCTGCCAGTCTACAAACTACCCTATCTGGCGTCTTTGTCGCTACCAAAGATCCTGCCGTACCACTCGTCCACTTATCGACCTTCTTGGCTAAACGTATATATCTGCCATTCATCGATACCCTCTCGTCACCCGACATCTTGGAGACCAAGTTGGAAATCAGCATCAGCGCCAAGGAGACACAAGGCCTTTTGACCGATTCGAGCCAGGAAGCAATCACGCTCTTGACCAGATTGGTCGAGGTTTCTCCTCAGATCGCAAAGAACATCAGCGAGCTTGTCGAGGATGATAGATCCCTATTCGAGCAAGCAAGGAATCTTCCTCTCGCTCGGGCTCTGCTCGACTCACCTATTCGAGTAGCCCTTGGCGATAGTGAGGAAGCACTAGCCAAGACTGCTCTGCAGGCTGCGCAGACGGGAAGTACCGATATGAGGGCCGCAGGACGCCAAATCTTGCTGCTTCTACCCAATTACTCTCTGGTACACCGATTGCTGTCCAGTGTCGATCTTTCCACTTTCTCTCCCGCCTTCGTCGACCTAGCTTGCGAAATGGCTAGATCTGGTAACGCAGACTTGGTCGGATCCATTCGACACATCTTCCAGGTCGCTCTTCAAAAGGTCGCTCGATTCTGTTCAGCAGAAGGCGATTTGGAAATGGAAGATATCGAGCTCTTACTCAACCTAGATTCCATCCTCACTTTGAGTCCCGAGCTCGAGCTGGCCGTTGAACTTGTCGAACCGGTCATCACCTCAATTATCAATGATCGACTCGATAATCCCGCCGCTGTCGTTCTCGCTATGAACTTGACTACTCGGATTACGCTCAACCTCAAAGCCTCATTCGTTCGAGTTCATTTGTCAGCTTTATTGGATTCGACCATGATCGATCTACTCTCCGAGACCACCTCTACGGAAGAAGCGAGAGCGCCATTTGTCGGCCTTTACTCTGCCTTGTTCTACGGATCGACCTATGTATCGTGTCAACCGAATTATGTCGAACCTCTACTTTCGCTTTACCGAGGAACGATGTCTACCGCGGATCGAAAGATATTGGACATGTTCCAGACTTTCGAATCTGTTCGAAAGGTCTCGATTGCTTCGATCCTACGAAGTTGGTCTTCATCTGGTCTGACTGGTACAGAGAGGGCATATGACGCTTTCACAAGTCTCGATGCTGGGAAAGTCAACAACACCTGCGCTTCTTTCCCTCTTCGTCGAGGCGTTTCTCGCAAGACCGATACGGAGTCGAATGAGAGGATTTATGATCCAGTCTTTGTCATGGCGTTGTACGGAGCTACAATGACAGAGAATACTGAGAAGGGATTGAGCGGACTAGAGTGGGTCGAGATCATGCGATGTGGTGGTCTTGGTATTATTGTCTCTGCGCTCAGCTCGCGAGATCGAAATATACGAGAGTATGCCAATTGGTTACTTGCAAAGACTTTCTCGGCGATCTCAGTACGTTACATCTCTGGTTTGTGGATCTTGAACATTGGCTTACTTGCAGGTGACCGCCTTCCACGAGCGTGACCAGCTGCTCTACACTCTCCGCTTAATCCGACATTCGATCCCCCCACCTACCGAATCCAACTCCTTCCCCCGACTACCACCTCTGATCTCCCTCTTCCTTTCCTATGTGATCAGGGCTCAAGCCACTCCTTCTCATTTCCTATATTCCCTTACCTCTCGATTCTTACTTCAACGACCTATCCTCGATACGAGCGATGTACCAATGCTTTACTCTATGCTTTATGCTTCCGAGGAGGGATGGAAGAATGAGAGGACCTGGATCATCAGGCTTCTTAGGGATGGTATGAAGTCAGAGACGGATTGGAGATTGTGCAAGAGACGACATACTTGGTCATTACTTGCTACCTTGTATCAGAGCTCTTTGGATATTCCTTTCAGGCGTCTTATTCTCCAGGTAAGCTTTTCGTGTCTTTGCATTCGTTCCAAGCTGACCCTCACAGGCGCTAGCTGCATTCGTCAGAATCCCCCTTGCCGCGAGATCTCTAGTCAATCGAGACTGTATTCTCATCTGGCTCAGTTCCGAGTGGGACGAGACTTTGTTGAGGCCCAACAAGGCAGCCGATGAAGAACGAAGCTCGATCCTGCGAATCTTTGCCGATGTCATCCAAACCTTAAGTGGCCTCGAACTCCAGAGGAGAGAGAGGGATGCAGGCGCAAAAGGCAAGGATGATGAGACAGTCTCTGCTCGTCCGACTTGGTTGACGGATGTTGGCATTTTTATCAAGAAAGCCGCAATCCAAGCTGGTATGTCAAGTCACCCCTATCTAGGTTCACAAGGCTAATGTACAGATACCGAGCGACTAGAAGCCTTATCCACAATGCTTCTCCAGACATCTACCATCGAATTGAACACTGAAGCATTCCTAGCCCTCACCAGCCGACTCGATAGCCTCAAATCCAAGAACTCCAAGACCATTGAAAACCTATTCGAAGCTAGTCTAAACCTAGCTCCCACGGAATTCGATCTGAAATACCGAAAAGAAAAACTACAGGGTGCAGTAGATAGTCTCAGGAGGCAAGTTACGCGGTCGAATGGGGAGATTGGTCTCTGGGCCAGGAAGGAAATCAGGCAGGCTATCTTCGAGCGAGAGAGTGGAAGTGCGTAAACTGTAGCAATTTCTTTAGACGGATCATGCATCTTGACTCACCCGGCTCTGTGTTTGTGATTAAAGTGACAGAGCAGATGCAGAGGGGTTCGACTTATGAGTAAACTCACGAGGGGTTATGGAATATAGCCCAGATAGTCATGCACTCTGCCATGGTGCCCGGTGCCCAGCGCCATGTGCCATGTGCCAACTCCACCCGGATAAACTTTTTAAGATTTAAGCTGATAACGAAAGTTGCCTCAGTTGATAAGTTGATTCGCGCTAAGGTCTCTGTATACCACCACTCATCTGACCATGACATATCTCACAGAACACCTCCCATTCGCATCATCTTCAAATCATGCACTACCTCCATTCGGCTCGCACCTTCTGATATCGGATACAATAACAGCTCCGGCTTATTTCGCAATTTATCACCTCATTTCAGCCGCTGTACTTGATAAACGTAAAGTATGTGGACCGTTTATTACCGACTCGCAGGGACTGACAATCAGATCATATGGGTAGACTTCAAGGGAGAGGGTAGAGCCAATCTAGAAGGAGCGCTGAAGAAGATGGTATGTATAACGACACAGCTCAATGACAGTAGACTGATGAGTAGGGCACGAATTTACCTTCAGCCACTTCGAAGCTGTTCACAACTATCTCCCCTTCATCCTTACCCACTCCCTCAAGTGGCGTTCCATCACTATATACGGACGATTCCTCGCCATCACTGAGATCAACATGGGATGCTATAATTAAGGAAACGAGCGATAGACAGCCAGCTCTAGTCATACTGGACGGACTGGTCGAATTATCACATCTCGGTTTCGAGCCCAAAGAAATCGTTCAATTCGTCAGAGCAGTGCTGGGCCTCATGCGGAAAGTGAGTCTTATGATATACATCTGAGTAGGGTATGCGCTGATATAAGACGGGATCAAGCTTGGTCTCTACGGTTCACGCGGATCATTTACCCCTTCTCGCGACCTCACCGCTTACTAACATCTCTTCTCCCGAAGCTGAGCTTCTGCGGCGGCTACTGAGAATATCGAATGGATGGTGGAGGATATCTGGCTTGTCTTCGGGCAGAAGCGGGAACGTTTCTGGAGAGGTCAGTACTTCTTGCTTAATGTAACCCCTTAACCGTCTGATATGCCAGATCTCATCTCATCCCCTGTTACCGCTTGAAGCAGGTAGTAATGTCAAGGCGTTCCCCACTGTACCCCACTCAAGTCCCCTACAATATCGCTTGGAAAGTAATACGGTCAAGCTGTTTGCAAAAGGAACAGGGAGGGGATATCTGTAAGCAGAACCATGTGCGATGGGTCGGTCATGGCTGCAAGGGCCAGGCCTTATGTGTATTAATGCAATGTATAGAGCTCCGCGATCCTCGTACATCTCTACGGCTTGCTGTCGGACTTGTTGACTGAGATCCTCAACGGGACCATGTTGTTTGGGACCCGTGGAAGCAGGTATCGGAGTGGAAAGACAAGATATACATCGACCCTTTGCTAGATCACAAAGACGCTGGCCAAGATTTTCTAGACCTCAATGTCCCCTCACTGCCTTCCATGTGCTCGCCCAGAGGTTATCCCAAGCCTCACCGACTGTTTGATCGGCATCAGGCATCGCGCATGAATACTCAAATCGCGACTGATGAGCGACAAACGTCGCCCGGTAATGTAATATGATAGCGATAACGATAGCAGCGTGCCAGACCTATCCGTCAGTCGATTTTACCCCTAGGCGTGAAGTACATACCTGATGCGAATGACCCCAGGTATCGAATTTGCCAGGATAGAAACATTCGGGAACGTGGAATGCGTAGAACAACAAACCTATCACATAGGTGATGACGCTCAAACCAAATGGTGCTGATCATCAGCCTTCGTTCCGAGATGCCGATGGAGCAACTGACCAATGAACTTGGATGCCTTATCATATCCATGCTGATAAAAGAGGTGGACCATAGGCGCAATCATCGCGAAATTGAGGAACAGGAAGAAAGCGATTCGAGCGTTCTTGTTGTCAGCTGACAGCTTTGATCTGGAAGGGGACATACTTTGTTACGCCTCTCGTTGAACCACTTCTGGAAAGGTAGAAACGATCCGAGTGCACCGCATAGGGCGTTGGTACCGCAGTATAGCATGACAGTCTTGGGTTGGCAGTAGAATCCGTTATATGCGACCGTACCGAACGACGCAGCAATAAGCCCTGTCGATTAGTCTAAGTCTCTTCACCTCTCCATGCACATACAAGCAATCCCAATATCTGAATATCAGTGCAGCTCCTAAAACAAAAGCATGACTTACAGTCCACACAGGCACCCCACTCGAACCATTTCTTCGATGCACACCCGGACAGAACGTGCCAACTCGCAGAAGAGGAGAGACAGGCAACGGCTGCTAGAAGGTATAAAGCAATGATATAGGTGTCGAGCGGGTGAGGATCAGTCAGAGGGGAAGCCCACAATACGAGCTGATTAGTCAGTCAATTACCCCTGAGCTCAAAGGTATACGAACTGGTATAGCTGCCGAAATTAGGATGGTCGGAATGAAATGTGAATGGATATTGACTGCTGTGTCAACTTAGATACACAGGGCATAAAAGCGGACTGACCGGTCTCGTTGTGCCATGTAAAGGCCGATTTGATGAGAGGTATAGGACCGGTCTTCGCATGCAGTGGTATGAACCGGCTGTCTCATCAGCACAATGACCACAAAGATCTCGTGTAGGTCACTCACTATCCAGTAACGATATGCTCGTTGTTCCTCCACCAGAACGGTAGATCGTCGTATGTGATCAACTTGTTTCCATCTTCCGCCCTCTGAAGGGCCTCTGCAATAGTTGGCCCGGTATCCTCCAGCTGCTGTTCCAGAAGCTGCTTCCTTTCCTCAATCTCCAATTGGTCATGCACCGCAGAGGCGTCGAGCTCATCATCCGACTCCAAGGCCACCTGTCCGAACGAGGGTAATCGAGTGGTACGGCGGGTCAATGGTGCCGAGAAGACACCATGTCGACGTGGCTTGACGTCTACGACTTCGTCCTCGCGCGAGAGAAGAGCAGCACTGAATGAGGTGGATCGAATAGCTTGCCGTCTTGTCGCTTTAGCCATGGCTTGCTGCGAAGCCGGTGTTCTGTTGGGGAACAGGTACTCTGGCTCATCCTCGGACTCGTCTTCCTCGTCGTACATGGGTTCCCGATGTATAGATGCCGACGCTGCCCTTTTCCTGCCTCTGAATGGTGTTCCGTCATCATCCTCTTGATCCTCCCATCCGAGCCTTTCCCATCCTGCCCATTCTTCGGATGGCAGCAACGTACGCACGGTCTCTAGCACCCTTTTCCTAGCATTCTCGACTGCACCAGTATCGAATTCGGGCATCCTTCCCTTGCCTTTGGATTCGGGAGCTATAGGAGAGTCGACTCCAATATCGACAACGCTGAGCTTGGACGGTAGACTGCGGAGCCAATCTCGACTAGGCATTGACGGGACGGTGATGGGCGGTAGGTATGAACGGACATCTTCTCGTAGTGCCGAGAGGTGATTGAGCAGACTTCGATTTGTGTCCTGCAGCGCGGTCGGTGAAGTCGTAGGAGCTGATCCGTTACCAATTACTCCCAGTGCAGCTCGTTGCCGCAGTCCTTCCTTAGAGCCGGAAGCTATAGCTGTCGACCGGCCTTCTTCATCCATTTCATCCGAAGAAAGTCCAGTCGATTCACTACTTGTCCCACCGAAATCTTTGGGCTCCTCCATAAATTGCTGTTGATGTTGCTCCTCCTGCCCTTGTATCGCTCGTTCCACCTCCCCAAGGTACCCAAGTAGCGCAGTCCGTAGTCCACTCATATTTGGCCGGAATGACGGTAAAGGTGTATTGGCGAGTGGGAGTCTGCTTGACCATGAAGACTCTTTCTCTTTCGGTGGAGTATTCGACTGAGACATGATGGTTCAACTAAGGTAGATGAAGGGTATATCACACGTTTTGGCCCGAGGAGGATGATGATGAGGATGTTGCGTAAAAGCGGGGCTTCAATTGAAATGTCTGGGCGAAATGAAGGGAGTGTGTAAAGGTGGCACTTGTCATAGCTATGATGGCGGATAGTGATGATTGAGTAACTTATAAACCTCGATGGACATCAAGAACAGCAATGAGCATTGGCCCACATGGGTCATAGCGGACTTGAATAAGGATCCAGAGGCGCTGAGGGAATAAAGACAAGTATGGCGGACACACACTGCTGATGATGAAACAGGGCAAGGGATCGTCCCTTCACACACACTCAACAAAAAGCTCAAATTCACATCAAATCCTGATACATCCTTTGACTTACTGCTTACTTCAGCTCAAGTCTGCAGTGGCCAACCTCCAATGTGTGAAGAGAGTAGCGAATGGATCAAGCGACTGCCGGAGCTGGAAGGGCTATTCGTGGATCATGGTAAGTTATCTTTCTTTGAGATCCTAGAAATTAGCTGACGACACAGTGACGGCGGCAGCTCTTGTTCGGCCATTCTCACTTCTCTCCCTCCCCTTCTTCCGCAGAAAGCCTGCTTCCCCTTACAATGACCCTCTCACTCTCCTTCGCTCAGCAAGCGCCTTCATCGACTCGGCTGAGACCGCCGACTACGATACCGCTGTCAAAGCATTAGTAGCCTTGCGAACTTATATCGTTGACCTCAAGACCGATGCCGCTAAATTGACAGAGATACCCACAAAAGTCGAGCGACTTCTCGAAGCATACTTGAGAGGATTCTATGTTGCTGCCCAAGCAGTCAGTGCTGGGAGATGGAACAGGGAAATGGCCGAGGCATCGCAGGATTGTTTGACGGGATACGCTGAGGCTCATCGACATGCGACTGAGGAGACCAGGGAGATTTGCCGACCTCACATACTTGCCGCTATATTCCCACCTTCGCCTGACGACTGGCACTTGCTCACGCCAATATTCGACATCTCTCGACGACTCACCGATGAGATACTGCATCACCACATGCAGCGGCCAGGTGTCAAAAAGGCTTTACGAGATCCTGCCGGCGAGGCGTTCACAACAGATCCCGTAAAGGAACACGGACTCGAAGCCGAATCCCTGTTTGATATTCTGAACATATTCTCTCGTCTCATCGCGGGGGTGGAAAGTCTGCCTCTCTCGCATCAACTCGACATGCCAACTAAGACGAGCAAAGCGAAACTCAAAGCGATAGATGATGAAGCGAAGCGTCGCCCTTTGCGGATCGGTCTCGAAGCTCGTATTACCCAATGCGAGCTAGCCACCGCTTTGGCTAGCGTCGATGTTGTGAACATCAAGATCCGAGCAAGAGGGAAATCACGCTCGCCTACTCCAGAGTTGCTCTCTGACGAAGGGTCATCGGTGGACAGCGATGATGAGGTTGACATAAAGCCCGATGTCCGCAGTCAAGCAAGCAAATCGCTCAAGGAACTGAGAGCAGACGATGATAGTAAGGATGATGAAGGGGAGAATGGGGACGGAGTAGTGTGGGAAGAAAAGGCGGAAGGCATATTGTACGACCTACTAGAATACTCTCGACAACTAATTGACGATCGTCACTCGTCCGTCTTGACCGATACTCCTCAGCGAGCCGATTGGCTAGGTACATCTCTGTCATCCAATGACCCGAGGACACCCACGCCCAAGACCCCAGGATCAGCGAGCGCAGAAGATGAAGACACCGAATCCGAAAGCGAGTCCGACTCCGACTCTGATCTGGATCCATCTTCATCCCAAGCCGGCTCGACACCTCTGCGAGCCATATTTCGTCTTCAGGATCGATACGAGGAACTCCGACTTGCGGTCTGGCTCTCCCTACCTCCTGATTCCAGAGGCAAGATGTCGGCGTATATGAGAGGTGCGCCTAACCCGACTCAGATGTTGAGGGTAAAGGGCCCAAATATGGGAGCAGCAAAGTTCAAGGAGATGATGAATGGGAGGATTGGGGAAGCTTGGGATCGTCTGGGGATGGCTCTGTTGAAGAAGTTTGACAGGTAAGTTACTGCTTGATACGTCCCGATAGGTTCTGATAAATGCAGTTCGGAGCTACAGCGGCATGGACTTGATCCTGAGAAGTTGGACAAGTGGGAGGAGCTAGTGTCGGTCAAGAGCAACAAGAGAGCCAAGAAGGGTAGGAAGACTGTGTGACGACTTTATGATATTTTATGATATGATGAGTAGCAATAATGTCCATGGCATATTACATACAAGATATTAAGATGTACAATGATTTACGAAGAATCTAACTATAAGGATGTATCCAAGAGTCGCGCCCCGTTCGTTATTTACAGCAGTCCCTCGGAATCATCCTCCTCAGTGACATGTCCATATTGGGCTCTTCTCAGGACATTGACATCATATCGTGTATCTTGAGTCATTGAACCTTTCTTGGCAGGACTAGCTGGACCCCTCGGACCTCCAGGTCGTCGCATCAGTGCAGCCTCAATGGTGGTGGCACTGGTCGAAGTTGAGCTGATGCTGAGCGTCCGTTCCGGCTTGCCCTGCGGTGATCTCTGCGTCTCGAGTGGAGTGAGGTAAGAGTACGTAGGTGAGGTGACTGCCGAGTCGGCATAGCTAGAGGAGGGAGAGGTGATGACCGGCGAGATATGTCTGGAATGGGCAAATGATCGCTTGGTGAGGAAAGTGGTGTTGCCCACTTTATGAGTCGAGGGGTTCCGGCTGTGCGTCATGGTTGACGATTCGCCCGACATGGTCCTGCCGGCCCGGGGGCCTAATGCGGCCGTGTACGATCGTCGCTTAGAGGGCGATTGGTCTGATAGGAGAAAGGTGGGAGCAGAAGAAGGAGAAGTAGGAGACATGGCTTGTGGTGTATATCGTCCCGAAGTGCTGGTGGGCGAGGTCACCAATGGCATTGTCGTCGAAATGACCGACTGACTGGGGTCAATCGATATGGATCCTGGAGGAGCGGAGCTCATGGATGCTCGAGCACTGCTGGGTGATAGAGCCCCTGTGACTGAGAACTTCCTAAGAGCCTGCTCTCGAGTATTGAGCTGTTCGATCTTGGTCCTGACGGATGGTAACATCGATTCCGTAGTCTGTGGAGAGCCAGGGGCAGAGTGTGAGTCGGTGGAAAAAGTATCAACAAGTGCCGTTCCAGGGGTATCGGGGAGACGACGATTAGAGTATGTCGCTTGCTCTTGTAGGTATACCTGAGGATCGACCGATTGCTCTCCTTGTGCCCAATTCTGGCCGAGACTACTGATGGAGCTTTTTGCTGTTCCGCCTACATCGGTGGACGGAACGGTGGTGACGTCCATACCCACAACACTGTGAGGTGGGCTTTCGAGGTGATTCTCTGAACTTGCCGAATCCGAGGCGACAGAGGGCGCTAGACCAGGCGAGTCTTCTTGTGAGGGATCATACCGGGAACTAACGCTCATTGGGCGTCGGAGGTGCGATGGAGCGAGGACCCGATCAGATCCAGTAGTGCTGACATGTGAAGGCATTCGATCTCGGGGTTGAGATTTTGGAGATGGACCTAGTGGATCATGCATCTGATTGTAGTCATGAAGGCGATTGAAAGGTGATGTGGGAAGTGGGCGTGGTCCACTGCTACCTTGCCGAGCGTCGTCATTGGGTAGCTGCTGTACGTTTCGTAGAGGCGAAGGTTGCCTGGCGGCATTGTCGTGTCGAACTTCGGGCTGTAGCGAGTTGGTCGAGCGGTTCGACTCGCTCATCCTGTGATCCCCACCGTCAGACGGTACGAGTCGAGCAGGTAGTCGGACCGATAGATTTCGCTTGGTGGCACCGACGACCTGTCCGACTTCACTTTCGACCTCTGATATAGCAATCGAGTCGTATCGAGATCGATTCTGACTGGCTAGCTGTTCTTGGTTCATACCAGCATACGGGTCCAGATCGGCATACCGAGCTCGAAGGGATTCATCTCCTGCATCAGGCCTTGGAGATGCGGGGTTGAAGTCGGTGCCACTCGTCTCGGGAGCGTAGTTGTATCCCTGCTCATCGGACATGGTGAAATCGAGTGGAGTCGAAGATCGGATCTCCGGCAGCTGATCTCGAACTAAATCCAAAAGAATGGTTTGATCGCCAGCCTCGATGGTATCGTCATCATCCTCATCTGGGACGGGGCTTGTGTTCCGTACTCTTAGCCTCGACTCGTTCTCATCACGAGCAGGCATATCGGGAACAGGAGGCATGTGTCCCATTTCATACACTTCGTGCTCGAAGGGCGTTCCATCCGGCTTGTACTGTCCATCTCTCAAGCTGCCACTCCCGGGGCTCAGAGGCTGATGACCCTGTCCTGACCCGTCTAGGTCTTCCATGGCCGCTAGCGCACGTTGTTCCGCTCTACCAATAGCTAGCGCAAGGGACTTTTGTCGACCCGCCGCTTGTCGCTTCTCGAGCAGCTGTCGATCCGTAAGCTCCTCACCGCCCTCGTCAGACATCGATGGGTCGTGGGTGTGATCAGATCGATCCGAGAGATACGACGCCATCGTATGTGCAGGTGGTCGTCTTTGTTGCCCTCCCATCTCTGGTAAAGGAGGTGGGTCGATGGCGAGAAAGTCGGCGAGAGACCGGGTATGAGGTAAAGTGTACTCTGATCCAATTGATTGTGGGCGGCTATGTCCATTCGACTTGGCAGCTTCAGTCCCCTGAGCCTCTGCTTCGGCCCTAGCTCGTCCAGCTTGTAGTAAAGCATCGATATGGAGAGTGGTCGAGCTAGCTCGTGCGGGATTACCGGAGCTGCCAAGGCTGATGTCGGATGCCATTCGAGTGACTTGAGAGTGAGGCGGTGCTAGATTCGCGATCGGGACATTGGCTTGAGGAGCCACGGAGGCAGCGCTGCGCATACCATCTCCTGGCATTGGAGGTGGATCGATCGAGAGGAAGTTGATGAGGTTTACCGGTAAGTCGGTATAGATGGACCCATTGACCGTGACTCGCAAGGTATATGTGACCTCGATCAAGCGAGTTCGGCGAATAGTAAGTAGCCCATTCTGTAAAATCAGCACGACTCAACAATGACCAGGGGGACTGACAGGAATCAACAAGCTCATATCCCAATGATCTCTCTCCCCAGGTTCAACCCCAGTCCACCAATTCTTTCCAGTAACCCTGCCTTCTCCCTGACCCGTTGAATCAGCGTCCATGGACTCTTCAGCCATTTTTCGTCGGACAGTCGTTGTCTGACAGGCGTCCATCTCGGGAGTTCCCATGCCGTCTTTCGACAAGTTTGCAGATTTACGCCTGAGGCGGGACGCAAAGTCGGTATTCAATGCTGAGTCTGGCGTAAATGTCTGAACAGTCTGTAGTAGAGCTACAGTCACGCTTTTGATCTGAATGTCAGTCTTGAATTACTGGGGTATACTTGACTTACCTTTCGATTACTGTTATTCCTAACTCCGACCTCGCACCATACTCTCTGACCCGCTACCCAAGTCCGCCTACCCAACCCAATCCTCATTTCCACTTTACCCTTCTCACCACCTAAACTCCATCCCAGACCACCTTCGACAACACTCTCAATAGGATCGAGACTGGGAGCAAGCACCATTGAGGGATTCAAATATGGTAAAATGACGATTGTCCGATAGAAATGGGCTATACTCCTCTTCATCGTTGATGGGATATACAACTTGACACTTCCTACCACGACGTAGCGGACACAAGGACCTTTCCCGCCTGGTGTCGAGAATGAGCCTTTGGCGCCTGCTCCAAGAGGGATTCGCATTCGGAACGGAATAATGTGGGTGCCTTCTGCAGCTAGGCGGTATCCCTCCTCGTCTGGTCCAGAGGCGAATAATGATGGCAGCGGTTCATTCGAGTTTCCGTTCTGGGCAAACACTGACAAGGCATGGGGTTGATGGTAGAAGATATGCCGTTGGCTGGCTGATATGTCTGTACAGTCAGCTTAACCGTATCGAGACTAGAGCAAAGAGACTCACCCTCAAAGCCCACAACTCGGACTTTACCACCTGCGACTCGCAGACCTTCTCCCCGCTTACCACCATTGACTCGAACTTCCAATCTTCCCCTCACTTCTCCACCTTCAACAACACATTCTCGCTCCAGTACGACGTCAACTTCGACCCGAGCCTTCTTCCTTTTGGCAGCTTCCAGCCTGACTTCATCTGTACCTCCACCAGCCATTGTCCACGCCTCGAGATCGGGAGGAGGGAGGACTCGAGTACCGGAAAGTCGCCTCGATTTGGGTTGACCGAGCATCAAGTTTAACTCGGCAGAGGAGCGCTGTTTCGATGATCCAGGGTGGAATAAAGTACCTTGTCGAGCCAACATTGCCGCTCCGTCCGAGAGAGATCGAGCTCGATGGCCGAGCGAGTTGTTCTGCATATGCTGCGACATTGTGCTGTTACTCCACGGACGTGATTTGAGGCTTTCCTCAGCAAGCTCTTCTGCCGAGGGAGTCTTCTGTCCGGGGAGGGATGCGGGCGTTTGCATGAGCGTACTTCCTGGACCAACGATTGCTTGACCAGGTCGATATTGTCCACCGGGAGAGAAGGCTAGCATCATGCCTCCAGCCTCTGCATTCAAGAGCACTCGATTGCGCGAATGCATCCCTGTAGATGGGTCTGATATCCTCTTTTCTTGCGCTTCCTGGACAGGCTGAAGATTCATAGGCGTGGATTTGGATCTCGACATACCCCTAGCAAGCGGTTGTTGTCGCGACTGAGGAGCACCGTGTGGCATCAACCTCTCGGGCGCAGTGTTTTGGAGTGGGAATGAACCAGGGTGGAATGTGTGGAGGGTATCCGAAGGAGTCGGTCCACCAATAGACGTTCCATTGTGGGTGATGGCGCCAGTAGCGATTGTGGAAATTAATGTCGAGCTTCTAGTTCTCGTCATCTCAAGCGGTGCGTGTTCTTGCCTTTCTCGCTCCTCTACCTCTGGTATAGGGACATACGCTCCACCTCCGACAGTCTCCTCTGCACCCAATGACATCTTCCGCAAAAAGTCCCCACTCTTCTTTCGCCTCGAAGAAGATTGCTTGCTTTGGGTCGTACCGTTGCTTGCGACTGATGGTCTTCGAAGTGGCTGTTCATCGTCGTCGTGGTGCGAGTATTGCGTTTCAGACTCGACCGAGATATCGTCTCGGGGCTCGAAGCCCTTGACTTCAGATCTCTGGCGCTGGTGTGAGATCTGTGCAGGACGTGAGGCGATCTGCGGGTTTGACTGGGCGTGGTGAGGAGGAAGCGCGCTGAAGGTGTTGAATCCCTTTGAACCTCCTCGAGTGTGCGTCGGGCGTAGAGAGAAGCCGGGAGCCTGATAGAGTGGTGCTCCATTCGTGCTCGTTGGAGGTAAAGCTCTTGGTGGACCTCTTGTTGGTGTTTGTGATGATTGTTGGGAAGATGGTCCTGCAGCTGAGTTGGGCCGAGGTAAGGCGCCAATACCAGTAAATGATACTGGCTGTCGATCTGTTCGGTCATCATCGACTGGCGAAGGAGATAGGGTTGAGAATGAGATTCCTAGCCCCTGCGATTGAGGAGTCGGCGAGATAGTATGAGGTGGCATTTTGATGTAAACAACCGGTCAAGGCTTCGGAATTCTGTCCGTTCACCCTATTCACTTCTTTTCTTGATGAGAGTATCGAGTCTAGTTCTTCTAGGATTGATGGAGGAGTTGGTGAGAGTGGTGAGACATATGATGAATATCGAATATAAAGTAGCGATCTGTATCTACCGCTATTGACTGAACTCGCCATGTTCCACCCAAAACGGATGACCGGCTTTCTCGCTTTCTGATTTCGGCTGATCTCCTTCATGTCCAAAGTCAGGGCTTTCGAATGATATGTGACATTGGATGTGCTCGGATGCTTGTCATTTCCTGACTATTTCATGAGCTGGCGTCATATTTGTATCCTAGATTGGCGTGTCTGATGAAACCATCTCTCGGTGTCCCATCCGATGGGATATCCTCCATTATCTGGGGTCTCCATTGACAACAAGCTTTCCAAAATATCAGAAGTAGCTGCCCATGCTTCCTGATCCATTCTTCTTCTTATAAGAGCCTTCGATTGATAATGCAGTCATAATAATAGAGACAGTGCAGCTGATGAATGGGAGGTTGACGGTTTCACCTTAATTTGGTTCGTGCCTGAGATTGGTGATGATTGCTGGAATCGTGATGAGCAACTCATTTCTGCATTTACCACCCTTTGCCTGGGTTCAGATAGCAGCAACCAAACTATGGCCTGGACAGACATCTTTTTGAATGTTTGGAACCGTCTAAGACTCCCAACGCGATTCACTCGCGACCTATTGATAGGCATAGCGGTCGGTATCACTTTCTCCCTGTCATCGACCTCACTCGCGTTGCTCGCGCAGGGATGGAGGAGAAGACGGGCCGTACAGCGTATACCTCCCCGGCCGATCCAGTTGAGGAGTGATGAAGTTGTTCCGGGTGTCATTGGGCTCATTGGTATGTCATTTTGGTAACATCGACCTAAGGAAGCTGAAGTTCAGGTAATACACCGCTGGTAAGGATAAATTCGCTGAGTGATAAGCTGGGTGTCGAGATATTTGTGAGTCCATATAATGCATGGCGAGCTGAAGATTAGGGTAAAGCAGAGTATCTCAATCCAGGAGGATCCGTGAAAGACAGGGTCGCCCTTCAAAGTATGTGCTTCTCCTAATGATTTGAAAGTAGCTAAATTGCAGTCATCGAGGATGCCGAAGAACAAGGCCTGATTCATCCTCACACCGGTACGGTCCTCTTTGAAGGTACGGTCGGATCTACGGGAATATCGCTTGCTACTGTGGGACGAGCGAAGGGGTATGGATGCTGCATCGTCATGCCGGATGATGTTGCTATGGACAAAGTTTTAGTACTGGAGAAGCTTGGTGCCAAAGTCGAGCGTGTACGCCCAGGTAAGCCATATCTACTTTGTCGAGACTCATGCTGAATCATCAGCTAGTATCATTGACGAGAAACAGGTAAGTTTGATGTACAGATCGTCTAGCTGTTCACTGAACCGATTCTTCGTTTTTATCAGTTCGTCGTATGTCACCCTCTCTATAACATGACATCAACGCTGACATCTAGAACCTTGCCCGTAAACGCGCATCGGAATTCGGCAAGACGACCATCACGGATGGCCATCTGAATGGCAAGACTCGTCAAGACGATATCCTCGTCACCACCACCGCATCATCATCTGAAATCTCTCACTCGATTCCCACGTCCAAATTCCACCTCGGCGGTTTATCATCAGTCATGTCATTCGAATCCGAACCAAGAGGCTTCTTTGCCGATCAATTCGAAAATGAGAGCAACTATAAAGCTCATTACCGCGGTACTGGACCCGAAATCCTCCGTCAAACTGGCGGGATGATTGATGCTTTCATTAGTGGAGCTGGCACTGGAGGGACGATATCGGGTACCGGCTCTTTCCTCAAGAAACATGTCCCAGAGATCAAATTGGTCCTTTCTGATCCAGAGGGATCGGGGCTGTTCAACAAAGTCAAGTATAATGTCATGTACGATCCCAAGGAGAGTGAAGGGAAGAAAAGGCGACACCAGGTGGATACGGTAGTAGAGGGAATTGGAATCAATCGAATCACGCATAATTTATCTCTGGGACTCGAAATGATCGACGACGCATACCGTATATCCGATATCGAGGCTGTTGCGATGTCCCGGTACTTGGTTGAACACGATGGATTGTACCTCGGATCGAGCAGCGCTTGTAACCTACTAGCATGCGTCAGAGTTGCTAAACGATTAAGCTCTGGGTCGCGGATAGTCACGATATTATGTGATGCCGGACATAGGCATCAAAACAAGTTCTGGTCAGACGAATATCTAGCCAAAATGGGCATCACACCTGATCCCACCATCATCGATAGGCTGCTGGACGAATAATGATTTATGCATATGTAGACTTCTTGATACCTCTATTTAATCCCAAATGAGCTTGCCATTGTGGTCCAGCGAGGCCTTTGAGCTGTTAACAGCTTGGCCCCCTCCAGTATTTCCGCCTTTCTTCTTACCTGCGCCATACAGATCGTCAATCTTGGCTCTACCACATTAGCGCAAACAGATACACTGGTGATTGCTAGCACTCACTTCTCCTGTTGTCGCTTGTGCATTGCAAGTCGCCTTAGACGTTCCTCCTCCTCGGCTGCCCTAGCCGCCTTATTCGCCTCAGCTTTCTTCTGATTCTTTCGCTGGACCTTCGTCGCGGTGGGTAGTGGGAGGGAAGTGGCAGTTTGGGGGTTGGAACTGAAGTTGATGGAGATAGGTTCTATCTCGTCAGCCATGTCCAGTCACGCGACTTACTCTTCTTCTTGCCTGCGACTACTCCCCATCCATCATCCTCACGAACTTGAGATCGGCCATTACTAGACGTTGAAGCTGATGGTTTCTCTTCGTCCTCTTCTGATGATGAGGAAGAAGCGTAATCGTCAGAGTACTTTTCGACTTTCTGCTCGGGCTCGATTATTGGCGGAGCGAGAACAGGAGGTGTTGTAGTTGAAGCTTGTCCAGTGACTCTCATTACTCGGGCATGTTGGCCTGGGAGATCTTCTGGAGCGAGCATACTACTCGTCAGCTCGGTCCTCTGTGAGCAAGAAAGCTGACTGACTCGTCGACCTTGGACTTGCGAGGCTGAGGCGCTAGTTTCTGAGCGAGCGTCTTCGGTTTCGTTGGAGCAGCTGATGGTGTTTGGCCCTTGGCAGCGGTGCCTCCAGCTTTCGATGGAGGTGTTTCGGCAGACCCAGTTGTTTTCTTGGATTTGCCCTCATCCTGCTGCCTGACAGGTTCCACATTCCCATTCTGCCCCTCTCCGCCTGCATTACCCTTGCCTGATTTCTTCTTATTCTTATTCTTCTTCTTCGAGCTACCGCTACCCGTGCCTGAAGCTGCTGAGCTTGGTAGTGGGACATACTGATACCCTAAAGCCAATACTACCAGAATAGCACCACCTACTAATGCCTCGGTGGATATGTATGGCATGTCGAATAGTCTTGTGATAGAGTGGGGAGATGATAATCGACCGTCATTGTTCCATAGTATAGGAATTGCCACTTTAGGAGATTCTTGCGATGGAGGCGTGGCGTGTCTGTCACCCAATCTCTCTGTCTAAGGTATACCATCCTATACATATACTTAGCCACAACTGCTTAGAAAGAAGCAGGAATACAGTCAAAGCTCACTATATATATGTGAGTCCATCGTCCCTTGTGGTCCTCTCGTGTGAGATGCTCCAAGAACCTCCTGGAGTTTATGGGTTGGTGTCAGCTGCGCGACATCTGGTCCGGCTCCTTTGCTGTGCCACCAGACCCCTCCTCATCCTTCGGCAGTACTTCGGCAGTACCGCTCTTGCTGGAACAAGATTTCATGGGAGAGATGCGTGTCTGAGAGCTGACCAGCAGTACACGACTTGACGACCTAAACGACCGTGCTTGCCCAAAATGGATCAGCAACTTATCTCGCTGGTCAACAAGGTCAGTCCAGATTCACCGCATCACACGAGCGAGCACTGATAATCCAGCTCCAAGATGTCTTTGCATCTATCGGTGTCGCCAACAACATCGTAAGCTGCCCACTCCCTGCTGCCGACTGGACTCAAGCTGATATTCAGGATCTTCCCCAGATTACGGTCATTGGATCCCAGAGTAGTGGAAAGTCATCCGTTCTAGAGGTAAAGCAGCTGAGATGATCAGGTGAAGGATTCAGCTGACCAGCTAGAACATTGTCGGACGGGACTTCCTGCCCCGAGGTACCGGTATCGTAACTCGTCGACCTTTGGTCCTGCAGTTGATCCACCGAAACCCCACCCCAAAAGCCAATGGTGCCGGAAAGGAGGAGAAGCTAGGTAAGCTACCACATGCTGCGCGATGACACTAGCTGACCTGCGCAGAGGATTCTGTGGCCAAGACTTCGCTCAATGAGGACAACGCCGACGAGTGGGGAGAGTTCTTGCACCTGCCCGGACAAAAGTTCCATGACTTTAGCAAGATCAGGGATGAGATTGTTCGAGACACTGAAAAGATGACCGGAAAGAATGCCGGTGAGTCATGTCATCATCTGGGAGGGAGGATGAGCTGATTTCCAGGAATCTCGCCCAACCCTATCAATCTCCGAATCTTCTCGCCCAATGTCCTTACACTCACCTTGGTCGATTTACCCGGTCTTACCAAGGTCCCTGTCGGAGATCAGCCCCGAGATATCGAAAAGCAGATCCGAGATATGTTGATGCGATACATCTCCAAACCCAACGCCATCATCCTAGCCGTCACTGCCGCCAACACTGATTTGGCCAATTCCGACGGTCTCAAGATGGCTCGTGAAACCGACCCTGAAGGAACCAGGACTATCGGTGTCTTGACCAAGGTGGATTTGATGGACCAAGGAACGGATGTCGTGGATATCCTGGCTGGAAGGGTTATTCCTCTCAAGCTTGGTTATGTTCCCGTTGTCAATCGAGGTCAGAGGGATATTGAGCAATCGAAGACTATTTCGTCTTCTCTGGAGAATGAGAAGAAGTTCTTCGAGAACCACCCCAGTTACGCTTCCAAGGCCCAGTACTGTGGTACCGGATGGCTATCCAGGAAGCTCAACCTCGTAAGTGAACAAGTGGAATAAACTGGGCGATACTGATTATCAGATCCTGATGCACCACATCCGAAACACACTCCCCGATATCAAGCAGAGAATCAGCTCCCAGCTCGCCAAGTACCAGTCCGAGCTCCTCGCTTTGGGTGGACCTATGGGAGAGACAAATCCCGGTTCAGTCGTCTTATCCACCATCACCGAGTTCACCTCTGAATTCCGTTCAGCTATCGACGGAAACACCAACGACCTATCGCTCAACGAGCTTTCCGGTGGTGCTCGAATCAGTTTCGTCTTCCACGAGCTGTTCAACAATGGTGTCAAAAGTATTGACCCATTCGACCAGGTCAAGGATGGTGATATCCGAACTATCCTGTACAACTCTTCTGGATCTACTCCTTCGCTCTTCGTTGGTACCACTGCTTTCGAGGTTATTGTCAAGCAGCAGATCAGGAGATTGGAGGAGCCTGCTTTGAAGTGTTGTTCCTTGGTTTACGATGAGCTTATTCGGATTCTCGGCCAGCTGCTCAGCAAGACCGTGAGTAACTCTGATATACCAAGGAGCTGAGTCGCTGACGATATAGACTACATTCAAGCGTTACCCAGAGCTCAAGGACCGATTCAACCTGGTCGTCATCACTTTCTTCAAATCACTCATGACCCCCACCAATAAGCTCGTCAGTGACATGGTAGCTGCCCAGGCATGTTACATCAACACCACCCACCCAGACTTCTTGAACGGGCACAAGGCCCTCGCTATCGTCTCAGAACGCATGGCTGCCAACAAGCCGCCAGAGAAGCCTATCGACCCTAAATCCGGCAAGCTCGGAGTTGGTGCGCTCAACAACGGCAAGGATCTTGATACGGATTTGAAGAAGGACGATAGTAGCTTCTTTGGAAGTTTCTTCAACAAGGACAAGACACCCAGGAAGAAGGGTATGAGTGCAATGGAAGCTCCTCCATCCATCATCAAGCCTGTTTCGGGTCTGAGCGAGCGAGAAACCATGGAAACCGATGTCATCAGTGCGTATCCTTCTTCCTTTCAAGCCTGCCGCTAACAATCCAGAGCTCCTCATTCAGTCATACTACGCTGTAGTCAAGCGAGAAATGATCGATATGGTACCCAAAGCCATCACCCTCACACTTGTCAACCACGCAAAGGAGAATCTACAAAGGGAACTACTAGAGAACCTATACAAACCAGACGTTCTAGAGGAATTACTAAAGGAGTCGCCCGATATCGTCGCTAGGCGAAGAGAGTGCGTCAAGATGGTTGGTGCGCTTAATACCGCCGAGGCTATTGTTGCTGCTGTTTAGATGGGAAGTTGATTGGGAGAGTAATAGATACGAGATTTGATATGCCATGAAGTTCTCTTTGCCCCGTATCTTATTCTGCTACTATGTAGCGATGCTAACGCTACAATATCACGAGTTCAGAACATCGTTCACTGCTATTATAGAGTCTACAGTCCACCCCAATATACTTGGGTGATTCAACCGAAGTGACCAGTTGACCGAGGAAGAATGTGCCGGCAACGGGTGGGAGGCAATATAATCAAAGCTGGCCTCGTCAACGCGTAATCAGAACAGACAGCAGCATTGATCATTCCGCCCGACGGCGAGAACAGGTGCTGAAAGGTCGGGGTTGTCTTATCATGGACACGACGCGATTTCGAAACGAAAGTAGGGATGAACACAAGCCGGCCTCCAAGACGAGTCGTCAGTCCCGCGAGCTGAGAACCGAGGAGCTAGATCCAACCCCGTCTTCCGGTAAACCTCAAGAGAAAGTTCAAGCCACTGTTTCAGAGAACAATACAGCTTTTTCATACTCCTGGTCGTACCTCTCTCCTCCCTCCTCAAAGCCCACTTGTAGCCAGTACAAGTAGTTTGAAAGCCCGGAACAATAGTGGATTCCATTTTGGTGGCAAGTCCTATAATCAACACGCGTGGCTCTTCTTGCCAAGGAAATGCCTGTTTGGGCATGATAGTGATATGCCCACGCGTACCACCAAACAACGAAATAGCTTGGTAGATAACAACAGGAACCACACACGATTTGGCGAAGTCATCGCGTTGAATCTATACCGGTAAGAACGCCATGGCTCACGCCAAGATGAGGTTCCGTCCGGGTTTTGATGACGTATAATAGCAAACGGTCGCTTGTTCTGCTGAGAAAGACACAAGGCACCTCGCACTACGGTGTGCCTTTGCGAATGATGATGCATACTAGGAACAAGGGCGCGCTCGTATAAGAAGAACGTTAAAGATGACCTGGAATCAACATCGTGTGCTCCACGTCTGATAGTCCCTATATGAATGGATTGTGGCTCTGGAAGTCAATGGAGCATGCCAGTCGGTGGCTTTACACACGCTGCAATGCAATAAACGGATCTCGATCATCAGCCTCGGTGACTAACAATATTGACCAACGTACTTGCCATGATTATCAGCCACAAGTCCAATTTCATCCTTAGTGCATTTGTTTTTTACCCTTGATGTATCCTGAATATAACGGATGTTCCTGTATAAAGTATAAACATTGTTTATCACATCTTCTCTTCTAACCCCATGAAACAAGTTTATCGGATGCATGTTCTACCCTGATACCCTGTCTATTCCAGACTTGTCCGGTTGTGGACCTTGATGTGATCCTGAAATTCAAACTCCCTTGTCTTGCACCAAGAATGGAAACCTCATGCAACCTGTAACATCTGATAATACATCCTTGCTCTTGATACACCCTCTGACCTCATTCATCCGGTCAAATTACGATACAAGGTCCACCTGAATATACCTGGCTCCGGCAGATAAAATAAAGACCAGTATACGGACGGTAACATCGGTACATTATTATTGAACCCAAGCTGTCCAGGATCTCGGAGCCAGGGATAGCGTATACGAGTAGCTGCGCCTAGTCGGTTTCGCGCACTACTTAGCACTCTGCTACTGCCCGACATTTATCGCTATAGATCCTATCCTAGGGCATAACTCGCTTTGTCGCTTCATCCGACGCCAAGTGTATATAGCTCCGAAACGCTCTCGACCTCACTTCTATCAACTGTTTATCCGCCTACTTCCATCGACCAATACATCGAAGGAGGTGAAGTAGAGAATCCAGACTGGTAAGTCTATTCTCCTTGACTTGGGATGAAGCGAATTGGTGGAGCTATAATTGGATAAAGATAAGGGATGAGCGGGTTCCGAATCACGGCGTGAATGGGGACGTTCGTCGGGATGGATAGGGTAGTAGGGAAAATAATGGGATTGAAGATCAATGCCTACATATCATCTTTCATCTACCAAAGACGATCAAAGGTCGGAGGTGTGTCACCAGGGGGTAGCTCACGAGATCACTATCCATCCTTTCATTGAGATCTGTAAATCACCCCACATTCTGTCAATTCCAAAACGCCTTGTCCTTTCATCCTCCACACCTGAGCCTATTCTAATTCATGGTGATCCCTTCTTTCATTTCCTCCCCCGTGTGTGTATACACTAGCGTGAAACGGTTGATCTGATATCCAGTACTCGTTGATTATATACCTCGAATACGATAGAGCGGAAGATAGAAATATAAACATACATAATACAAGTCTGGTCGAACACAAATCGCCAATAGTCTATCGAAACCCTGTGTACCGTACACTATTTCATCGCCGAGTCGACCAAGAAATAAAGGCGGTTGTCGAATTAACGGAGGTTTAGAAGATATAGGAAAGTGAGAGCGATAGAGAGAGAGAAATAGAAGGGACATCGACAGTGGAGCGGACGGATCGTCATCTCTCCTCCCAGCCCGTGCCTCTTCAACTTCCATGCTCTAGCACGCAATACAGCGTCTCGAAGGAACTGGAAGTTTGTCGAAAGCTTTCAACCAAGTAAGTCGCATGTTTTGTGAATTTCTGGAGTAGTGTGTCGGAGTAAAAATGGCCGGGACGATACACGGATCAGCAGGATCAAGGAATGGATGGTTTGAGAAGGTCCTTTGAGTGCGGACACTGGATGGGGGACCCCGAACAGGCGCTGGTAGATGCTAGAAAGTGAGCCTGGACCTATTAATGGCCATGGAAGGTCAAGGATAGCGGGAGATCTAGGATGAGAGTATCCAGAAAAGAGGAAAGGAGGAGGCCATCAACGTTTCATGGTCGCGCGGCTCCAGCCCTCTGGGCTTCTCCGCTTGGGTGACAGGCTCGTATAAAAGAGGGACTGTTCGACCGGGATGGCGCGGGGATAAGGGAACAGGAGGATAGAAGGGAAGAGACACAGCACGGCTTTGTTGTGGCAAACCGTAAAGGATTGTGTGCGAAGCGGAGTTGGAGGCATGTGAACCCTTGGACCCTTTTCTCTTTCTTCTCTACCAATGTCATCAGTCATCACACATGCGCAAGGCATGAATAATGCGCTAACAATTCAGTATCCATTAGTGGCATTTACACAAATCACACCACACACCCACACCACCAAATTTCAGCTCTCGATGAGTATACCGGAAATCAATCCATCACTTATAAATAAGAATAGACGTCAAAGCTTCCCGCTTCGACAGTACATCAATCATCATCATTGTGATACATTACAATGTCAAGAATTCAAGATCGATCATCAAGATCGGTATCAGCAGCGATAACACCAGGTGATCCAGGTCCATCATCACTCTCGTCAATACTCTCTCCGCATAAACGTAAACGATCAATATCACGCGGTCCATCCACTCCAGGTGCTACACCACTTATGAGAAGGGCTCGCTCGGTATCAGAAGAAGATACACCCAGACCTGGTGGACAGGAAGAGAATAAAGAGTGGGATGAGCTGGAAAGTGAGGGTGGCTCGACACCGTCGCCGGGAGGAGGGGGATGGTGAGTGTCTGTCTTGACCTTCCTTCACTTGTTGTTGACAATCAGGACGTATCAATTAGAGATAATACAACAACCTCAAAGAGCTAGAGCGTGTGGTTTCGGAGACAAGGTCAGTATCAGTGATGCAAAGCATAGGCTGCGCTGACAAGCAGGACCGAAGACCACTGTCTCCACCACCGATACTTCGCCTTTGGGTCCGTGATGCCAATGGCCAGCTAGTAGACCCGAGGTACGCCATCCACATCGCACGCCGGTGCTCCTACTGACGAGACAGTCATGTCAGTATAAATTTCCTGGTCCTCATGGTGGACCTCTGGTCAGGGGATGCAGAACGACACCGGAATGTCGTGATGCACCCCTCATCACAAAGTTCCTCCCGTGACGAATCACCCCCTAGGGCTTTTTCCGAGCATCCAAGTAGACCCAGTACTGCCCCGACACGTACGGATCCACCGGGGATGTGGCCTCAGCCAGTGTATGGCATGCGTAAGTGTCATTGGCGACAATCTTGTCAAAGCTGACCAATAGCGGGACATCCTTTTCCTTCTGTACTTTCACCCGGTACTTCACCTCGTACTGGCGCTCCTCCCTTGCCAGCAATGCCAGGATGGTCGAGTCATGCTCAGGAAGCGAATCTACCTCGACCATCGACCAATGCAGGGAGGAGCTTACCGAGACCTATGCCGGCCTTACCAGAACGTATTCGACCTACCACGGCCCCAACACATCATTTGAATCGACCCAACATTGAGCGTAGACCGCTCGATCCGCCAGGATCATACGCTCTACCTCCTATCTCAAGTATCACATTACGTGAGCGAGACGAGGGTGAATACCCCCGAATCACATTACCATCAATGCAAGATCGACCGTACAGCCGCGACTCCCATGCCTCGTCCAGCTCGAATGTCATTTCCCATGATTACCACTATTCCTTCGGTCGACCTGGGTCTAGTTCGAGCACACTTCCTTGGTTTCATGGTACACCAGCCTCCGACGCTAGGCATAAAGACTCGATATCGACTGTCTCTTCGGATTTATTGACGCCACTTCGTGAAAGTGGACCTCCTTTCGATAGACCTTTGACCGGTACAGACCGTCCGATGACTGGACATGGATCCGACCGACCGATGACTGGTCACGGATCAGATCGACCTCCAAGTAGTAGCTACGACCGCCCATTTGGTGGGTATGAGAAAGCAACCGCATACAGCTGGGATCGACCAACAACAGCCGGAAGTCATGTCGCATTCGATATGACGGATAAAGATCATTCGACGGCTTATTATTCCCCTCAAGCACCTAGGCACGCTCGATTATCGAATACTTCTTCGTTTCCGGCTCAACAGGCTCATTATTCTCGTGTACTGGTCGGGTCATTGTGTACGGCTTGTCAGAGATTACAGGATGATAAAGGTGAAATGGGACTGTTCTTCTTCGCCCACGATCTAGGAGTCAGGACCGAAGGGATCTTTTCGTTAAAGTTCACTCTTACCGACCTTACCTCGTAAGCGATCTCCCTAATGATTCTGCAGTCCAGTGCTGACGTTTGGATTGATGCGACAATCGGTAATTCCAGGTGACAAGGTTACAGCGATGGCTACGGCTATTAGCACACCTTTCACTGTCTAGTATGTCTCCCTCTATCTAATAAAACACTCACGATCTGTACTGACTATGTAGTTCCGCCAAAAGATTCCCGGGGGTAATACCGACGACGGACCTGACTCGCCATTTCGCAAAACAGGGCGTGAGACTCCCAACGAGGCAGAAACGAGCAGCGGCCGGTGGAAGCGACAATGAAGGTGATGACGAGTAAGAATCTGTTCAGTTTGTCCAACACACCATGTCGACTACTATGGAAGGTATATGGGTCAAGTACAAACGCGTGCTTTAAAAGAGGCGAAGGAGTAAATGTATGATATCGGCGAAACGTGTCAGAAGGAATGTATATGCACTGTTTCATCATTTTGTTCCTGGATCTCTATGCATATAATCAATAGCGAACCGTGCCCTTTTCCTTGTGTCTATGCAGCTATGGGGGGCATGAATGACTGTTGGAAGGATTAATACAGTGTGGTCAGCAAGAGTGCCTTGAATTGTAGAACGCCACTTTTGGACCTGGGGCAAAGTTGGGGTCCGAGTTTTTGAGACATGAACAATAGTCTACTATTACATGTTACCACTCCGACTAAGTCATCATACCTTACAATCTCTCCTTAGACCTCGTCAACTCTCTACCCTCAATCTTTATCGTACAATGTCATCCTCCACCACTGCCATCAACAAGGATATCGTATCCAGAGTAAGTCCAAGTCTCGCGTCGCGTCCTATTCAGAGCCAAGACTGATGATAGCCATTGGTCATGTGTGGTCCATCTGGTACGGGCAAATCTACCCTGCTTGGCAAACTATTCAAAGACCATCCTGGACAGTTCGGGTTCTCTATCTCGCATACTACCAGGAACCCACGAGCTGGAGAGGAGAATGGAAGGGAGTACCACTTTGTGACCAAGGATGAATTCATGAAGCGAGTGGACGCTGGCGAATTCCTAGAATGGGCTCAATTCGGTGGGAACTGGTATATTTATCATAGCAACTCAGATTGGAGCTGATGGATAGCTACGGAACGACATTCAAAGCTCTCTCTGAACTATACCCAAGACGATGTATCCTCGATATCGAACTTCAAGGTGTACTCCAACTAAAAGAAAAAGCACCACTTCAATCCCCTCCCCTCGAACCCGTATTCTTATTCCTCGCACCACCCACAGTCAAGGAATTGAAATCACGATTAAGTGGACGAGGGACCGAGACTGAGGAATCCATTAGGAAGAGATTGGATGCTGCTAAGAAAGAATTGGAATATGCTGTTGATCCAACTGGAGGACATGATATCGTTATTGTCAATGATGATTTGGCTGTCGCGGGGGAGAAGTTGGAGAAGGTTGCGATGGGGTATGAGGGTTGGGAGAAATGTGGGGATGAGTTGCCCGCTTTCGAGATCGAGCACCTCGACTAGGGTGACTGATGGAGTCACCTCTTTGACCTTCCGTAGCTTATTTGTACATTGTTGATTCTAATTATTGCATATACATTACATATGATTCCCGTAGATGCGTACAAAGTTCCCACTGCTGACCCAATTGCTCCAGCAGGCCTAAGCTGGCCTCGGCCAATTCCCACCTAATCCACTCGTTGGTACCTCCGGTATCGCGTCTAGGCTGTAAGCTTTGTCACTCGAAAGACAAGATCACTCACCAGCCTCCTCAGCCTCTATCTCGGGCTGATTAGCAGCTTCATCCTCTTCCTCCTCTTGCCTCTCAATCTCTCGTTCTTCATCAGAATCTATACCCTCTTCTCCAGCATTTCTACATGTCAGCTCATCCTTGTCCGAAAGTAGAAAGACTTACAAGTCGACTCGTTCGTGCATTGGATGAGGACCGAATGGGTTTTCACCCTTCCTATCGGGTTTATCACCCATGGACATATCCTTCATTAAGCGGTCTAGCTGGGCTTTCTTGTCTGCCTCAGTCTTGTTTTTGCGTTCTTCCGCCAATCTGTCTAGCTCGGGCTTATAGTCGCTAAGTCTGTCAGCTGGTGATCGGGGTAATGGGTGGGCCAGCTTACGTGTTATACTCCTCTCGTGCTTCTTCCACAGCGTCAAAGAACGCCTTCATCCCCTCCCCAGTCATTGCGCTTACTCCCACCGCCTGGATATCAGCTGACGAGTCTAGAGCTCAGCAATTAGCTTACTCGTAGGTTATTGTAAAACTCCTCGAGGACCAAACACATGCTACTCATCAAACTGTTCATGTAACTTCCATCTCCGCCGTCCGAAGCGTTTGCAGCGTTCAGTGCTCGCTGATATGCTTCGAAATCTTCCATCCATTCTAGGGCGAAATCGTGAGGCTCCACGTCAATTTTGTTGAACACGATGATGAACGGTAGTCTCGTCTTGTACAGGATCCTGAAATGTTAGCTCATGATACCGACAGATCCTGGGTTGCTTACGAGCAGGCGTAGAGCATATTACTCATGAATGTCGTTGGGGATGTTGTGCGTGGTGTGTCGATAATGTAGGCTACGACGGTCGGGAGGGTGGATGCGATGGAGTCGGTGATAATTGATCCAGAGGCTGACCATGTGAAAATCTCAATTTGACCAGGAGTGTCGACTAGGACATAGCTTCTCGTCAGCTCCATCCTGCAAGGCCGGCTTTAGCTCACTCTACTGTCTCTGCCCGTTTCTCCACGATATTGAGGACTTGATCGAATTTTGTTGTGAATAGATTCAAAGCGGTCAAGATACCACCATTGGGTCCAAGCTTGTACCTACCCTCAGCTCACGTCGACCATAGGGGTACTCACTGCTTCATCACCTCCTTGTAATCTACTGTATCCCTGATATCGATATTGGCGCTGTAGGGCATATGAGCCACTGCCGGGTCCAAGTTGAGGATATAAGGCGGCTTGTTCTGAGTATGTAGGTAGGAGTTTAGACGTTGCATCAGTGTCGTCTTGCCCTGTGGACATTAGTCATGCCTCATGCAAGATGGGTGGGGACTGACTGATCCTGCCATTCCGATACATAGGATTACCACCGGTTTCTTTGCTTCACCTCCTTGTGCTTCTGGGCCGGTAGATGGTCCTGCATCTTGCTCTGTGTTCGACATGTTGCCTTCGTTGCTTGTATATACCTTGTCAACAGCACGCTCACTGCAGCTTCTGAAATCTCGTACAGTACCTCCACCTCCACCGCCACACTCGCAGTATCAAGCGGGTTTAGCGGACAATAAAGTCTCGCGTGGGTTTACCCTGAATAGTTGAAACGCGGAAGTAAACAGTAAAGAGGGGTTCCATTAGGAATGTATTCCTAATGGATTACTTATTCTCATTAGGAAATATAATAATAGTATAGGGTGTTAATAGTAATATAAGGTTAACGTAAAACGCTGCTCTCGGAAACCAACCGTGTTCACTTCACTCAACCCTCTTGTTGCAAGAAACAACAATCTTACCTACTCTATACAACTCAACCACTTGTATCACCCCGCACAGTAGTCATCAGTCAAGGGGTATCATCGTGAAAGGCAGATAGTAGGATCTAAGGGAAAGGGATAATCAGAAGAACAACAAGCCGAATACAATCTGGAGTAGGACGCGAACTATAACATCCCGACACACTCAGACAAGACTCCTTTGACTACTCGAATCATCTTCTTCGTTGGCATTCTACGACTGAATAATCGTAAGTCTACCCAAGCCATCAATGTGGTGGGAAATATGGGGAAACAATGGACGGATGAAGTGTGAATTCAGGGAGGCGACAAGCTGGAACCTTATGTTGTGGTCGAAATTGGGGACGTCGTCCGTGCTTTTGGTGGGATCTGGCTCTCGGAGTGGTGGTGCTGGGCCGGTGTTCATGAGAAGAATGGAACGAGACGGAAACCAAGGAGACGAAGACATCAAGCAAGAGTCACTGGAGGTCTACGGAATGCCGCACTGTCCTTTTGACTCTTGTGACTCTTTCATCGCAGCCTCAACGGATTAGACTGGCCATCCATGTTCATCTTATCCGCATCGTTGTTACCTAGGGTTCCCTGCTTCGTTCTGTGGCTTGGACATCTGGTGACAGAGGCTGACACCACAGTCATAATCCACAATGCAAACTATCAAATGTGTTGTCGTCGGTGACGGAGCTGTCGGAAAGTACGTTTCCGCCAGTCAGATAGTAGAGGCAAGAACTGACGACCAGGACCTGTCTCTTGATCTCGTATACTACGAATAAGTTCCCTTCTGAATACGTTCCCACTGTCTTTGACAACTGTATGCTATAAACCATCCCATCTTTGATGATAGCTGACTCGCAGATGCCGTCACTGTCATGATTGGGGATGACCCATACACGCTTGGTCTCTTTGATACCGCCGGTACGTCCAGCCTCATGTACTCCAGAATATAGCTGATCCCATTAGGACAGGAGGATTACGATCGTCTCCGACCTTTATCATACCCCCAGACTGATGTCTTCCTCGTTTGTTTCTCGGTAACGTCCCCCGCCTCATTCGAGAATGTCAAGGAGAAGTGGTTCCCCGAGGTCCACCATCACTGTCCCGGTGTCCCGTGCTTGATCGTCGGTACCCAGGTCGATTTGAGAGAAGACAGGTTAGTCTTCACTCCTCTACTGGGGTGTATGGCTGATAACTAGTGGTCACCTTGAGAAGCTTGCTCGGCAGAAACAGAGGCCAATCACGACCGACCAGGGAGAACGATTGGCAAGGGAGCTAGGAGCTGTCAAATACGTCGAGTGTTCAGCATTAACACAACGAGGACTCAAGAATGTTTTCGACGAGGTACGTCATGTTTTTATTATCAGGTTATGACAGTGCTGACAAATAGGCAATCGTAGCCGCACTTGAACCACCCGTCGTCAAGCACAAGAAGAAGTGCCTCATCCTCTAGATCATCGACCGTCACCCGCATGTCATCTCATCATTGCCATCTACCTCTAGCACCAATAGGACAAACTTTGCTTTCGATGCCCTTGCGCTACCCTTTCTCATTATCAGTGTTGCCGCTTCCCTTTTTTTCTTACGATAATTCCCCTTTTTCTCTTTTTCCATGTATATACAGCTTTTGATGGGGTTTATAGACTCATTTAGTGGAATGCATTCAGATAACGACGATCATGGCTCATGGTACTTGCACTATATTTCTCCTGCTAGTCTTCTTGTCGTGTCTCTACATACACTCCTCCGAACTACTCTAGCCATTCTTGTTGCCCTTGACATCCGCTTGACTTCCAGCTGAGATATCACACCGTCTAACCGCGACTCCAATTCGAAGAGAGTCGTTCAGCGGAGATGATCACACCATATGACAAATTACCACCGCGGTGATGGTCGATCTGGATACCTTGAATGCCACAGCCTTCGAAGTCAGGGAGAGCAGCTGCAACAGCCACTCAATCCACCTAATCCAGATCGTCATACAGCGCTTCCAATGACCACTTGGGTCTCAGCGGTAAATCATACCCCTCGCCATCACCTTCCAACAACCCCGGATTCGCCTGGATACGAAGTATAGCAGTCCAAGCTATCATAGCTGCGTTGTCTGTTTCCGTCAATATGAAACCGAAGACACGAGGTGAGGTGGACTTACCGGTACATAGTTGGATTGGGGGAAAGTATAGGAGTGTAGGCGAGTTTGGGTTGAGCTGAATCATTGTTTTCTCCAATCTGATCATCAGTGCAGTTTCAAATGGTGGATCGAGACGTGCGTCTTTCGTAGGTATTGATTAGAAGCCACTCCACCGCTAACCACTAATCCGCTCACGGGGTCCAGTGACGACATGGCGTGTCCAACTTTTTTGCACAGATGCCCAATGACAGCTTCCTGAAAGATCCTCGAAACTTCCCGCTTTAAACCTTCCTCGTCTACATTCCCTCGAAGCTCTTCAATTCGCCGAGCTGTAGCTGTGAGAATACCAGAGAAGGAGAATGCTATTCGGGATTTATCAGGTAGAGCGGTTGCTAGGGCTAGTGACGGGGTGGTGTCGAACGGAGGAAGAGGCGTTAAGGAGGCGTAGTGTTCGATTACTGCTCCTGAAGCTTGAGTTGAGGATGGTAGATCGAGGAGTCGAGCTGCTTTATCGAACACGTCCCTGTACATCAGTCTCGACACAGCACAGCTGGGAGGGAGACTTACCCGATCTTGTTATCGAGGGTATTTGCTAATATTGAGAACTTGTCCAAACCAGAAGCAAGGACCAACTGAGTATGTCCACCCGATACAAGCAATACCAAGAATGGATATTTTGGCGGTACCTCCTCAGTCAAAAGGGGAGTCAGAGCATGCGCTTGCTATATCATCAGCTCAGACATTGTGGGGACGTACCATATGATGTATCCCAATGACTGATTTCCTGAACCCAGCCCCTAGGGCTTTTGCAGAAGCTGCCGAAACTCCTAGGCAGGCGTACATCCCCGGACCTCTCGTATAGGCTATCGCATCGATTTCGGAGATACTCATTCGCGCTTCTTGTAATGCCTGTTTTATCGCTCTAGGCTGCTACGTTAGCGTTAATCCAATACTGCAATCATAGTAGAAGACTCACTACATTACGCTCATGAGCATGCTGTGCCTCCAACGGGTGTATACCACCATGCTTGACATTCAGGTGATGTTGCTTGATCACCACATTCGACAGGATCTTCCTCTCGGAATTGACTATCGAAGCGCACGAATCATCGGCCGAAGATTCAAGTGCTAGGACCGTCAAGTCTCGAGAGATTACTTGGGTGCGGAAGGATAGCGTAGACCTAGCAGCTGCTACCAGTGGTCGACATCGCAGTAATCGCATAGACGCGTCTTGAGAAGGTTGATTGACAAAAGTTGAATTCAACTGGTCAAGGGTGAGCCAAATACGGATGACAACCTGTCTGAACTTTGCTTCATCCGCAGGACATCTCTCACAACATTGAGCTTTCTCTATTGTTTCCGGCCTGTACCATCGTGCGCATCTGTATGCATAGGATCATAGCTTGACTGGACTGTATTGCGACTTCGGGATACGGAGAGGAATATATGTCCGAAATCCGGTTAATAGAACTGACGTCGCTCCATTTATCCGACTTCGGTGAATGAGCTTGAGTAAGCCAGTCACCCCACTCCATCAGCTTCTATCATGTCTTTATCATCTACTACAAGACCTATTGTTAATAGATACTTTGTAAACTCAGCCAAGTCTTTGTCTACGTGAGTTGTCCTCTTCGTGTGACATGATCGTCGTTAGAATGGCGATCGCAATCTATCGCAACATTCCACGAACGTTTACTGACGAATAGACGAACTCTTCGATTCCCATCTGTCAATCGTTCTATCACCGTTACTAAACCAACACAACAATACAGAATGGGTATGCTTCCATCCCATGATAGTGATAGTACTCGCGCTGACCGGCAGCATCCCTACTCGCTGCTACCGCTCAGACCGCCCACAAGGCTTTCGCCTCCCTCGTCGCTGCCGCCCCCATCAAGGCTGGTGATGCCGCTCCCGATGTTGACATCAAGATCAACTCTTTGGAGGAGAAGGTCAACTTTTCCAAATTGACCGGAAAGAACGTTATCATCACCGTTCCTGCCGCGTGAGTCAAACACACACATCCGTTCCATCTCGGAGATTGATGATAGCTTCTCTCCATCTTGTTCCGACCAGGTCCCTGGTTATATCCAGAAGTACGAGGAATTCCAGGGCAAGGGTGTCAAGGATATCTACGTTGTTTCCATCAACGACATGTTTGTCATGCAGGCATGGAGGAAGGATCTACTTGCCAAGAACGAGAAGGAGGGCAAGGAGACTTCTACCGTCAAGTTCGGTGCGTACAACCATATACATTCAGGAATGGAACTGATGAAATAGTTGGTGACGACACTGGTGCCTTCGGTGCCGCTGCCGGACTCGTCTTTGACGCTCATGATTTCCTCGGTGGACCCCGACTCCAGCGAGGTGCTATCGTCATTGACAACGGAAAGGTTGTCAGTGTCGTTGTCGAGAAGACCCCCCCAGAGGGTGAGTCCCATATATGTTGAAAGGAGCACTGCTGATGACCAGTCACCGTCTCCTCCGCCGAGCAGGTCCTCACCACCGTCTAGATTACCCATGACTAGATAGACGGAGAAGAAGGAGTAGAAGATAGAAGAAGCAGAAACATGCATAAAATGTGCTTGAGTGCTCGATTTACAGACACAGGTCTGCCTGCTGTGTTCCTACTATTGATGCGCCGCATTGTGTAGTGAGCAAGAACTTGGTTTCATCCTTTGTGCTGCACGGCATTATCTTGCCTGACCAGCATAGACTCACGATACCAAATCCAGATTGCCGAGGACTTTTGCCGGTCGATCCTCGCTCTCGCGCAGGCTCAAAGCCCAGAACCTGGTCCGCATGGGCTTCAGAACACTCCACAAGGGGCGCTCGATCATCTTCCATAACCCGTTGCCGGCGGCATCGACACGCGACGATGGCGTGGGAATTGTCGCTGGCCAATGAGTTTCCCTGAAACTGATGACGGGAAAGATCCGATCAAAGTTAGGGTTGTTTTCAGAGGCGTCATACTCTTTTTTTGTTTTCTGTCAGCAAGAGGGCAGCCACCAAAGCAGAGCCCTGTGGGGTTTGTGTAACGATATATCGGGATGACGTTGCTAAAACAATGCGTGACTACCGCTCTGATGCCTTGATGCTGTATCCTCAATTGCGAGCAGACAATCAACCTGAGTGGGGAACCGTAATTCTTTCTCCAAATTCCCAATGAGGCATCTCGGTTGCCCCATCGAGGAGTATGTCATTTCTGTGTGCTCGTGATTGGGAATCCATTTGTTCGTGTGAGAATTCCGAAGGAGCTGCCGTCACCGTCAGCCAGTTAGAGTGGCTCGTCGTCTTGGTATATGTGGGTTCTCCATCAAGGGCCTCATTACTCCATCAAATTCAACTTTAAACGCCGTCTTCCCTTTTCATCATTCGCCTTTCTCTATTCCGGTCTTTAACTTCGAGTAGCACTAGGAGGGCCGATTTATAATCACGACGCGGCCATCGCAAACTATAAACTTGTTACAACTCAGCGACGCCACGGCTTACGACATATCGAATTCGCACCTTGACTCGGCATTCCTCCACCAAGGCCTAGTCGCTCTCTTTGTATCAATAACCTCAACCCATAGCCTTTTCGGCAGCTATATCTGAACCTTGTCTAGTCATAGTGGAGGCAGCTTCCAAACTACTCCAGATCGGCATACTGGGACCTCCAAACCGTCCGACAGGGAACACGTCCATCCGGTGGTAAATTGGAGACGTACGAGGCGTTCCTCGATCAAGACAGCAGCATTGCAGGAACAATATCTAGTGCAGGTGTTGCGGCATTCAAACGGACTACGTTGATACGTAAATTGGCTTGGTAGTGGATCACGTACGGCTTGTGGTGAGTCCCAATTCAAATCATTAACCCAACAACATCATCCCATCTCCTTTCTTGTATCCCATCTCTTTGTATCTGTACCATCACCTGTACCACGTCGATCAAGCATTGTATCGACATTAGTGTACATCAACTTCACACACACACTCCTCTATCCTCGCGTCGATCAATTGTGACCCTCCTTTCATCCGATCAATCCGTCAATCCGTCTTTGGTAAAGAACGCTTACAATGGTTAGAGATCAACAAACCCGTTCCTACGTCATTATTCCTGAGACAAGACCTGTCTCAGACCATCAGGGTGGGTATCGTCGCCTTGAAAACCAACCCCAACATTCCATCAACCAGCATTTATCACACAACAACGATATATCACAAAAGAAACAACCGTTTCGACCTCAAGACCCTTACCCTACCCCACCGCCTTCGCCAGACCTGACAGAACAAGAAGTCGCGCTAGCACCCCCACTTGATTCAGGCAAGACAAACAAAGTCACTGCCTCCGAATCAGAGACATTTAGACGCGAAAACACGTTAGCTCAGACATTACCGTATCAAATACAACGCACAACACCAGCAATCCCCATTTCTCTTTTACTTAATACACCACATACTTTACCTCACGGCGCACCATTCAAGTTATTACAACCAACTGGAATCTTGTCTGTCCTCGGAGGAAATAGGATATTACACGTAGAAGGAGCTGGCAGAATACTGGATAGGATGCCTTATTCACCCGCCTCGACCAACGGGGTCATTCTCACTAGAGATCAAGCAGAAGAGGATAACGTAGAAGGCATGTTGGGAGGAGAGTCCTCGACCACGCCCATGTCGCCTGATCAGTCGTACGTCCTCAATTCAAAAGCCAGAGTCGAGCTAACAACCAGTCGCGTCTCGTCTATATTCGTTCACCCACCAACACCAGATCGAGAGGAGCATCTGGGAGACCACTTGGCTGGCATACCAGCTCGTTCAATTTCGCGCGACGCATCACCTCGAAACTCGCCAGGCGCAAGTCCCAACGGCAGCCCACGTATCGGCATCAGCAGATCAGTATCAAGTGGCATGCCAGTACCGATACATGTCTTGCCTGAAGTACGATCCCCACCCCGTCGAGCGCTCGAGATGGCTACCGACTCGCTTCGTATAGCGCAAAATCGTGGTCGTCGACCCAAGTTGTTTGGGTTTACCGAACTACCAGACAGCTCCGACTCTGCTGCCTCGTCTAGGAACGGCTCTCCAGAACGTAACTCCATGACCATCTCGCAATCTGAAGATTCACCTTCGACACATCTAGGCCCTGCTACGGGATCACCTGGCAACTTCCTTCCTCGTCGTTCACCTATCCGCGCTCGATCCGAAACTTCCCTCACCACGCTGAGTAGTATCATACATTCGGCTTCTTATACGCCTAGTACGCTTTCTAACTCGACATCTGGCTCTCCCCCTGCTGTCATTCCATCCAACAATCGCCCCATCCTCCGAAGTCGACGCGATACGGGACTCAAGCTTGATTTCACGGGTATCATACCCCTCAACTCGACTACATCGACAGGGCCATTGACATCTGTGCCGTCGCCATACTCTGCTAGATTGATTAGGAAAAAGTCCGGAGAGATATTGAAACCCGCTCTGAAATATGGAGGACCCCTTGCAGCTAACGGTACTCCACTCGAAGCACCACCGAAACCCGATGCCCAATCCAAGCCAGCTCGATTTGCTTCCAAGTCTGCGCCTACTACACCCAGCTGTCCGAAGTATGTCCACTTTGATGCGCAGCTGGAACGAGTCAAGTTGTTTCAAAAGGAACAGAGGCCATCGGTTGTCAGTCGAAACGGTTCACCCACGGGAGATTACACCACATCGGAAGGAGAAGAGTATCCATTCCCGTCGACGGATGAAGAGGGAGATAGGCGAGATCGAAAGGAGCTACAGATCAAATTACCCAACTTCCCTACTTCTCAACCATCCGACTCAGAACTATTCCTCGAATCGCTTTTCCTTGATGATGATCGCAAGTCCCTCCGAGGAGTGGTTCAGGTCAAAAACATTTCATTCCAGAAATGGGTCGCCGTTAGGTTCACTCTTGATTGGTGGCAGACTACCTCCGAGGTCACTGCTACACACAAGGACAGTGTTCGATCTGGAGCCTACGACCGATTCGCTTTCGTCATCAAGCTTCACGACTTGCTGCCCAAGATTGAGGAAAAGACATTGTTCCTCGCCATCAGGTACAACACCGATGGAAGGGAGATCTGGGATTCCAACGAAGGACACAATTACCAAGTTCTATTCGAAAAGGTCAAGCCTGCACCATTAAGGTTGATGCCCAAGAAGAACTCGCTCACTATCCAACCTGGTATGGGTAAAGCCATTGGAGGAAGGACCAGTCAGTGGAGTGTAACAGGTGGAGATGATGATGATCGACTCGCCGATCTTAGGGCTAGGCTCGATAGGCTTCAAGCCGATGACCATGGACTATCGCCTCCTCAGGTATCACCCTCCTCGGCCAGGCATAATTCCTTCTCGCCTCAACGACGGTCTCTTACCTTGGGTGGACCGTCATCCGGATCACCAAGAAGGGCGGTTTCAGCTCTCGACACCAAGGCAGATAACGATCTTCCTGCCGCCGGTCCGGCTCTCGCTGCTCGATACGATTTCAACAGTGCCCTCAAGGTTGCTAGGCGAAACTCCAACTCGCCCAACAAGGATAACGTGGAATTACCAGAGGTTAGGACTGGCTTGCTAAAGTACGGTAGCAACCTTCCCGCTGAACGGGGTCGACCTACGATGGATTTCTACTCGCCTAGGACCGAGTTTGCTGGTGGTCAGCCTTCCGGTACTGCGGGTTTCTTTTCCCCGCCTGTTGTCGCTCAGTCATTGAGCTCTTCATCCACTGCCAGCTCATCGACTACTGCTTCGTCAGTAACGGTCACCCCTTCGATCGATCACTCCATCACCCGCCCTGTTGATCATTCCATCACTCGAGCTCCAGTCGATCACTCTATCACCCGGAAGCCCGTTGATCACTCCATCACTCAGTCTTCCGTTGACCACTCGATGACGCCAAAGCATGTTGTCGTCCCTGACCTCTTGGTCCAAGGACCCTCACCCGAGCCATCACCAAACACCGAGGAACCAAATGGAACGGTCACCATCTCGCCTCCTAATCTCGAGTCATCTCATGGGTCTGGGACTGATGATACGCCCAGCGAGTCGCCCAGGTCGCCTCCTGAAGCTACCCTGGCTAGGTGGTCACCCACTTCCGACAAGGCTGGTACACAGGAGAGCATGACGAACTATGCCACCTTTATCGAGAAGTGAGTCCAACTTGGTTGATGTATGTTCGTATACTGATGATAGATTCTGTTGGGGCGGCGGAGCACCTCAAGCGCAGACTCAACACCTTGAGCGACCTTCTTTCGAACGTCGATCACATTCGACGACATCACTTGATGCTTACTTCCAAGCTTCCTCGTCGGTCGGCGGTACACCCCACGGCGAACGACCAGGGTCCGGTTCATACTTCTCCGTCACCCCATCCCAACCCCAACCGTCATCATCCCACTCGCACTCTCATTCAATGTCATCCACCCCATCCGAATCCTACTTTTCCTCCTCGACTCGAGGTGAACCCAGTCAAGGCTCGTCATCATCTGGGGAAAGTGCCATCGGTCTCGACTTCAGTGGAGGACAAGGTGGAGGTGGACTTGAACTAAACACGAGGGGATCCGTGAGACCATCCATCACCAGGTCTCCTTCTGCCGTTTGTTAATCCATCTTTCTCTGTCTGTGTCATTCGTTCTCCTACCATGCCTTGCCTTTGCTTCTCCGTGTAGCTTTGCTAGTCTTTAGATGTTGTTACTATTGTATTAGTATTAGTTTGATTTCCTTTCCTGATACCTTTCGCATATCATATTCATAAGACTCATTTCCATTATACCATACTTCACGATCATGCATACATGCTTCCATGCGTCCATAGTGCATTCACCCTTCGATGCTGCCTTCATTCTTGGCCGAGCTATCCTCCTTGGGCTTTGGTGCTTAGTGCTAGAGTGTTACACGGCCACTGCGTATGGTTGAGTCGATGATGATTAACTAGCTTGCATTGAGTACATGGCTCTTCATGATGCCGTCTTCTGCTCCGACCTCACTGTAATCCGCTGTACTTCAATCTTCGATTTAGCTGTCTTATAAATGTGAACGTGCATTGCTTAGCGTTCCACAGTGAATATTGTCCAGCGTCAAGTCGGGGACAATACTGAGATTGCACCGATTTCATACATGTAGGATCCTTCTTACATGTATGTTTTGTCGTCCTCTGTTCTCCTTCCCGTTCAGGTTCGCCTAATACTGCGTCCACCTTTGATTGATCATCTTCGATTTCACTGTGATCCGAAATCTGAGACCGTACTCGGATAGGAGTGTATTTGATCTTTTCCAAGCTCATCGCTGATCCAACTGCTATTTCAAGCCCCCGAACCAGTGCGAGCGAAAGCCGCTTGTCGGTGCCGTTTCTAACTTCTCCAGTGTGATCATGATTCTATTTCTGGAGTGGCGCTGAGTGGGATTTTGTAGTGAAGTACGATGTGCTGGAAGAAGTGTGGTCAGGCGATGTGGTCGTGAGTTGAGCTAAAATGTTTCTTCTTCCTAGTCCTCTCGCGAAGCTCGTCTTCGATTCCCTCAGCCTTGAGTTGATAGCTAGAGGATATTGAGCGAATAGTAGAGTGGTGAGGTCGATTAAACTGAAGAAGTGAGATCAGCGAATTACGGAAAAGGGTTGAGTGATCATTCTACACACAAAGCACACACACTCACAACTCCTGACCCTGTATCTCGATTCTACTTCGTTTTCTAGCAATTCCACTTACTTTCTTGCTCAATCGCTCTTCCTCCTTGGAATCCCGCTCGCCTATACCGCTCCCTGGACGCTTCCTGGTGTGCTGAGTGGCAATCAGGAAATATGGAGTGCCACGGTCAGAAAATAGGCACCTGGTCAGATAAGACATCACAAATATCAGTCTCAGTGTCTTGTCAGTCACGTCGTTACACTTTACTTCTTTTGCTCTCATACTTCATACTTCCCACTTCACACCACACCTCGCTCTCGCCATGTCGCCACGTCGCTATACATTCATTTTCTCGACAGCGCGCCCACTCCGCCCAAGGTCGTCGGCTCTCAGCTCGCTGCCCCATCCTCCAAACTGCTCGCCCAGCCCAATCCTCAAGCCGACGGGCACCTCTACGTTATCGCTTACCTCACATGCCACATCTAGGCCACTTTCCCGGCCTTACTGCCGCGACCACTCTCCCCAAAACACCGATTCCGACTTCTTCCTCATAGCTCGCGGCGGCACCGGCCGGCAACGACGTCACAAGACCTCGACGCGACGGACGTTCTGGGTAAGTCTTGTTCTTTATACTCGTCCTCACAACTTCCACGTCACCATTAATTCCCTCAAACATCCATTCGACTTGCTCACTAGTAGGAAACCTACCTCTCCGATGGCCGTATTCCTCTCAATCGCGATCCCTTCCCCCATCGCCGTTATGCGCAGCACAGCAACACTACCTGGTCTTACCTTTCTCATCCCAAAACCCGTCTCACTCGTTGTCGACAACAAACTTTACTATCCCGACGTCCACACCACCGCACCATCTACCACGCCCTTGCGCCTCTCACCGTCATACGCAGCACCGCTCCGCTCCGCTACTCCGTCTCCCTAGTGCACGTCGAACACCTGTCTGACTCGTTATCGACTGCGAACCTTGGCATTCGCATGACCATTCTTACCATTCGCGGCGCCATCCCATCATTCCTCGTCGTCGTCGCCGTTGTCCATAGGTCTCCTACACCGTGGATAGCACAGCATGGCTTCGATCATCGACTCGTTTGATGTTGTTTGTATCTTGCCTTTTGTCGCCTAGCAGCTCACCGCTAGGGTATATATGTCAGTCCAAACCACTCCCTTTTCTCTTCACCAACTCCCACTTCTACACCTCTCTCTCTCACACCCCCGCACAAACACACCCTCGCTACACCACACCTTCACCACAACACACACTCACCAACACAATGTCACAAATCACCAACCAGCTACGATCATACGCCGAGGTGGTATCCGGATCCCCTCCGACCCCTACCTTACTCATAACCCCACTCCTACCCGTCGCAGCACTTCCGGGTACCAAGGGCGGAATAGTAGGGAAAGACCAAGGCGGATCCAAAGCCGGCTGTAAATGGGTAAGTCCATTCGCATTCCGGTTTTTTTTTTCTTCACAGATTTCGAACTGATGATTAGCACGATGACCCTAAAAAGTCTTGTCTGTGTCCCATTAGCCCACCTCTCAAAGTCGCGAGGGTAGAGGCGCTGTCAATGAAGGATAAGGAGATCAAGAAGGACGGTGTTGATAAGGAGGGAGATACGGAGAAGGTTGTCGAGGGGATCGAAGGCCATCAAGAGACGCCCAAATCCAGGTGGTCCAAAACCGTCTCACAGCTGGTTGATGAGGCGGTACGCAGGATCGAACAGCTTCCGGAAGTCCCGAGCCACGGAGTACAGCCCCAGTCGCGATTCGCCGGACGCTGGGCTGGACCACCAGAGATGAAGGAACGCCGACGACAATTGGTCCGGGAGTGTGGTTACGACTACCAGCAAGTCTGTCAGGTGATCGAAGCGGTCAGCAAAGTGAACAGGTCGTTATTCGACCTTACATTCGAAGAATTGGCAGAATTGGGTCATTGGTAATTGGACTGGTCGTCGAGGAATGGGGAGCTTGGATCCGACGATATGATGCAGGAACTTAGAGGTTCCCAGCCAGTAGGATGTCGCCGACCGCTGATCACCGTTCACGCGCTCACACCGACAGCACCCTGACCACCCGGAACCTTTCGTCGCTATCGGGCCGGCCCTCCGTGTGGCTTATTGAAGATTGATTATGGTTGACGAAATCTGAATCAAGTTGATTCAGTTGATTTACGGGCCTCCACGTTGACCGGTCTCTGCTCTAATCGCTCTGACGTCTCTGCTTGCGTGACTAGATGCTGGCTGGATGCTGATTCCGATACCTTAAACCCGCCCTGGTGAGATCGGACCCTGAATTGAGACCAATAAGGGGTAAAGTGGGAACGGGTGAACTTTACTTTGTGCAAATTTACCCTGAATGTGAGCACAGTCAGCACTTCTCTTCTTGTTCTCTCTCTATTTACTTGCGCTGGGCTGTGCCCCCCTTTAGCCTATAACGCTAAACTGAGAGACTACGCCTACTCGCCATCATCATTTACCTTTTTCCCATTCACCTATCCTTTACACCCTACACTCATCCATCGACTGGACCTCATACACTATAGATTAACGACAGAAACATAAAAAGCAAGCAACAAAGTATAATACCTAGACAACGACTAGACTCTTAGAACGCAAAGGAAATAAAAAAGAAGAGAAAGAAAAGAAGAACAAGTAAAAGGGAAATTCATCGGCAGGCCGAGGTGAGTGAGATTTCCCGGAGACGGAACGGGATCGTCCGGTTGCAATGTCAATCGAGATACACTGTCTACACCATGGAGGTGGGGATGGCTTGGGGGAATGCTGTATCGACTACAACGTCGAGGTGCAGCATAGCAAGAGATGAGATTGGATTGCATCCTTTGAGAAGCGAGTGGAGGTTATTGTCTAAAGGACGATCGTTCCCCCTTACTCCCCCATTCCCTATACACACATTTCCCGCCCTACACACACCTACTTGTTTTCTCACCCCTCTCCCCCACGGTCTCGGATTCTCACCCGAACAATGTTTTGAATCAAAGCTGACCCTCGTTCTCTCTTCCCTGTTATACCACTCCCCTTTTTTATCGCTCAACTCTCTCCATTGTACACCTCATCCTTGACGATCATATCAACGACTCAATCGATATACGAATACGCGCTCATCGCTCAACGCTCATTCCACGACTTTCCGATACAGACTCGCAAGCAACCAACCTCTTGGATATAATAAACAACGATTCGTCCAACCTCGAAATTACCCGAGCTTTCGCTTCCGACACAAAAAGTTGAAAGCAACACCGGTCTCAATCAACATTGTTGACAACACCGCTCCACAATTGTTGAACGAATATTGCATCTGAAACAAAACAGATCGAATCGCGATCACCGCCTTTACATATCGAAAGCGTCCTTTAGGCAGAGCCAAAACAACTCGTGATCCCTTTCCTTTCGACTGAAGCGTAAACGCGCCCGAGCGATATAACTTCTGGCCTTCCTTTATCCCGGATCATCTCTTCCATCTTTTTACGAAACCCCTCGCCGCTCATGTATACATCCTTCCAATCATCTCTCAAGTTGAACTAGAGAACCGATACATACAATCGACATTGCAACCGATACATCGTACCGACACTTCAACTTTATCGGTTCCAACCCTCAACTCGATCAAGTTGGATCATTGCTCGCTCGTTTGGCCACTGGATCAATACGAGTAACAGAGCACATAGTCGACTACCTCATATCACATGGGTCGTAGTCCACACCATGCTCAGCCGAAATCGACAACTATGCACGGTGGTCCAATAGCAATCGCCTCTCCTATCCCCGCTCACCTACAGACCCCTCCTGTCCCTACCCGTTCTTCGCGTCGACGTCAGTCCAACTCAGTCTCGACCGCGCCGTCCTCCCCCATCGCTCCTGTAACACCAGCGGAACCGTCTCCACCCGCTCCTTTGGCTACGCCTGTAGCGGGTCCATCGCGTACTCCCAATCCTCTCTCGAAGTCCTATGTCGCGCCAAAGAACCATCAGACGCGTAATCATGGAGACAAGGATAGGGAGTCGTGTCCGTTCCCGGAGCAGTATGGAGGTAGTGCCAAGTGTGGAGTATCGGATGAGGATGAGCAGGATGAGGTCTTGATGGCATGTTGTGCTGCACTAGCCCAGGTTGTGAGTGTACTTTACTTTTCTTGTTTGGTTGTGGCTGACAAATCAGGGAAATTGCGCCATGACTCCAGACGATCTCGCTCGCATCATTTTCGAAGCCAATGCCTGGTTACGTGCCCCCTCTGCTGCCATCGAACGATCCACGCCGATCAACAATGCCATCCGTACCCATACCAAGCGTTGCGAAAAGGAATCTAGGAAAAATTTATTTGGACGAGTACAGCTACATGGAGCTGCGCACGAGTCGGTGCTTGCGACTGCGCTTTTACCAGGTGCATTTGAAGGAACCCTGAGACCAAAGGGATACGTCTACTATCTCGCCCCTATTGGACTCAAGAAGTGGAAGAATCCCTTCGAGGGGATCGACCTATCCTTTCTTACAGCAAAGAAGCCAAATGTACCGAAAAAGAAAGCGACAAAACCACCTGCTCCAATCACCAAAAAGGTTGAAGCAAAAGCGGCTACTCCACCTGTTACGACTGCTGCTCCACGAATCACACTCCGGATCTCGACGGCTCAGGGTCAGGCTCAAAAGCCAGAGGCGGACGGGGACGACGAGAGTGATGCTCACGCGCACCCTCCCCGACCTCGTGCTCCATCACGCTCATACTCGGCGAGTAGTCGCGCGACTATTACTCTGCCTGGACTTCGAAAGGTGACCAGCAAACCGCCACTACGTCGACGCGACTCGATACTGAGCTCGGGTGCCAGTGCCTCTTCGGACTCTGAACCGGAATTAGTTGCTCCTTCCCGCCTAAAGCAGCGCAAACCACCTGGATTGTCTCTCAACACCCCATTCTCACACTATCCTCCCAACTCTCCACGTCATCATGCCCCCTTCCTGCATTCGCCCAGCCTCGTGCAATCACCCAACTTTGGCGGACCTCAGTTCTCGCCATGCCCCTCTCACTCGCTCGACAATACTACCTGGACCGTACGACGCGATCATGATCTTGCCGCTCAATTCGAGACTTCAAGCTCGAGTTCTGAAGACGAGTTGCGCGAGTCGGATTGGGGAATGGCTTCTGGAGTGGTCATCAGGGATGGAACCACCGACGATGCGATGATATGGTCACCGGCAGAAGACGAGACTCAGATCAAGGAAGCTACCGATGCGCTACGTGCTCTGTTTCCTATGGGATCGCCCGAGGAGGAACATTTGTCGGATTCAATTGCCGAACATGATCTCTACGACCGGATTCCCACTGTTTCCGATAATGGTAGCGC